>FWWM01005194.1_pt1 | contig 29089 bp, 17 predicted proteins | sample 2228351 | NCBI WGS metagenome assembly FWWM01 (sample SAMEA103939774, study PRJEB20133) | metagenome | reverse complement strand
AGCGCGCGCAGGATCTTCTCGTCCACCGTGTGGCGCGCGACCAGATGAATGTGCTCGACCGGACGCCTCTGGCCGGGCCGGTGCACGCGGCTCATCGCTTGGTCGTACTCGCCCAGCGAGAAGCTGAGCGAATAGTAGATCGCGTAGCGGGCCCGGCTCAGATCCACGCCCACGCCCCCGCTTGAGATCTGGGCCGCCAGCACCTGGCCTTCACCCTTCTGCCACGGCTTCAGCTCGTCGCGACGGCCGGACAGCTCGCGGCTGGTCGAGCCCATGCGCTGGGCCACCTCGTGCACCGCATCCAAGTCGGCGTGGAACCGGCAAAAGACCACCACCGGTTCTTCGGTGCCGATGTCCTCGAGCGTGTCCGCCAGCAGCTTCTGTTTCGCCGAGTCGATGCGCTGGTAATGACCGTCGTCGGTCTTCGCCCAACCACCAGTGACCTGCTGGAGGCGCAGCAGCTTCACCATAGCGTTGGCAGCCGTCATCTGGCCGTCCAACACCTGGGCCACGAAATCTTCCTCGAGGTCCTCGTAGACCCGGCGCGCCTCGCCGCCCAATTCGCAGTGATAGGTGACGTGGGTCTGCGGCGGCAGCTCCAGCACATCCTTCGAGACCCGGAAGGTGATCCGGGCCATCTTTGCTTCCAGATCCTCCAGGTTCCGGTAGCCGGTGATCTGCTTCCGCTGGTAGCCGCCCAGGACGGCGTAGTGCTGCCGGAAGGCAGCAAAGCTCGGTCCAAAGATCGTGATGTCGAGGAATCGGAACTGAGCATAGAGATCCAGCGGCGAATGGGGCATCGGTGTGCCGGTGAGACCGAGACGGTAGTGCGCCCGCGTCCGGAGGCGTTTGAAGAATAGCGAGGCCTTGCCGCCTGGGGCCTTCAGGCGGTGGCACTCATCCGCCACCACCAGATCCCACCTCTGCTTCATTGCCCACGACGCGAATGGCTCGCGCCAGATCGAGTCGTAGTTGATCACGGCGATGAATGGGACGCTGCGCACTCCCGCGAGCTTCAGCTTCTCCTCCGCCCAGTCGCGCTTCTTAGCCACGCGGTCGACATGCTCATCGAGCGCGCCGACCACCAGCGGCGCCTCCACATGCCGCTCCAGTTGCTCGATCCACACCGGGACCACTCGCAGCGGGCAGGCGATCAGGACCCTGCGCGCGGCCAGGCCCAGGATCAACATGCAGGCCACCAGGGTCTTGCCACCGCCCATTTCGATGGCCTGCAACACGCCCCGGGACCCCGCGGCGAAGCGATCGAGACAGAACTCATACGCCGCTACTTGGTGCAGCCAGGGCGTTGTCCGTAGACCGGGGATCGTGAGGGCCGACTGCGGTCGCGGTTCAACCACCACGGCTGCGGGTACTGGCGCCGGCTTGGGGCGGCTCCGGGCCAGGAGCTTCTCGAAGGCATCGCCGGCGGCCAGCGTGCGCAGGCTCGAGCGGAGCAGTCGGGCGTGCCGTGCTGTAGCCGGGTAAGTCCACGCCTTGCGCTGCGCATCCCAGGCGGCGCCGGCAACACGGGCGCACGCCAGCAAGTCGGCCAAGCTCGCCTGGACGACGATGCGGCCTCTGTCCACGTGGGCGATGCTCATGGCGCCCCCTTCCGCCGGCTCTGGCGCAAACCCGCCGCGGCCTCGCGGATGGCGCGCTCCACCGGCGCCGACTTGATGCGGCCGTGCAGCACCGCGTAGACGGTCGAGGGCGCCCGGCCGGAAAGCTCGGCGGCCAGCTTCACCAGCTTGCCCCAGCGGTTGTAGACGCCTCTCTTGGTACCACCTTTGCTGTTGCTTGGACACACCACCAGCGTCACGTTCCCTTCCTATCGGAACCCCAGGACCTTCTAGTTCCGTCGCCTCTGCCGGGCTCCCCGTGCGGTGGGCAAGCCCGCTAACGAAGTTTCAGATTAAGGGCCGACCCGGGATGTGTCAATTACTTTTTGGATCCGACGCTCGTAAATCGAAGGAAAAACAGAAAATAAAAAATTGTTTTATAGCTACGAAATTTCCAGCGCGGCGCGGCCGCTAGCGACGCTGGCGGCGTAAGTCATACTAACGGGGGAACTTTCGCAGCCGGTTATGACACTTGTCAATTCGGGTGAGATTTTTTCCGCCCCGGGCGCACTTAATTAGCCCCGAGTTTGATCCCGCCCCTCACGGGGTGCGGAAACAAGCGGTGCGCCAGAAGCACCGACACCGCGGTCACCGCCAGCGAGACCATGCCAGCGAAAATGACCACCGCCCGCCAGGAGCCTCGCGCCTCCTGGAGGACGCTCTGGTCGTTGGTCAGCGCATCGGCATGCTGCCGCCCGGTAGCCGCCCCGGATTGTTCATGGGTTGGAGTACAGCAGAATGTAACCGAGCGTAGTGCCTGCAGGGGTTTTCACTCTCAGCACGCCCGCCCAACCGGAAGGATTTATGGCGCCCATCAACTCGGATAGGCGATAGCCGTTGCCGGAGCCGGCGGCGAGGATGAGCTCGCCTGTGGCCGTGATCTCGAGCAGAGTCTTTTGGGCAAAACTTGAGCACGGACCGCGGGCCTTGAGGGGCAAGGGGGGCGTTGTCTCTCATTGCGATAGTGGTTGGCCCGTCAACGCGACAATGACCTGCTGTTGGATGACGGGGCCGTAACCGCCAAATTAGGGCGGCGATCTCTCCGATGGCCTCTTCGAGCGCTGGGTCACGGCGCAGCATAAGCGGTCTCCTGGTGGACCACCCACAGCCATCTCCGCCGCGCGGTCGATGCGCTGGCTGGTGGGTCTCGTTAACCACATACGCCCGAAGTGTGGAAGATGTCCGACTCGGGGTGGGTCGATCGTGGGCCGCTGCCAAGCAACCACAGAGAATCGGCGCAGAGACGGTGAGAAGCGGCCTCGGGTGGTGTGGAAGTGGCGCGCGGTTGGCAGCCCAAGGGGAACAGCGTCCAAAAAAGAGAGATTAGGAGGGCGCGAACTCCTTGGCATTTGCGGCGTTAGGGGCGACCGGGCGGCGTTAACCAAGTGGGCAGGGAGAAGTTCGAGAAGACGTTTGGCTCGCCCAATGTAACGGTACTCGACGCGGCCGCCGAGGCTGGGCCGAGCCGGAAATCTGGTTCCGCATCGTCCACGTCGCCGTAGACGGCACCAACGGTGCCCATGCGGCCGCCTACCGCGAACAGACCGTCGAAATCGCCCTTGGGCCAAAACCCGCCTTCCGGAATGGCAACATCGGCACCCTGACGCGCCGGGCGCCCGCCAATCGGGTCATCAACGCGCTCCCACCCAAAGACCGCAACCGCAAGCCGCCCAAGGCCCCTCCGACGCCCCGGGTCGTCGAGCTGCTCCGCAAGGCGATAGAGTGGCGGGACCTTCTTGCATCTGGCCAAGTCGCGAGCCAAGCCGAAATCGCCAGGCGGGAAGGGATCACCCGCGCCCGGGTAACCCAGGTGATGGCTTTGCTCCGCCTCGCGCCCGGGATTCAGCAGCACATCCTCTCCATGCGAGATACCGTCCGCCGTCCAGCGATTAGTGAGCGTGCGATCCGACCGATCGCCCGGCTTGAGGGCCGACAGCAGGTGCACGCATTCAGATCCCTGGTCGAAAGCAGCTAAGCCCAGCCTCCACTGGCCATCGGGCGACTTCTCGATGTCTGCCTCGTCCACCCGTAGCCGCCGCACTTTGTGATTGGGTGGGCAGTCCATCCTGCCGTTCGAGTTGAGGATACCCGGGGCAGCAGCCGGAACTGAAGATGGGTCCCCAGTCGTTGCGAGGCGTTGGACAGTCATCGACTTGTGTTCGTGGTGTTGCCGACTAAGAAGCGGCGGTTGTTCCAACAGATGCAAGAGAATCAATTCGGGCTGGGGCTTCCGTCAGGTGTACAATAGGGCCACCATCTCCTCGTCCAGCGCTTGGCGGTAGATCTCAAGCCGGGCTTGGCGGCTTAGGATCCCTGCGGCCAGGGCTTCCAGCGAAAAGGGGAACAGCGCTGGGTTCCGCCGCACGGCATTCAACGGCGCTTGCGTTTCGTTGGCTGCCATCAAGGTTGCCTCCACCAGCCATGCCGTGAGCGCCGGATCGGCAACAGACCTCACCGGGCCTAGCTTGTACAATCCGCGCTCCGAGGTGTCAACCAGAACGCCCCAATCCGCGAATGAGCGGAGCACGCGCTGGGTGGCTCGCGTAACCGTCGGACGCTGCCCGATTTGTTTCCACACCCGACTCAGGACCTGCGATTGAGCTGCCGCGCCCTGCAACCGCAGTAGCCGGCCCGTGGTCCCGGCGACGAGCGTGAAGAACGGATACGCGACCATGCACAGGCCCCAGTGCAGGATCAGCCGCTCCTCCGGGCCGAAGTGGGCGAGCAGCTCCAGTGCGTGATCTCGGAGCCAGGCCGCCCGCGGCGGTACAGTAACCCAGGTCCGCATGAGGACGCATGTCGCTTTTTGGCGGTTGCCCTTCTTGGCCTTGCTGCCTACGGAGAGTCGCTCACGCAGGATATCCTCCTTGAGGGCGGCGCGTATTTCTGCCTCCGTTCTGCCTTCGCACAGCAGCCGCGCCGTCTCATCCAGCCATTCAAGCCGAACGCGCTGACTGAATCCGACTGGAACCGGCTTCGTCAAGCTACAATGCCTCCACCCGAACGAAGGGTACCACCACTTCTTCGAAAGAGGCGCCACCGTGGGTAACGATGGTCTCCTCCTCATCGACAAACGCGCTGTCGCCGCCAGCCAGAAGAGCAAAGATGTGCGACGGCAAGCCCACGCCGGGCCACTCAATGGCGCTAGTGAAGCCGGCTTTCGTCTGCGCGCGCACCGCTGGATCGCCATAGATACGCACACGCTGTCCCCGCTGCTGGGCCAGAACGCCTTCTGCCGGCCGCCCACAGCCCCTCGCCTCAAGGTTTCCGTGATCCGAGGTCATGGCTACCACAAAGCCTTTGCGGAGTAGCAGCTCCACTAAGGCGAGCAGGTATCCCTGTTCCGCCCAGAGCTGTGCCTGGTTCTGCATCCCGGCCCCGCCCAACTTCATTCCATGCATCACCTGATCGAGCTTATCAACGACGAGGCCGGCCACTCTGACCTGAGGATGGCTCAAAGCCTCTTCCAGCTCATGCAGGTCCTCCGGCTCGGCCAACTGCTTGCGGTACAGAACCGCCGCGCCGGAGACGCCGTGGGCCGCCCAGAACCGCGCCCAAAGGGACGCTTCTCGCTCTGTGGTCAATATGCTGGCAGGGAAGTAGAGGGGAGGATTGCCGGCAAATAGCGCCTGCCTCGATACCGACGTCACCGTCGGAATCCAGGCAAACACGGAATCCTCCTGGAAACGCCAACCGGGACGGCGGGCTTGCAGGATACTGCGCAAGACGAGCCACTGGCTCCAGGCCATGCCGTCAACCACGATCAGAGCAACCTTCTTTCGGTCGGACTCCACAATCCTGGCCAGCCACCTCGGCACGTGGTGAACCATGACCGGGCTCAACGCGGGTTGGTTGTGCAGGCCTTGGTACCTCGAAGCAAGCCAGTTTGACAATCGCGCGCCGACCTCTCTGCGAAGAGCGTCCCACCGTTCACGCCACCTCGGAGGCGGCGTCGGCTTCCCATAGAAGACGAAGCTTAACTGCGCCCAGGAGGGGCTAAGATCGAGCCAGTCCCGATACGGAGCATCGACACCCGGGAGGGCCTTCTCGACACTCACGCACAGCGCCTCCCAACGCCGTGTCTCTTCCGAGTACGAGTCGGTCTTGATGCCGGCGCGCGCCCAGGCTGCGTTGGTCGGCAGCACGCCATCCCACTCGACCGGCTGGAGCAATCCCTCCACAAAGAGATTGTCAATGAAGACCTGGACCAAGTCGTGTCCAAACGGGACAAGCGATCGGCCGCCTCTCTCCAACTGCCGAAGAAAGCCCGGCCACTGATCTTGCAGGAACCGGAAGAAGGCCGCGCGATCGGGAACAATAGCCTCTAAGGGCCACTCCCGGAAGATCTCCTTCTGCCGGAGGACTCGGACAATGTGGTCATCCAGTATCCGAGGAACCCGCCGCGGCCGGTAGTGCCGCTGGAGAAGGAACCGAAGCAAATCGGCCGGGTCGTTGATGGTAACCGGCGCCACTCCGAACACGTGTCCCAGAATGAAGTCCTTGGTGGCGGATTCGCTCAGTGCGCCCGGCGAATACTGCAATTGCGCTTGATATAGACGCTCCAAGTCGGCACGGTCCAGCGCCGCCACGACGCGCGCGTCGAGATTGGTGAAGAAGTCGCTCAACTGGAAGGACAGGCGCGCTCCAGCCCGAAGCAGGTCAAAGGGCAGCCGGTCCACTTCCGATGGGGAGCCCTTGACAACGACAACCAGGAACGCAGGCTCGCGGCGTGCCCAGCGCGTGCGGTATTCGGACTCGTAGACGAGTCGGAAGGCAATGGGGTCCTCAAATGGCAGCACATCGTAGCCCCGCTCGCGAATGCCCCGCTGGACTTCCTCCTCGAAGAGCAGCCCGTCAGGGTCCGCCGCCAAAATCAAGCGGTTCGCTTCAGGGACGAAGCGCCCCAGGATGGAGTCTCTCCAGCTACTCGACATGAACCACCACCAGCGGGCTCAACTCGGGGCAGACTTCCTCGCGCTGCTTCATTTCCTCGCGCCACCGGCGAATCTCTTCCTCGAGCAACGCCAGGCGGCGCGTGCGGACGGAGGCGAGTCCCACCCTTGAAATCGCTTGACGCCGCACGGAGAACGCGTACTCGCCCTTCTCGCGCATCCGCTGGAGCTTCTCCAAGTAGCGCTGGACGAGTTCCTGGTAGAGCGGTCTCGCGTGCTCCTCGGCCAGCCGCGTCAGTCTCTCCAGAGTCGCTTCGGAGATGGTCGCCGGGAAGCAGTCCCGCACCCCGTCTCCTGTTACCAGCCGGTCCCAGATGTGCCGCGCTGTGGGCGGTAGGACCCGGCCATCCTCATGCAGGAAAAAAGGCATGATGCGTTCACCCGGCTGCTCGGCCGGCGCCCACTGTGGGTGCGCCCTCACGCGCCAGAGCGACCAGCATCCCCTGATTTCAGCCGGCAGATCGGGGACCTGTACACTTGACACCGGCTGCCCGGCAACAAACCGAGGCAGGCGCTGGAGCAGTCCCCGAATCCTGGGGTCCTCCAGCCCAACGTAGACGGCTCCTGGGATATCGAGTGCATCTCGGCTATGAAACGTGACGTTCCGCATCGAACTGTCGCCCGCCAGCCCCGGCCAAGTCAGGTCCCAAAGCCTTCCCTGCCGCACGGCGGAGCCCCCGTGCGATTCCAGGTAACTGACAGTCATGCGTTCCACCCAATGGGGCAACGGATGATCGAGGACTTGCCGTGCTGCCTGCGGGTCAATTACCGCACTCGCGCCCATCCAAGCGGCGCTTTGCCGCACGGCCTCAATTTGCCGGCGGACACGATCAAGCGTTTGCTCCACCCTGGCGGGGGTCTGCTCGGGGTTGAGCATGGCCTCCACGTAGAGCTCGTCGAAGATCTCCGGTGAATCCAGAACATCGCTTGTCTTGTCCACGCCGAACTCATGAAGGATGATCTCCAGCTTTTCCTCCAGCACTTCCCGGACGCGATACTCGACCGTATCCTCGAGGACCAGATTCAGAACGCGCACGACCTTCTTCTGGCCAATGCGATCCACCCTGCCGATGCGCTGTTCCAGACGCATCGGGTTCCAAGGGATGTCATAGTTCACCACCACGTGGCAGAACTGTAGGTTCAGTCCTTCGCCCCCGGCATCCGTGGAGACCAGGACTTCCACCTTACCCGCGAACTGCTCCTGGACCCGCTGCCGCTCTTCCAGACCGAGGCTACCGTTGAGGCAGACGACCGAGAAGCCGCGAGCTCCGAGGTGCTCCGCAAGCATCTGCTGAGTAGGCACGAACTCGGTGAAGATCAAGACCTTCAGCTCGGGATCGCCCTCCTGCTGGCGAAGCTGGTAGATCCAGTCCAATAGGGCTTCTGCTTTCGCGTCCGGTCCCGCCTGCTCGGTGCGGCGCGCCGTCTCCAGCAGAAGTTCCACCTCGGCGCGCTCGTTCTTGAGAGCTTTCAGCCGGCTCCTAAGCAGAAGCTCCATCTGCTCCTGGCCGTCCAGCTCGGCCCAGTCCTCCTCCAGAATCTGGGGGAACAGGCTCAACTGCTCCTCAGGCTGGCGAAGGACCTCCAGCCTCCGCTCCAGTGCGCACCGGATGGCCCGCGTCGATGAAGTCACGAGGCGCTGAAACAGTAGCAGGAGGAAACCGATGTAGGCCCGTTTCTCTCGCATGGCCCGGTTGTAGCCTTCGCGCACATAGCCGGAAACCGCATTGTAAAGAAGCCGCTGCTCGCGGTGCCGATCCTCCCACCGTACCGGAATCAACCGCGTGTGCCTCGGCTTGAAGAGCGGCCCGCCGTCCGCATCGATAGCCTGCCTTCTTTCCGTTCGGATCACGTATTCGGCTACACGCTCGCGGGTCACGCTGCCCGCATTCGGAAACGCCTCCGAATCGAGTAGCGAGAGGATACGATGGAAAGCGTCAGTCTTGCCCTGGTGCGGCGTCGCGGAAAGAAGCAACAGGTACGGCGCCGCGTCGGCCAGCGCGCGGCCGAGTTTCACCCGCGCCACCTGCTCCGTGCTGCCCCCAAGGCGGTGGGCCTCATCCACGATGATCAGGTCCCAGCTCGCCGCAACCAGATTCTCGAACCGCTCGCGGTTGTATTCGGCGATCTGCTCCGCCGACCAGCCGCGCCTTCGCTCGAGCGGCTTGATCGAGTCCATTGCACAGACCACGAGCGGGTAGAGCCTCCAGAGGTTGTCCTCGTTTGTGATCTGCCGCAAGGCGCCGAAGGCCCCCGGCTCGATCAGGCGAAACTCTTCTCCGAAGTGAATTCGCATCTCAGCGACCCACTGCCTTACCAATCCCCTCGGCGCGATCACCAACGCGCGTTCGACCAGCCCACGGAGCTTCAATTCTCGGAGCACAAGGCCGGCCTCGATCGTCTTTCCCAGCCCGACTTCGTCAGCCAGCAAGTACCGCACACGGCGTGACGAGATGGCACGTCCGAGCACATGAAGTTGGTGCGGCAGCGGGATCACGGAGGAGCCGATGGGCGCCAGCAAGGTACCGTGCGCCGAGGCGTCAGCGACGCGGGCGGCCGTGGCGACATAGGTCAGATACGCCGGGCCGGCCGGCGCCGCTTCACCCGCCGGGCGCAATTCGGATGCCGGCATACGCAGGATCGCGTCCCCGTCGGCAAACCAGACGCGGCAAACCGTTTCACCCCAGATCGTCTGAATATCTACAATCCGGCAGAACTGGCGGTGCCGCGGGCTGTAGGTCCAGTCTCCAGGGTGGAACATGAGCCTCTAGCCGACCCCCAGCCGCGTGGCTGCGTTGTCGTAGTACATCAGCAGCTTGGGGTCTTCTTCAAGCAGGTTCTGGGGGATCTTGGCCGAGACGTCCACGATGGTCGCGTAATCGCGCTGATCCCAGGCCCGCTTGAAGCCGGCCCGCAAAGCCTCAAGCCGCGGGACCTTGATCTTCTTCGTAGCCGCCGAGCAGTATTCCTCGAATTGCTTCAGCAGCTCGCGCTCGCGCATCTTCTCCAGATCGACGGCCCTGTTCGGATCGGGGACGTACCAGCGGTCTCTGGCCTTCACCCGCAAAGCGGGAGCGTCCTTGGCCAGCCCGCGCAGGTCGTGGAAGTTTTTCGACAGGTAGTTGCGGATCTGGATGGGGACTTCGCCCTCGCCGTCGTAACAGAGGAAGTTCTGCGCCAGGATTTCAGACAGCTCAAGCCGCTTTTCGTCTTTCGACCAGCCGGCGGTCTCTCGCATGAACTGCGGCTGCAAGTCGGAGAAGCGCTGGGGCTTCTCGAGGAGCTGCTGCCGGAGCCACTGGATAGCGCTGGACTCATCACGAACGATCAACTCCAACTGCTTGATCTCCGTGACCACCTGCTTCTTCTTCTCGTACTCGGCGACCTGGTCGGCGAGGAGGTACATGCCGTCCCGGTACTCGAACCGCTCCGCCAGTCCCACGTAGAACTCGGCTGCCGACAACGGCACTAGGATGCCGCGCTGAACGTGAAACGCGACCATGCGGTCGTAAAGCATGTAGGCCTGGCGTTCGGCGACTGCCTCGCCCTTGCCTTTCTGCGCCACGAAGACCGGCAACTGCCGGAGGTGGGTGCGGACGAAGTCCCAAACGCCCTCTTCAGTCCCCTTTTCGAGCTGGAACCTCTGCTCCAGGCCGCCGTTGGGCTTGTAGGAGGAGATGACGAGATCCTGTTTGACCGCGGTGCTGGTGACCTGGCGGTAGGAACCCTGCTGCTTGTCCAGGGTCCGGACGTCGGCGACGACAAAACCGGCGGCGGTGAGTGCCTCCTGGATTGCGGCCCAGACGCTATTCCTCGAGTTGTGGAAGACCATGGTCATCCACCGGCCGGGTTTGAGGACCCGGTAATACTCGGCGAAGCAGCGCTGCATCAGGTGTTGATAGTCGAGCAGATCCTTGCCTTTGGGCGTGTCAACGATGGCCTCAGGTTTGCTGTCGGTGCGGACGCGATGCCAGGATTCGATGACAAAGTTCAGGTCGGCATAGGGGATGTTCTCTCCGAACGGCGGGTCGGTAAAGATGTAGTCAATCGAGTCCGACGGGAGAGCGAGGCGTGCAGCGTCCCCCGTCTGCACCGCGACGCCACCGGCGGTGAGAGGTAGCGTTCGGAACGTGCTTGCAAGCCGCTCTAGCTTGCCCTCTAGGACGTACCAGGGCGTGATCTCTGCATGCTGCGACGGGACGTAGTAGATGCCCTTCAGATACTGGGAGACCTGAGAGAAACCCGTGGGCCGGTACGAATTGCAGAGCGACATCGTCCAGAACGCCTGCTCGATCGTGAAAAGCATCAGCGTTCGCGACCGACGATCGGTGACGCTCAGGCCTTTCTGCCAGAGCGCCCCGAGCGCCCGAGCTGCTCGAGGCATGAACAGGTGGTGCATGTGTGTGAACCCCTTGGGTGCCAATCGGGACCCGTGGTACATCTTCTCGATCGGGAACGCGTCGGTCGGCACCGAGGGGTGCAAGGGCAAGTCGGCTATCCGCCGGAGAAGCTCCAGGTCTTTCGAATCAGGCTTCTTCCCGTGCCGCTGCTTTCCGAGGGAGTAGTTGATGAGAACCGGAATGAAGCGCACTCGCTGCCAGGGCTTGCCGGTGGCGGGGTCAACGAGCGTCTCCATCCGCCGCTGGAGGTTGTCTTTCGTAAGCCTCGCAGAACAGTGCGGGCAGGGGAAATGCTCTTTGACCCGGTCTGTCTTGGGGTCGAGGGCTTCCTCGAGAAACACAACGTCTCCGCTACAGTCCGGGCAGGAGAACACCTCGCTCCAAACGGTGTAGTTGATGAAGCCCTTGCGGCCGTCCTTGTGGGTGGTCTCATACATCCAGCCGATTTCGGCGCGGAGTTCATCCAGGATGCGCCGTGCCTCCCTCTGAAACGCCGCCACATCGAAAGGAAGGTTGTAGTTGGCTGCGATGAAGGTAGCCGCCGGGGAGAGGTCCCCGAGAATAGCACGCCGGGCGCCCCATTTCGGGGGCGGCTGGCCCGCCGCCTTCCATTCGTCCTCGATTTGCCTGCGGAAGGCTGGTTCCGGGTGGGCGCACATCTGGGCCGCCACGCCTGTCATGCCGGAACCTGCAAACCCGTCGAGGACGATATCGCCAGGCTCCGTGTAATGCAGGATCGCCCGCATGATGGCCTTGTGCGGAACCTTCGTGTGATAGGAGTGCGCGGTGTAGATCGGGTCAGTCTTGCCTTCGCTCACGTCCACAGCAAAGGGCTTCCGCTCGTAGGGAACGCTCGGATCGAACGGCTTGCCGTAGCAACGAACGAAATCTTCCAGGAAGGGGTTCGGGCACGCGGTGTAATAAGGCGGGTCCGACAGCCGGAGAATGTTCTCGTCCGAGCCGTGCGGAAAACCCTCGATCTTGCGGAACTCGGGGTCTTTGAGCTTCTCGCGCAGTTTCGTCAGGAAGTAGGCGCGGCGCGCCTCTTCGCTCTCGAACCGCAAGCCCAGGCACTCGACCGGCCCGCCCCCGGCAGTCACCCCTTCCATCGTGATCTGTTCCGGCGTTGTGGCGCTCACGTCAGTTACTCCAATACAATCCGGATCTTGGTTGTGTCCTTGCCCCGCGTCAGAGTCGAGAGGTAGTCGTCGAAACGGCGCCGGAGCTCCGAGACGGTTGCGGCCGCGCCCCCCGCGAGCAAGGCGGCACGCAGCGCCCCCGAGGTAACGACGATCTTTTCCAGGCCGGACAGCAGCTCGCTCATGGTGCTGACGAATTCGGTGGAAATGTTCTCGGGCAGCGCGCCGGCCGCGCGGAAATCGTCAATCAGCTTGAGCTGCTTGGGCTTCAGCAGCTCCATGGACTTCTTAACCGTGGGGTCCTCGAAGCTGTCGAGCAGCATTTTGGACCAGTCGGCTTGGAGAACGTCCAACTCCGCATCCAGGGCGGCCAGCGTCGCTTGCGCAGGCTCCTTCACCTGTTCGCTGCTCGGGCGAAACCCGCAGTGCGGGCAAACGGGGGCGGCCTGGATCTCCTGGTTAGTGATCGCCGAGCAGCTTTTCAGCGAAGCCAGGCGGCTTTGGAAGTCCAAGAACTGCTGGTGGGGCATCAGGTCGATGCTCGAAAGCCGGTGCAGGCGGACGGTTCTCTCATCCTGGAGCAAGGCGGCCCTGCGCTTCTCGTCGTTGACGCCGAGCCGGGCTTTGCCGTGCAGCGAGAGGTAGGCGGCCACGTATTCGTTCTTGAGGGCCGTCAGTTTCTGGAGGAGCTGCTGGCGGAAGCCGGCTTTGGCCCGCTGGACTGGATCGGCGATTCGCCCCAGCATCTCTTCCCGGCCCTGCTTGACGGCGGCCGCCCACGGATGTTCGGGAGCCAGGACCTGCTCGGCCGTCGAAAGGTAGGAGGCCACAGGACCGAGCTCGTCGATCAGATCCTGGAGAGACTGGACCTGTTCCAGCGCCTCCAGCCCTTTGCGGTGGCCAGCAATCTCGGCTGCGTCCGTCTTAAGGTTCTTGAGTTTGCCAGGTGAAGAGAAGCTCTGGAGCGATTCGAGGAACGTCTTCGTCTTGTCCAGGTCCGCCCGCAACTGCCGGACCTCGTCCTCGCTCAGCACGGAGCGGCCCCAGAACGGCAGGCCGCTCTGCAACCGCTGGGCAGCCATGACAAGCTTCTCGACTGCGCGGGCAGTGTTTCCTTGCAGCGCCTGCACAGCTTCATCCGCCTTCGCGCCTCCCTGCGTGACAACTACGCCACGGCCCGGCTCCAGGCCAAGAAGTTCGAACAGGGCCTTCAGCGCCGGCACGTTCCATTCTTTGGGGCGTTCGAGATGCTTGAAGTTGACCAAGTCGGCAACAGGCGTGCCCGCCAGGGCAGTATAGCCGCCGGCGTCGAACCTCTTGCCTGGGATCGAGAGAATGATGTCGCCCGAGTACACGAGGGCGGCCGTCACCACGGCGAGCCATTCGGGTTCGAGGCGGAAGCGCGCGGGAACCACGAACTCGACCCCGGCAACGTCCTGGACGAGTTCGGACCGGTTCAAAACCTGCCCCGGTCCTTTGCGGCCTAACAGTTCCATCACATGGCCGGCGTAGCGTGACTTGCCCGGATCGACGCGGTCGCCGTCGAGGAGTTCGAGCGCGTCGAGGATGGCGCTGGCCTGCTTTGTCCGGATGGCCGTCGGGATGCCCCGGATCGCGTCTTGGGCTGCCTGGGCGCGGTTGTCGCCCGTTACCCGGACGGAGAAAACCGGGTACTCAGGGGCCTGGTCCCCGAAGCGGCCCGCCAGGCAAACCGAGCCGGCCAGGTTCACGATCTCCCGCACATTGGCGCGAGCGCCGCCGGGCGCCGGCGCCTTGCCCTTAATCCACTCCAGCATCTTCTTCGTTTTGCCCTGGTAGGCGACCTCGAACGCGAGAGGCATCTTCTCCTGTAGCCACACCGTGAGTTCCTGGAGGAAGCCGTTCGCCTTCTCTCGATAGACGTCACGCGCCTGCCCGGAAGAAGTGGAGGCCAGGTCCACCGCCGCGGCGTACAGCCGCAGCTTTCGCCGAAAGGCTTCGTCGATGCCCTTCAGGCGAAAGAAGACTTCGTCGGCCTCGTTAGTCTCTTTGGCCTTCGGGTCTTCTTCGAAGTGCGGCATAAAGTACAGATAGAAATCACGCTGCGGGATAGCGGTGGAACGCTGATTGGGCGCCCCGAAGAATAGGTACCCGGTCCGGGAGGCTTTTCGCTCGATCCATTCCAGCTCGTACTGCCAGATCCGGTAGCCAGTAACGTAGATGTCGTCATCGCGCAGTTCCAGGGCCCGCTGAAGAGCCGCGTAGTAGTAGCGATCGAGCTGCCGCAAGTCCAAACTCTCGGCGCGACGCTCGATCAGGGCGTCGAAATCCTCGGTTTTTTTGAGATCGAGGTAGTATTGGCCGTTCTCCGGGTTACTGGAGATGAACTGGCCGCTGACGGTCTTGTGAATTTCGCGGAGGACTGTCTCTACCTGGGAGAGCAGGTTGTCCGCCGGGTCGCCGGGGAGGTCCTCGATCCCGGGCTGGTACAGGCAAAGTGAATCGCGGAGTTCAGCCGCAGTCGCACCCATGCGGGCGTAGATGTCGCCGGTGGTGAGCCGGTGCACCGACAGCCCGCGGATGACGCGCAACGCCATTGGCTTGTAGGCTGGGCGCGTGAAGGCCTGTTTGATACGCGCTTCGAGCACTTGGCTGCAATCCATGACTGCGCGGATGTCCGGAAGGGCGCGGACCGAGGGGTTCTCAAGCAGGAATTCCCAGTAGCCGTCGTAGGCGATCAGACCTGGGCAGTCGGTGGGAACCTCTTTGTCGAGCAGCCTGCCCATCGCGGTGGAGAGCGTTCTCAGGATCTCGCGCTTCTCGACGGCCGTGACCCGCTCAAAGGTGTCGATGTAGTCCGGGTGCACGGGAAAGAGGCGGACGAACTCGTCCATTTGTTCGTTCATGCCGCCGTAAAAGCGTGAAAAGCGAGCGAGGTACTCTCGGATGCATGCCTGCTGATCGGGGCGCTTCTTGAGCAACCGTTCGGCCACCACGTGCTTGACGTCGCGCCGGGCGATCAGCACCTGCTCGAATCGGTCTTTGACGCGGCGCAGGCTGTCGGCAGCGAATTGGAATCGGGCGCTATCGAAGATCGCCTCCTGGACGCCCGCCAGGAAGCGGAAGCGGAGGTCCCTTGTAACCTCACCGATCTCCCGGAGGATGCCGAGATCCTGGATCAGCTCCTGATCACTTCGGGTCCGCAAGTAGTCCAGCAGCTCGTCAACGACCAGCAGTAGGCCATGGTCCGGGTACCGCCGGTGGAAGGCCTCCATCATTTCCTGGAAGGCGCGTTTGTAGTTGGTGACGGTGCTGGCTGCCGGAAAGGTGTAGGAGACCCCAAGGCTTGCGACGTGCTGTTCCAGTTCCGCCACCACAATCTCCCTCAGGGACATGGTCGTGGTGCCGATTTCGGCTCTCACCACCTTAAACTTGCCGGCGATCCTGGGCGCCGCCCGAGCGACGAGCGGGTGGTTGATCAAGCCGCTCAGCTCGCCTCTTTCGGCCACGCCGGAGACCATCGACATGAGGTGCGACTTGCCGCTGCCGTAGTTGCCCACAACCAGGACGCCCTTGTTGTCGGCCGGAGCTCCAAAATCCAGCTGCGGAATCAGCACGTTGGCGAGTCGGTCCGCCAGCTCGTCCGAGATGACGAAGGTCTTCACCATTCGCTGGGCGGCGGTGGCATCGTCCGCATCGAGAAGACGCACAACGGTTTCGATAGGGTCGAATTGAATCAGGTCGCCGTATTTCATGGCTTCAGGGCACCTTCGCTTGCACGTCCGCGAGCACGACCAGCAGCTCGCTGGCCGGATAACACTTGTACTCGGGATGGCCTGGCGTGGCGTACCTCAGGTGACCTTCCGAGATCTCGCCGTTCCAAGCGGCCACGACTGTTCTGTTGCGCGCCATCGCTTGCAGGCAGCCCAGCGGCTCCAGCCTCAAGCTTGGCTCAAAGAGAATTTCAATGTTGTCCAACAACACGACGGACGGCGAGGCGCCGGCCAGGTCTTCCAGGATTCGGCGAGCTCGCAATGCCCGCTCCCGCTCGCTGAGCTCCACCAGCGCCTGGGCGAGCTCGACACCGACGTTGAGGTACTTGTAGCCCTTCTCGGCCGCCAGTGAACGGAGCGCCTCCGTTTTCCCCGAACCCGGCGGACCCACTACGAGCACCAGCCGCGAGTACTGCTTCTCGGCCGCCGAAATCTGCTCCAGAATCCGCTCGCTCAGCGTGGCCGGCATCGCCCTAACTCCCCACCGGAGAGCCTCTTGGCTCCCGTGGGGCCTACAGGGAATCGTATCAAGTCTGGAGGAAATCGATTCCGGGGGTGCCCCACGCGCGGCGGCGGCCAGCTCGCCGTTGGCGCCGATCCTCGGCAGTCGCTTCACAGGCACAAAATGGTCACCCCGGCTGGCACCGACCTGCCGAGCCCCACCTCTCGCCAGCGAGAAGGCAGATCCGGGCGGCCCTGCATCGTCCTGTTTGCCCGGAAGACCAGAGAGGAGCAGAGCCTCCAGACAATGCCTCTCGATAGGGCCTACAATAGGGGCGTAGGACGACGGAAAACTGTAGTTCATGCGCTTCTTGTCCGGGGAGGAGAAGACCATGCGACGCCGACCTGCCAGGGTGGGCAATCCCAAGGCGGCGAGGGCATCGCTAGACCTGCAAGGCAGGATCGCGCAGAACGAAGCTGGTCAGGCTACCGACGCCAGCCGCCACGCGCCCATAATAAGTCTTCCACGTGGACCCAGTCTCCACCTCTAGCGGCATGAGACGCACCCTAGTAGTCGGCAGCAGGCTCGCCTGGATGGATGCCCGTTTTGGGGCGGCCCAGGCCGGTGAATCCGGGACTGAAATCCTGACTTTGCCCCAGCTTGCAGCACGATTGGCGGGAGGGTTCTTGGAGGAAGTTGCCTCAGATCTGCTTCAGCAACTTGTTCGTGAGGCGCTGGATGCAGGCGGGTTCCGTTCCATTGGAGACCTCGCCGGTCTTCCGGGCACAGTCCGCGCTGTGACCACGACCTTGCGGAAGGTCTGGGATGCCGGTCTCGACTTGGCGGCGCGGGCGCAGCAGCACCCGCGGATGGCCGATCTGGCGATCATTGAGGAGCGCGTTCGAGAAGGCTTACCGGCGTCCATGCTCTTGCCTCCTGACCTAGTCAAAGAAGCTCACAGGCGCATCTGGTCTGCGCCATCAGTTCTTGGGCCGGTGAGCGTCCGAAATGTGTACCACGTCGCCCCTTGTTGGCAATCTGTCATCGTCGGCCTCGCTGAAGTCGTCCCGTTAGAATGGCGTTGCCTGCTCAGGCCGGGGCTCAATTTTCAGTGGCTCGAACAATCCAAGGTGCGCTTCAGGTGTTGGGAGCCCCTTCACCCTGACGTTGAAGCTTGCGTATGCGCGAACCCGCGACACGAAGCCGTGGAGGCGTTGCGCTGGGCCCGTCAACTGATATCTTCAGGCCGTGCGAAGCCTGGCGAAGTCGCTATCGCCGCAGTGACGACGGAGGAGTGGGACGACCACCTGAGGGCTTTGGTGGAAGAAAGTCAGCTACCTGTTCATTTTGCGGGCGGTTGTGCAGCGCTGTCCACCTATCCCGGCCAGCAGGCGGCCGCGCTCGCCCAGGTCTTGCTGCACGGGCTCAGCCGTGAACGAGTTGCCCGGGTCATCAATCTCTGCCGCGCAGGCGTGCCCCAATTGAGTCCACTGCCGTACAACTGGGCTGGTGCTTATCCATTGAGCGCCTCCTTGAGTCGCCTGTCTTTCTGGGAACGGGCTTTGGAAGACGCCGCCGCGAGAGGCTGGCCTGGAGGTGTGGATCAGAGGCCTGTCTTGCTTCCCTTGCTCCAACTGCTGGCACGCGGACCGGCAGCAGCGGTTGAAGTGGGCCCACTGCTGTTACGAGGACAAGCACTGGCTTTGTGGCGACAGGCTCTCAACGACGGGCCTCCCGAGGCGCTAGAAAGCACCTTGGGCGCCCTCCGAGTGCCCGACGGCCGGGAGCCAGCCGTCAGCATCGTTTGGGGCCCAGCGAGTACGCTGGCGACAGCGCCAAGGCGTTTCGTGCGCATGCTCGGCCTTACGAGCCGCAATTGGCCTCGTTCGTTAACCGATGATCCGCTACTTCCCGATTACATCGTTCCGTCTAGAACATTGCAGCCGGTCTCCCTGCCCACCAGGGACCGACTCGATTTCACGTGTCTTCTTAGCGGCACGCGTGATCACGTCGTCTTGTCTCGCAGTCGGCGCGACTCGCAGGGTCGAATGACGGGCAGGAGCTCCCTGTGGCCGGCTGATACCCAGGACAGGGAACTCGGCTGGCTTCGGATTCCCGAACACGCCATGAGCGAGTCTGATCGCCTCCTGGCGCGGGCTGAGGAATTTGAGCAGTCCCAGTCTGCTCGGTCGGCATTGGCCTGCTGGCGGGATTGGCAGCGGGAAGAAATTACCCCTCATGATGGACTTCTGGTCGGGAGTCACACTGTTCTTGAGCGGGTTCTTTCGCGCACTCACTCGGCGCGGTCGCTTCGGATGCTGCTGCGCGATCCTATCGGCTTTGTATGGACCTATGCGCTTGGTTGGCGAGAGCCAGAGGAGGCTGGTGAACCCCTGATGCTCGACAAGCTGAGTTTCGGCACCTTGGTTCATCGCATTCTTGAGAAAGCCGTGGCACGTCTTGAACCTCTCGGCGGCTTTGCGACGGCCGGCTTAAGTGCCATTAAAGCCGCCGTCCATGAGGCCGCAGAGGAAGTCGCCAGGGGTTGGGAAATCCAGTTGCCTGTCCCTCCCCGCATAATCTGGACCAGTGTGCTGGAAAACGCCCGTGAGGTGGCATTGGCAGCGCTCCAGATCCAAGAACATCCCCTCCCCGGGCAGCGGAGTTGGGGTGAGGTTCCGTTCGGTCAGGTGGAAGCGGAGGCTGGGCCTGCAGGCCTTCCCTGGGATCCCGCATTCCCAGTTGTCATGGCCCAGCTCGACCTTCGGATCGCTGGCAAGATCGATCGCCTGGATGTGGACGCCTCATGGCAGAGGGCACGGGTTACGGACTACAAGACAGGAAACATGCCAGCCAATGTTTCAACCATTCGGCTGGATGGAGGTAAAGAACTACAACGCTGCATTTACTGCCTGGCTGTGTGCTCGCTGATCCCAGGGTTGACCCAGGTCGAGGCGCGGTTGCTTTATCCCGCCAGCAGCAGCATTGCCTATCCCTTGTCAGATCCAGAAGGCACATTGCAGACGCTGACTCATTATCTCTGCGTTGCTAAGGCGACGGCCAGCGCCGGATTCACCTTAGCGGGACCGGATTCTGAGGACGTACACAATCCTCTGATGCTTGCTTTTCCGGCAAACGCTCGTTTTCATTACTTCCGTCGCAAAGCTTCCGGGCGCGACCAACTTCTGGCTGGACTCGCCACTCTCTGGGGGGTGGAATGAAGAGGCTCCCAGCTGACGATCCTGACCGCGTGCGGGTCTTGACGGATCTTGGTTCGACGCTGCTGGTTGAGGCCGGCGCAGGCACTGGCAAGACCGCATTGCTGGCAGGCCGCGTGGCCATGCTCCTTGCTTCCGGTGTGCAACCCCGGCAGATTGCAGCGATTACATTCACAGAACTGGCGGCCAGTGAGTTGCTGGCACGCATCCATGACTTCGTGATCGCCTTGACGACCGGCCAAGTGCCGGGGGAGCTCCAGGTGGCGCTACCGAATGGTGTCTCACCATCTCAACGAGCGTTTTTGGAAGCCGCATGCGGCGCTCTGGATGACTTGACGTGCACCACGATTCACGGCTTCTGCTACAACCTCGTCCGTCCATATCCGGTCGAAGCGAACCTGGACCCGGGCGCAGTTCCGATGGACGAGGCAGAGGCTCAGCTCGTTTTCGAGGCCACTTACGAGGGTTGGCTGCGCGACCGTTTCGAGGCCGGGGCCTTTGTCGCCGATCCCCTCGCCGAATTCGTGCTTGTGGACCCTGACCGAGCCCTCGCCGCCATCAACTCGCTCGCCACATTCCTCCGGGATCATCGGACCGCCCGCCCTGCTTCCTCGCAACTCGCGAGCAGCCACTTTCAGCAGTACTTGAGCGCAGTGGACTCCTTTTGCGGATGGTACGCGGACGTGCGCCAAAGGGAGGGAATGCCGGAGGCCACCACGGCTGCTATCTGCGACGCTTTGATGGCGATGGCAGCTCCATTCCGGAATGCAGCTTCCGGGCCGTGGAGGTTTCACGAGCTGTGGAAATGCAGCCATCCTCCGCCCAGCGACGTCCTGTTCACGAAATCTGGGAAATTCCGCACCTACCGGGTCAAGGGGAAGTGGCGAGACGCGGCACGTCAGGCAGTGCAATCCCAGGCCACGGCAGACCGCCTCTGCGATGAGGCCACGGCGCATTACGAGCGGGTCACAGAGGCCTTTGGCCAACTGCTCCCTGAAATCGCGCAGGAGATGATAGCTCTGCTGGGTGCTTGCTTCGACGACTTGCGCGAGCGCTACTGGGACCACAAACGCGCGGCAGCGTTGCTGGATTTCGACGACCTCTTGTACACGGCCCGTGACCTCCTCCGCGATCAAGCCGACGTGCGAGAAGCCCTCGCCCGTCGATACAAGCACGTGTTGGTTGACGAGTTTCAGGACACCGATCCTTTTCAAACTGAGATCCTTTTCCTGCTCTGCGGGGATGGAGACGGTAACACGTCTTGGGAAGAACGCCGTTTGCGCTCCGGGCAGCTTTTTGCGGTTGGAGACCCGAAGCAGGCTATCTTCCGCTTCCGCCAGGCTGACATCCACACCTATCTTCGTGCCCGGGATGCGATCGAGCGGCAATTCCCAGGGAACCGCATAGAGATCGTGGCGAACTTCCGCTCTTTAGAACCCGTTCTGGAATTCGTGAATGACCGATTCCAGGCCCCGTTTACGGGTCGGGGACAACCAGGGTTCTCCCCTCTGGCCTCGGTGGTCGGCCGCATCTCCCGAGATCTTCCCGCAGTTGTGGCGCTTGACATCCCGTGCCCCACGGATCGGCCATCTGCTTCCGAGCTCCGCCGTTTGGAAGCGGAACGCATTGCGCAGTTGATTGAAGGACTCCTCGGGAATCTTTCAGTCCGGGCCAAAGACGAGATGATTGCATGCCAGGCGAGACACATAGCGCTGCTGGCCCCGACGGGCACTGACCTGTGGATCTATGAGAATGCGCTTGATGGTCGAGGCATCCCCACCTCAACCCAGGCTGGCAAGGGGTTCTTCCAGAGGCAGGAAGTCCAGGATCTGATCGCCGTGGCCCGAACACTCGCTTCAGAAGATGACACCCTTGCCTTCGGAGCGTTGATGCGGGGACCGCTGGTTGGTCTCACCGAGCAGGAGATGCTTGACATCCTCGAGGATTTGGCGCAGGCTCAAGCGGGATCGACGGCAACACCACGCTTCTGGCTTTGGACCGATGCGGAGGCTGTTCGTCATCCGGTTGCCAGACAGACCCTGAGAATCCTACAGGGGTTGGCGCGGCGTGCGCTTGCTGCGGCTCCTTTCGATTTGCTCGCGGCTGCGGTGGAGGAGTTGCGGGTGCGAAGCATTCTGAAGCAGCGACACCGCGTTGATGCTGAGCGCGTGATCGCCAATGTGGACCTGTTCTTGGAGATGGCACGTCCGTACGCTGCGCGGGGCATCCGTGAGTTCGCGCGCGCCATGAGCCGGCGCTGGGCAGAGGCTGAGCGCGAAAGAGAAGGGCGGGCAGCCGCTGACCTGGATGCAGTGCAACTGATCACGATCCACAGCGCGAAAGGTTTGGAATGGCCAGTTGTCATCCCGATCAACACCACGACGCAGGTTCGGGGCGCAGAAGGGGTTCTTCACCTGCGCGACGACGACACGTTTCACATGCGCCTCGGCGAGGTTGAACCAAGCTCTTACGAGGAGGTGCGCCGGCGTGAGGATGAGGAATTGGCGCGTGAGCGCGTCCGCCTTTGATACGTGGCGTGCACCCGCGCACGTGACCTGCTGGTAATCCCCCGGCACGAGCGGATCCCCGACAAAGCTTGGGCCAGGGTCCTGGACCTGCGGCTTGCCGAGCTGCCGGCGGTGGACCTCATGACGTTCGCCGTTGCCCCATCGCTGGTCATCTATCAACCCGTCAACCAGCAGGACCAGGCCGCGTTTATCCGCGAAGCGGTAGTGATCGCGTCGGCACACCCGAAAGTGCGTTGGGTTCGTCCTAGCCGTGCAGAGCGTGAAGAGGCACCAGAACAGCCACTGGTACCTTCAGAAGGGCTTGTACAGGATTCTCTCCGGCGCCCCGTCCAAGGTGGCGCCATCCGCGGTGCCGTGATTCATAAGTTGTTGGAGGAGATTTTGAACCGAACCCTCCAAGAGGACCGCAGCCAGATTACCCTCCGTGCAGCACAACTGATCCGCCAGCTCGGTGGCCATGTCCAAGCTAGTCCGGACGACGGGCCCTGTCCGGATGAGATCGCGACCACCGTTCTGCAGGCGCTGCGCCTACCGATTGTGCAAGTTCATCGCGAGCGACTGATCCCGGAGTACACTGTCTTCGACGCCTCGGGGGACGACGGAGAGCTCGCCCTGACTGCTGGGATCGCTGACGCGGTGGCCCTCGATGAGCAGGGCCACGCGACACTCGTCATTGATTGGAAGAGCGACGTTGACCCCACGGAGGAGTTGCGCGTCCATTATCACGCCCAGATGCGCGAGTACCTGGACGGCCTCGGGTGCCCCCACGGGGCAGTCGTTTATGTCACCCTTGGCTTGGTGGACGAGGTTCACAGGGCGCTGGCCAAGGGATGAAGCGCCCAAGGCCCCTCAGCGAGCAGTCGCCCCGGTGGTCATGCTCGGAGTGGTCCTCGCAGACCCAAACGACGACATCCGGGGCGCAGAAGCGCTGGACGAGCCTTGTGTCCGGCAGGAGCGGCCGTTGTCTGAGCATATGGAGCGGGGATATCGCGGAGATGTGGACGATGTCCCGCGGGGAAGACTAATGCGTCGGTTTGCCCTGTACGGAACGCCCAACCGTGCTGGTTGTCTCTTTGCCATCATTTAAGGGTGGCGCTTGGTCACTAGCTCATGAAGGCAGGGGGTTCCGTTGAATCTTCCGTTCCTGGTCTGCAATGAGCCGCCGAGGACGGTGGCAAGCCTTCTCGCCTGGCTGGCCGCCCATTCAGACGAGATCCGGGCCGCTATGGCATTCGTGTCCGATGGCGAGCTGATCAGAAGTTGGCTCAAGAAGGGCCTCCTCGTGAGGTTACTTGTGGCGTTGCAGCCTCCGACTGATCCGTACCTCCTGCGGCGGCTTCTTAGTTCGTGGCCCGTGACCCTCGAGGTCAGGTTCTACCCTCCCGGGTTCCACTCAAAGGTGGTGATTCTCTTGAAGCGCGGTCAACCTGTTTTTGCGCAGGTGGGATCTTCGAATTTCACGCGTGGCGGCCTGCTCTCGAACCTCGAGACCAATGTCCTGCTTCGCTCCGCTAGGCAGGTCCAGCCTGTGTTGGAGCAATTCCAGCAAGTGTGGCAGAACGCCGCTGTGCTCGCCCCCGAAGATTTGGATGCATACCAGGCGCACTTTGAGGCCACCAAAAGCCAGCGCCAGCGGCTGGCGCGCACCCAAGATGTCTTCGAGCGAAAGTCTGTGATGCCTCGGTTCGGTCGCACTCCATCGGATCGAGTTTTCAAGGAGGCCAGGGACTACCTTGCATTTTGGAAAACCGTGGACGAGGTAGTTGCGATCGTCAGGGCGAGGTCCGAGAGGGAGTGGCCCAAGGTGCCGGTCTACCTCGCGGTGGATCATTTCTGGCACTGGATTGTGACGATCTGGGACAGGAAAGACCTGGCGGCCATTCGCGCCAGCCCAGATCTCCGCAGCCACGCCTTAAGCCGGTTGTTTGCACAGTATGCCCAGTGGGACAAGACGAACGAAAACTACACCGGCACGAGCATGAAAAGGAATTCGGATTCCCTGCAGCAGCTGTTGGCACCTGACAAGCTCAGAAGGCTGACGAAATCTCAGGCAACCGAGGTATACCGAAGGCTTCACTCCGGCTCTCAGCGTTCAATTCGCTTTTCGGCTGACCAAGCGTTCGTCAGCAAGAATTCTCTGGTGGACATCCGAAGGGCACTCGGGTATCTCCTCTGGTCGACCGACGACGTCGAGAAGCGCATCTCAGCGCTGCTACCTGGTGGGCCTCACCACCTCGCCGAGTTTGGTCCCTCCGCGATTCAAGAGTTGCTCGGCTGGGTCATCCCGGAGCGCATGCCTCTCAGAAACGACAAGGCTGACAAGGCGCTGGAGCTGCTCGGCTATCGGTTCAGGTAGCGACTTGCCCCCAGAGGGCACTTGAGGTCCTGTACGGCGGTTGAGCCCAGCCTGGGCCGGTGGCTGCGGCGGTTAGCTGGACGCGCCACCTAGTGTCCTGTAACCAACACTTTTTTACACTGGCGGACCTTTCGGATAATGCTGGCGGCTGAGGCTGTCCACTGGAACGGCCGGGCATGTTTGTTGTGCTCGGCAATATAGTCGCGAATCGCTTGCTCCAGCGCCCTGACGCTCGGAAAGGTTCCCCGGCGAAGCCGCTTGCGGCTCAACTCCGCGAAGAAGCGCTCCACCTGATTGAGCCAGGAGGCCCCTTTGGGCGTGAAGTGAAAATGATAGCGGGGATGAGCAGCCAGCCATTGCTGCACCTTGGGGTGAGTGTGGGTGCCATAGTTATCCAAGATCAGGTGGACGGTTAGCCGCTTGGGAGTGCAGGCTTCCATCTTCTCCAGAAAGCGCAGAAACTCGGTGTGACGGTGGCGGGGCAGACAGGCTCCGATCACTTGGCCGGTGAGCACGTTCAGGGCGGCAAACAAGCTGGTCGTGCCGTGGCGCTTGTAATCGTGGGTCTGGCGCTCTGGAATGCCGGGCCGCAGCGGCAAGACCGGCTGCGTGCGGTCCAGAGCTTGGATCTGGCTTTTCTCATCCACGCTCAGCACGATAGCCTTGTCCGGCGGGTTCAGGTACAAGCCCACGATGTCCCGCACCTGGGCGGCGAACTGCGGGTCGGTGGGCAGCTTGAAGCGCTCCAGCCGATGGGGCTGCAACCCGTACGCCCGCCAGACCCGATACACGGTCATATGACTTAGCCCGCAGCGCTGGGCCAAGCTGCGGGTGCTCCAGTGGGTGGCGTCCTTGGGGCGGCTGTATAAGGTGAGATCCAAAACCAACGCCACTTGCGCAGCCGTGATCTGCTTGTGGCGCCCCGGGCGGGGGGCGTCGGAGAGCAGAGCCTGGAGGCCACCTTCTTGAAACCGTCGCCGCCACAGCAGCACGGTGGGCCGACTGGTTCCGAGTCGCTTGGCCAGTTGGTGATTGGGCAGACCCTCCGCGGCACCGAGTACCACCTTAGCTCGCAGGGCCACTTTCTGGGAGCTGCGGGGGCTTCGAATCAGCCGCTCGAGTTGTCCTTTCTGAGCGGGGGTCAGCGGGAGAGGTTCAGCGGGATTCCACATAGCTGAGAATAGTCTGGCAGAAATCCTGCCCTTTGTCAAGCTATTTAAGTTACAGAACACTAGCTAGAAGATGTCCGACTTGGGGCGGGTCGATCGTGCGCCGCTGTTAACCAACCTCGGAGAATCGGGGCAGAGACCGTGAGAAAGGGTCACCGGTTATGGCGGACACCCACGCAATCGACGGCCACAAGCTGACCCCGGTGTGCCACAGTTCAAGCCTTCGCTTATGTTGGGTGCGCGGGATCGTCGCGTTGGGTGTTCAGCGCCCCGACTTCGAGACGGTCTGAGCAGAGCCCAAAAGAACTGGGATTCGTCCCCGACCCCGGTGAGTTTCGTCCCCTCGGCAGGCTACCGTCACTGCGCAAACAGCTGCTTCAAGCGGCCCTTCACTTCGCTCCAGCCAGATCTCTGATCCAGACCCTCTCCGGATCGCCCGGCCCAGGGTCGGCGAGTTCTAACTCGCGTGCCACCTGCCTCCGGAACTCGACTAGGGCCTTCAGGTCGATACCTCGAGGCTTCTCGATCTCAGGATTATAGAGACCGATTGCCTGCGTGAAAAGTTCGACTGTTCGTGCGTCCTTGCAAAAGACTACCATGCGGTTCATCGCATCACGGGCCAGCTGGGCATCCCACTCGTGCGGGCACGGCTTTTGTCCGCCACGACCGATGGGTTCGTTGCAGTAGACATGGTCGATCACGGTTAGAGCTTCGAATAGGGCCTCCCGGCGGTCCTCGAGCAGCCGGGCACGTCGTGTTTCCTGGCGTTCAACGTGGTTGAGATACAGGTTAACAGCCACTGTCAGGAGCGCTGCAATGACGGCAGACCACGGGGCCCACTGGGTGGCTTCGGCTCTCCTACCCGCGGAGCACCCTTCAGCCTCCGGGGGTTTTGGGGCTGCTGGCTTCTCCATGCAGACCAACATAACACCGCCCCAGCCAGGTCGGTCCAACACGCACGTGTAGAGTCCCCCACAGCGAGCCGAAGCGTGAGATCAACTCGGTGCCCGCGCTCGGCATTCGCCAGTAGCACGAAAGCCTGAAGGCGAAGCGCGCCGATCAAAGCCATCGCTTTCTCGAGCCCGGGGGTGCGGCGTGCCGTGACCGGTCTCCTTGTGGACGGCCCACAGCCATCTCCGCCGCGCGGTCGATGCGCTGGCTGGCGGGTCTCGTTAACCACATACGCCCGAAGTGTGGAAGATGTCCGACTCGGGGTGGGTCGATCGTGGGCCGCTGCTAAGCAACCACAGAGAATCGGGGCAGAGATCGTGAGAAACGGCCTTCAGTGCTGTGGAGCTGGCGCGCGCTTGGCGGGCCAAGAGCAACCGCGTCCGAAACAGACAGAGCCGCAGGGCTCGAAGTGCGTGGCGTTTGCGGACATGCGAGCGGAGAGGCGGCGTTAACGAACTCGACGGCCAGAGCCCAACCGGCCACCCGAATTCGCTCAGATCATAACACAGATATCTGGATCGTGACGGGATTATGTTTCAAGTGCTAACGTCGAAACAGCGCGCTGGCGCGCAGGAGGATTCGTAGCCATTACCGCTCAAGAACTTGGCCGGCGGTTGCGCATCGCCCGCCAGGGATGCGGCCTGACCCAGGACGACGTCGCCCGTTTCCTTGGCCTGTCGCGCTCCACCGTGGCCCAGATGGAGCGGGGCAACCGCACGGTCACCAGCCTGGAGCTGGACAAGCTGGCGTACTTCTTCGGCCGCGACATCCGGGAGTTCGTCGCCGACACCTTCGAAGAAGAAGACGCCCTGGCCGCGCTCTTCCGCGCTGAGCCCGAGATCGCCGGCCAGCGGGAGGTCGCCGACAGCCTGCGGGCGGCTATCGCTCTGGGTCGCGAGATCACCAACATTGAAGGCTTGCTGGGCATAGACCGGGAGCTGGTCGGCACGGTCAGCTTCGAAGTGCCTGCGCCTCGCTCCCGGTGGGAGGCGATTCGACAGGGCGAACGTGCGGCGGATCAGGAGCGCCGCCGGATGGGTCTGGGCTGGGCGCCGGCACCCCCACTGTCGTGGCTTTTCGAGACCCAAGGAGTTCGCACCGGGGTCGTCGATCTTCCCGAGGATGTGTCGGGTCTGACCATCAGCAACCGCAGGGCGGGGCTGTTCATCGTCGCCAACCGCCGCCACGCGCCGGTCCGCCGCCGCTTCTCCTTCGCTCACGAGTACGCCCACACCCTTTTCGACCGCTGTCTGCTCGGCACGGTGAGCCGCACGGAGAACCGCGACGAGCTGATCGAGGTCCGCGCCAATGCCTTCGCTGCCGCGTTCCTGATGCCGAGCGAAGGCGTGCGTCAGTTCATGGCGGCGCTGGGAAAGGGCAAGCCGAGCCGTATGATGGCGCAAGTCTTCGACCAAGACGGCGCCATCCAAGCCGAGGGCAGAACCCAGCCGGGCAGCCAGGATATCCAGCTCTACGATCTGGTCCACATGGCGCACCACTTCGGCGTGAGCCGGCCGGCAGCGTTGTTTCGCCTGCTGAATCTCAAGCTTGTGACGCAGGCTGAATTCGAGCCGTTGAAGGCGGCCGAGGAGGCGGGTTACGGCCGCGAACTGGCAAGCCTGCTCTCGTTGCCGGACGCGGACGACGACAAAAATGGATTCCGCCATCGCGTTGTCGGCCTGGCGCTGGAGGCGTACCGGCGCGAGCTGATCACGCGCGCGAAGCTCGCGGAGTTGGCGGCATTGCTGTCCATGCACCCAGAAGAGATCGACCGGCTGCTAGAGCGCGCAGGTCTCGCCGGCGACGAGCCGGCGGACGTCCTCATCGCGGGCGAGTGAAGTCGGAGGGCCTCGGGTACGCGAACCGTCGTTGTCGATGCCAATGTCTTGATCAACCTGATGCACGTCGGGCGGCTGAGGCCTGCGAGTTCCGGATGGCGTTTTCGAGTTTTCGGGAGCTACTGGTGCGCAGGCCCGTGAATTCAAAGAGGTGACAGGCTTGCGCGAGTATGCGTTTTCGTATACTGGTGTCTGGTCTCGTTGGCATGAGTTGGCAGTGATTTGGACGAGGAACGAAGACACGAATGGGCGCTGAAGAACGATGGGTTGGAGTCGAAGACGTGGCTGACCACTTGGGGGTGGCCAAAGACTCGGTCTACCGGTGGATTGGGGAGCGCGGCCTACCGGCTCACCGGATAGGACGTCTGTTTCGGTTCAAGCTCTCCGAGGTCGATGCTTGGGTGCGCCAAGGGAATGAAAGCTCAAGGCCGGCACCAGCGAGGGCCGCGCGCAAGAGGGGTAGGCATGCCTGAAGGTCGCCTGGCATCCCGGATTGGACAGCGGATACTGCTCCCTGGACATTTCGATGTACCGGTGGTCCTGGAGGAGGCGCGCCTGCTGGGCTCTTCGGGTGGGGCAGGCTATGAGTGCCGCGTTCGCCTTCCCGACGGTTCCCTGCAAGAAGCGGTCATCTCTGCCGAGGAGGCGCTCGAACTGGCTCGCTCGGCCCCAGGGGAGGCGCCCGCGGTCAGGCCTGTTGACGCCGAGAAGCTCCGTCTCCTCAT
>FWWM01005190.1_pt1 | contig 29115 bp, 32 predicted proteins | sample 2228351 | NCBI WGS metagenome assembly FWWM01 (sample SAMEA103939774, study PRJEB20133) | metagenome | reverse complement strand
CAGTCCAGACCACCCCCGGTCAGGCCGATGATGATGGCGTCAAAGGGCCGGTCGGGCCCGGAGGAGAGGAGCTGGCCCACCAGGGTGTTGAAGTCAATGGCGGTGAAGTTCACCTTCACCCCCACCTTCTTGGCCTCGTCCACGATGAGCTTGGCGATCTGCTCCCGCTGGTTGTTTCCGGCATTGGTGGAAAGGTTAAACTCCAATCTTCTGCCTTTGGAGTCCACCAGGTAGCCTTCCCTGTCCTTCTTGGTGAAGCCCAACTCCGCCAGGAGTTTGGCCGCCTGCTGGAGGTTGTACTCGTACTTGGGCACCTTGGGGTTGATCCACTGGGTGAGGACGGGGTAGACGCTGGAGTACATGGGGGTGCCGAGGCCGCCGTAGACGATGTCAATGACCGCCTGGCGGTTCACGATGTGGCTCATGGCCCGGCGGAACTTGTCGGAGCGGAAGAGGCTTTGCTTGAAGGGGTCCGAGGCCTTGTTCCAGTTGAAGACCATGAACTGGCTACTGGCCACGGGGGAGGCGTTCACCTTGATGGTGGCGTCCAGGCGGCCCTGCTGGATGGCCTGGCGGATCTGGGAGATGTGGTCCACGGTGGCGGGGGCCATGAGGTCGATGTTCCCCGCCAGGAACTCCGCCAGCTGGGCGTTCACGTCCTTCACGATCTTGATCTCGTAGCGGTCCAGGTAGGGCAGGGGGTTGCCCGCCTCGTCCTTGTTCCACTCCCCGAAGGCGGGGTTCCGCTTGAGGACGAGCCTTTCCCCGGGGCGGTAGCTCTCAATGAGCCAGGGGCCGCCGGAGACGATCTTATCGGGGTCCTCGTTCAGGCCCCACATCTTCTTGATGCCCTCCGCCCCCTCCCGCTGGTAGACGGGGCCGAAGATGTGGGCCGGCCAGGGCTCAAAGGAGGCCACGGCAAAGGCCTCGGCGTCCGTCTTGGGGTAGATGAAGCGGACGGTGTAGTCGTCGATCTTGCGCAGGGTGATGGGCTTGCCATCCAGGAAAAAGGAATCGTAGCTGTTGGAGCCCACGGCCTTGTCCGTGTGGATGCGCCAGGTGGTGATCCAGTCGTCGGCGGTGATGGGCTGGCCGTCGGACCACTTCATGCCCTTGCGGATCTTGAAGGTGATCTCCAGCTTGTTGGGGCTCACCGTCCAGGACTCCGCCATGTAGGGGATCCAGTTGCCCGTGGTGGGGTCGCGCATGACCAGACCCCGGGCTCCGGAGATGATGTCGGGCACGTTCCCAGCCTCCGCGGTGATGAAGGGGTTGAAGGTGCGGTAGTCGCTGATCACCGCCGCCCGCAGGGTGCCCCCCCGCTTGGCCTCCTGGGGCTTGGCCACCGTCCACTTCTGGGGCCAGACAAAGGTCTGGGCGCTGGCCAGGCCGCCCAAGGCCAAAAGACCGACAAGCCACAGCGCTTTTCTCATAGCGTTTCCCTCCTAAAAGGGCCTACGCCTGTGAGGTTAAGGGGAGGGGGCGGGGGTTGTCAAGGGAAGAGGCCCCATGGAAAAATCCCCCCATAAAGGAGGTCCCATGCGCGCGGTGGTCATGGAAGCGAGGGGCGGCCCGGAGGTGCTGAAGCTGAAGGAGGTGGAAACCCCCACCCCCGGGCCCAAGGAGGTCCTCCTCCGGGTGAAGGCGGCGGGGCTCAACCACCTGGACATCTGGGTGCGCAAGGGGGTGGCAAGCCCCAAGCTCCCCCTCCCCCACGTCCTGGGGGCGGACGCGGCCGGGGTGGTGGAAGCGGTGGGGCCCGGGGTCACGGCCTTTAAGCCGGGGGACGAGGTGGTGGTGAACCCGGGGATCTCCTGCGGCCTCTGCGAGCGGTGCCTAAAGGGCGAGGACAACCTCTGCCCCCGCTACGAGATCCTGGGGGAGCACCGCTGGGGCGCTTACGCGGAGGGGCTCGTGGTGCCGGAGGCCAACCTGCTTCCCAAGCCCAAGGGGCTTTCCTTCGTGGAGGCCGCGGCCATCCCCCTCACCTTCCTCACCGCCTGGCAGATGGTGGTGGACAAGCTCCAGGTGAGCCCGGGGGAGGACGTGCTGGTGATGGCCGCGGGGAGCGGGGTGAGCGTGGCCGCCATCCAGATCGCCAAGCTCTTCGGGGCTAGGGTCATCGCCACCGCGGGCTCGGAGGAGAAGCTCAGGAAGGCCCTGGAGCTGGGGGCGGACGAGGGGGTGAACTACACCCACCCCGACTGGTTCAAGGAGGTGCGCCGCCTCACCGGGGGGAAGGGGGCGGACAAGGTGGTGGACCACACCGGGGCCCTGTACTTTGAGGGGGTCATCAAGGCCACGGCCAACGGGGGCCGGATCGCCATCGCCGGGGCCTCCTCGGGGTACGAGGGGACCCTGCCCTTCGCCCACGTCTTCTTCCGCCAGCTCTCCATCCTGGGCTCCACCATGGCCTCCAAAAGCCGCCTTTTCCCCATCCTGCGCCACGTGGAGGCGGGGAGGCTCAGGCCGGTGGTGGGCCAGGTGCTCCCCCTGGAAGCCGCGGCGGAGGGCCACCGGCTTCTGGAAGAGCGGCGGGTCTTCGGGAAGGTGGTGCTGGAGGTGGCCTAAAAGGCCAAGCGTCCCTAAGGAAAAGCCAAGCACGCGAGCGCCTGGGGTGCGCGTAGAATGCAAGGGAGGTGAGGGCATGGAGCACACGGACGTGATCGTCATCGGCGCGGGGCCGGCGGGGCTTTTCGCGGGGTTTTACGTGGGCATGCGGGGGCTTTCCTTCCGGTTCATAGACCCCTTGCCGGAGCCGGGGGGGCAGCTATCCGCCCTTTACCCCGAGAAGTACATCTACGACGTGGCGGGCTTCCCCAAGGTCTACGCCAAGGACCTGGTGCGGGGTCTGGTGGAGCAGGTGGCCCCCTTCAACCCCATCTACACCCTGGGGGAGCGGGCGGAGACCCTGGAGCGGGAGGGGGAGGTCTTCAAGGTGACCACCTCCGCCGGCAAAGCCTACACCGCCAAGGCGGTGATCATCGCCGCCGGGGTGGGGGCCTTTGAACCCAGGCGGCTCGGGGCCCCCGGGGAGAAGGAGCTCGAGGGCCGGGGGGTCTTTTACGCCGTGCGCTCCAAGGCCGACTTCCAGGGCAAGCGGGTCCTCATCGTGGGCGGGGGGGACAGCGCCGTGGACTGGGCCCTAAACCTCCTGGACACCGCCTCGGCCATCACCCTCATCCACCGCCGCCCCCAGTTCCGGGCCCACGAGGCCAGCGTGAAGGAGCTCTTCCGGGCCCACGAGGAGGGGCGGCTTAAGGTCCTCACCCCCTACGAGGTGCGCCGGATAGAGGGGGACACCTGGGTGCGGAGGGCGGTGATCTTCCACAACGGCACCCAGGAGGAGGTGGAGCTCGAGGTGGACGCCGTCCTGATCCTCGCGGGCTACCTGACCAAGCTGGGGCCCCTGGCCAACTGGGGCCTGGAGCTGGAGAAGAACCGGATCAAGGTGGACACCACCATGGCCACCAGCATCCCCGGGGTCTACGCCTGCGGGGACATCGTCACCTACCCGGGGAAGCTTCCCCTCATCGTGCTGGGCTTCGGGGAGGCGGCCATCGCCGCCAACCACGCGGCGGCCTACGCCAACCCCGCCCTCAAGGTGAACCCCGGCCACTCCTCGGAAAAAGCGGAGGAAAAGGCCCCGGCCTGAACGGGGCGCACGCGGTGGTGGACTTTTGCATAGCCGGCCCCTTAGGATAAGGGCATATGCGGATTGCCCTTTTCATTGACGGGTCCTACATGTACCAGGCCGCCAAGCGCCTGGGCTGGAACGTGGACCACCGCCGGGTCCTCACCCAGTTCGCCACCCCGGAACAGCTCTACAACGCCTTCTACTACGCCCCCATCACCGACCCTGAGGACGAACGGCAGCAGCGCTTCATAGACGCCCTGGTCTTCATGGGCTACACCGTGCGGAGCCGCCTGGTGCGGGGGGAGGCCCGGTTTGAGGCCATGATGGCCACCGACCTCCTCACCACCGCCCCCCGCTGGGACCGGGCGGTGGTGGCCAGCGGTTCCGGCGACCTGGCCTACACCTTCGGGGTCCTGCGGAACCTGGGCAAGGAGATCCACCTCCTGGGGGCCCATGAGCTGGTGGACCTGGAGCTTAGGAACCAGGCGGACCGCTTCCTGAACCTGGCGGAGTGGCGCGAGGTCCTGGAGAGGACCCCCGGAGGCCGCCGCACCTACGCGGGCTACCCCGTGGAGGCCACGGTGGAGGTCCCCGCTCCGGCAGTGGAAGACGCGGGCGACTAGGCCCATGCCCCGGGGCCCCTGGCTCCTCCTCCTCTTGGCGGGGGCCCTTTTCCTTGCCCTGCCCGAGCCCCAAGCCCCCCCCAAAGCCCCCTCCCTCAGGGCCCTCCTCCCCTACCCGCCCCCCACGCGGGAGGCCCTGGTGGCCCTGCACCTCAAGAACAAGGCGGGCCTCCATCTCCTCCTGGGAAAGGAGGCCGCCCGGGCCTACGACCGCCTCCTACGGCTGGAGCTCATGAACCAGGCCGCGGGGAAGCGCTCGGCCTACGAGGACGGGGAAAAGGCCCTGCAGGACGCCAGGAAGTGGATCCTGGCCCTGGGGCAGGCGGTGCGGGGGAAGCCCCTTTCCCTGGAAGGCCTTCCCACCGCCCCCTGGCACGTCCTGCCCCACCAGCAGGCCCTCCGGGCCGCGGGGTATGCCCTCAGGATCCCCCCAGGGGTGCTGGCGGCCATCGTGGACAACGAGCAGTACGGGGGGGATAAGGCCTTAGGGCTTTCCCGGGGGGTGCGGGAAGCGGCGGACGGGCTGGCCTTGGGGCTTTCGGAGCTCCAGGGGGAGGCCCCCCTAAGCCGCACCCTGGGCCTGGCCCAGATGAGCTGGGAGGATGCCCTGAAGCAGGAAGAACGCCTCTGCCTCTTCGGGGCCTGGGACCCAGCCCGGCCCTTCCCCAAGACGGAGGCCGAGGCCCGAAGGGCCCTGGAGGACCCCTACTTGAACCTCCTCTTCACCGCAAGCCGCCTCCGGGGCTACTTTAACGCCCTCCTGGGCCTCCCCAAGGAGGACACCCGGCCCCTGGAGGACCCTTGGCTCTACTATCTGGGCCCCGCCTGGCACAACTACCCCTTGAGGGCCCAGAACCTCGAGACCTGGGAGGACAGCTTCCACGGCTTCTTTAAAGGGCTTCTCTACAGCGTGGTGCTGGAAGGGCGCTGGCGGGTGGAGGGGAGGAGGCTCTACCCCTTGAAGGCCTGGGGGCCGGGGCTTGCCTCCGGAGGGAAGGGAAAGCCCGCCTTCCTCCCCTAGACGCGCTCCATCCAGGGCAAGGGCTCCCCCGGAGGCAGAACGGGCCAGCGCCTCTCCCGCATGTGCCGGAAGATGGCCTCCACCGCCCGCTCCGCCTCCTCCGCCCAGGCCTTGGGGTAGAGGGGGCGCTTGAGGAGAAACTCCTCCCGGTCAAAGACCTCGCAGGTGTGGTCGGCCCGGCAGCGCACGTCCAGCTCAAGGTCGTACTGGCGGAAGCCCCACCCCGTCCATTCCGCGGGGGTCTGGACGTTCCAGTAGTACTCCAAAACCCGCCCCCCGCGCACGTCCGGCCCCCCCGAGTACCAGGCCCCGGGGAAAAAGGCCACGTAAGCGTCGTGGTCCAGGACCACCCGCCGCCCCTTGGCCACGTGGTGGAAAACCCCCCCCTGGGGCAGGAGGGTGAGCACCCCTTCAGGCCGCACCTCCACCACCTCGGCCTCCCAGAAGTAGTGGAGGCGCTCCTCGGGGTACTTCCAAAACTCTATCCGGACCCGCTGGCCGGGGGCGGGGCTCACCGCTTGGTGCTGATGCCGAGGAGCTTATACAGGGCGCAGAAGCCCGTTAGGGCGGTGAAGAGCAGGACCACCCCCACCACGATGAGGACCCAGTTCCAGGGGCTCGCCGCCTGGGCCCCGAAGTAGAAGAGGAGGAGGGCCAGGATAAAGCGGATAACCCGGTCGGCCGTGCTTTCGTTCACCGTCATGCTGTCACCTCCGCCCCTATCCTACCACCCTGCCCCCGGGGCCTATGTCCTTTCCCTTACCATGAGGGGCATGCGCCTGGCGGTGCTCCTTTCCGGAGTGGCCCTCTACAGCGCCCTGTACGCGGTGGTGCCCCTTCTTCCCCTTTTGGAAGGGCTTTTCGGGGCCCCCCCGGGGGCCGCGGGGCCGGGGATGGGCCTGCCCCTCCTCCTCCTGGTCCTCCTCTCCCCCCTGGTGCCCCGCCTGCCCCTGCCCCCTGGGCTCCTCTTGGGGAGTGGCCTCCTCCTGGTGGGCCTGGGCGGGGTCCTGGGGGCCCTGGCCCCAAGCCTCCCCTTCTGGACCCTGGCCCGCCTCCTCCAGGGGGTGGGGGCGGCCTTGGTGCCGGGGCTTTCCATCGCCCTCATCCCCCTTCTCTTCCCCCAGAAGGCCTTGGAGATGGCCGGGGTGTACATGGCGGGGAACGTCCTGGGCGGGGGGCTGGGCCGGGTTTTGGCGGGGCTTTTGGCGGAGGGGGTGGGGGTGCGGGGGGCCCTCCTCGCCCTTTCCTTCCCCGCCCTCCTCCTCGGGGGGCTGGTCCTAAGGGGCCCCAAGGCCCTTCCCCCCTTAGGGGCTCCCCGGTACGACCTAAAGGCCCTGGACCTCTACCTGGTGGGGGCCATCCTCCTTTTCCTGAACCTCTTCCTGGCCAACCTCCTCCCCTACCGCCTCCTGGAGCTGGGCTTCCGCCCGAGCCAGGTGGGCCTGGTCTACCTGGCCTACCTCTTCGGCATCCCGGGGAGCGCCCTCTCGGGCGTCCTCGCCCGCCGGATTGGGGCGGTGGCCACCTTCCGCCTGGCCTTCCTCCTGGTCCTCCTGGGGATCGGGCTTCTCCTCCTGCCGCCCCCCTTTTTGGTCCTGGGCTTCGTCCTGGAGATGGCCGCCCTCTTCACCGCCCAGAGCCTGGCCTCGAGCGCCGCGGGGCGGCGGGGGGCGGGGGTGAGCGGGGCCTACGTGGCGAGCTTCTACCTGGGGGGCACCCTGGCGGGCTTCCTCTACCCCTTTTTCCTCCACAGCTTCCCCTTAGGGGTGGGCCTGGGCCTCCTCCTCTCCCTCCTCGCCCTCCTCCTCGCCCCCGTGCGCTAAGGTATCCCCATGGAGGTCCACGCCGCCGACCAGTACCTCTTGGCCGAGGGGGAGAGGGGGCTTTTGGAGGTGTACGCGGCCCTGGAGGGCACGGGGCTTTTCCCCCCTTTCCCCCCGGTGGAGCTCCCCGGGGGGGTGGGGGGGCTTGTGGAGCGGGGAGGGTTCGCCCAGACCTTCTTCTTCCCCGCGGAGGTCCTGGGGGTGGCCTTCCTCACCCCGGGGGGCCTCCGGGTGCGGGCGGGGGGGGTGGTGGTGAAGAACGTCCAGGGGTACGACCTGGTGCGCCCCTTCGTGGGGAGCTTCGGCCTTTTGGGGAGGACCCTGGAGGCCGTCTTCCGCCTCCGCCCGGGCCGGGCCTCGGCCTTCTTGAAACGGCCCTGGACGGGCGGCTTTCCCCCCTTTCACCCCCTCCCCCGCTTCCTCTTCCGGCTTTGGGACGAGCTCTACGCCTTCCACTTCGGCCCGGAAGGGGAGGTGGCCCGCTTCCGGGAGGCCTTCGGGGGGGAGGAGGCGGGCCCCTTGGACCTAAGGCCCCTCTTCCCCCGGGGGATGGGGGTGGGGGAAGGCCCCCTAGAGGACCCCCGCTTCTCCTGGGCGGACGGGGCCCCCCCGCCCCCGGTGCCCCCGGCCTTCCGGCGGCTGGTGGAGGCTCTTGGGGGCTAGAGCCAGGTGAGGTCCAGGTGGGCCTCGAGGCGCCCCACCTCGAGGCCCCGGTGGTTCCTCAGGACCGGGCGGTCCCAGGGGGTCTCCCCGGGGTCCAGGCCCAGGAGGCGGAGGAGGGCCACCACCGCCACCTCCCGGGCCTGGGAAGCGCCGTCCTCCACCTTCAGGGCCACCCCCAGGGGGCCATGGGGGGTTTCGGGGAGGGCCAGGCCGTAGTACCCGTCCGCCCCCCGCTTGGCGAGGAGGGGAAGGCGCTCCATGAGGAGGGTGTCGATGCTCCCCGGGCCCGCCACCAGCTCCGGGTGGCGGCGCATGGCCGCCCCCACCCGGCGGAGGGGCTCCCGGTAGGGCGGGGGGGCCTCCTCGGGCCGGGCCAGGAGGTAAAAGGCCCGGGCGGCCCGGGCCAGGGGCAGGGCGAAGGTGGGCACGCTGCACCCGTCCGTGGCCGCTATAGGCTCGGCCCCGGTGAGGTCCAGGAGGGTCTTCCGGTTCAGGCGCTGCACCGGGTGGTCCGGGCGCTCGTAGCCCTCGATGGGCGCCCCCAGGGCCAAGGCGGCGGCCAGCATCCCCGCGTGCTTCCCCGAGCAGTTGTGGTGGAGGGGGGTGGGGTCCAGGCCCTTCGCCTCCAGGGCCTTCCGGGCCTCCTTGGAAAAGGGGGGGTGGACCCCGCAGGCCAGGTGCTCCGGCCCCAGGCCGAGCTTTTCCAAAAACCCCTGGGCCACGGCCACGTGGGCCTCGGTGCCGTCGTGGCTGGCGGTGGCGAGGGCCACCTCCTCTTCCGAAAGGCCAAAGCGCTCCACCGCCCCGGTGAGGAAAAGGGCCAGGGCCTGGAAGGGCTTGGCCGAGGAGCGCATGTAGGCCCATAACCCAGGGTTTCCCGCATAGGCCAGTAGGCCTTCCGGCCCGTGGATGGCCAGGGAAATGCGGTGCCGGTTTTCCACCTCTTGGCCGCGGTAGGCGTAGACCCAAGCGTTCACGCCCCAAGTCTACGCCGGGCTTCCTCAAAAAGGGGCCGCCAGTCCAGGCTAAGGTAGGGGGAGGGGAAGCCCAGGAGTTTCCCTTCCGCCTTTTTCAGGTTCCTCAGGCCTCCCCGCCCGCTCTTGGCCTGGTGCAGGGCCGCCGCCAGGAGGATGAGCCCCTGCAAAAAACGCCGTTTCTCTCCCTGCGCCTCCCGCCAGACTTCCTCCAGAACCTCATGGGCCTCAAAGAAACGGCCCTCCTGGAAAAGGTGCCAGGCCTCACACAAGGCTTCCACCCCTTCAGGCTAAACTCTTCCCATGCGCTTCATCCAGGCGGTATGGCTCCTGGTCGCCTTGGCTTCCAGCCCGGGCTTGGGGCTTAGGCTCGCCACCACCACCAGCGTCTACGACTCCGGGCTTTTGGACCGGCTTTTGCCGGTCTTTGAGCGGGCCACGGGGGTTCGGGTGGAGGTTTTGGCCGTGGGCACGGGGCAGGCCTTGCGGCTGGCCGAGCGCAAGGATGTGGATGCGGTCCTGGTCCATGCCCCGGACCTCGAGGGGGAAGCCTTGGAGCGCGGTATCATCGCCCAGCCCTTCTGCCTGGCCCAGAATAGCTTCCTCCTGGTGGGGCCAAAAGGGGATCCCGCCCGGATCCGGGAGGCAGGGGATGTCCTGGAGGCCTTGCGGCGGATCGCCCGGGCCCAGGCTCCCTTCGTGTCCCGGGGGGACCGCTCGGGCACCCACCTGAAGGAGCTGGAGCTCTGGCGGAAGGCAGGCCTCACCCCCGAAGGAGGCTGGTACCTGGAGTCCGGGGCGGGCATGGGCCAGACCCTGGTTCTGGCGGCGGAGAAGGGAGCCTATACCCTCTCCGACCTGGCCACCTACCTCACCGTGGGCCGCAAACGGGGGCTGGAGGCTCTTTATCGGCGGGAGGATCCCCTTCTCTTGAACCAGTACACCTACTACCTGGTGCCTCAGGGGGCGAAGGCGGAGGAGGCGGAGGCCCTGCGCCGCTTCCTGGCCACGGAGGAGGCGGCTCGGTTGGTGGAGGGTTTGCAGGTGGAGGGGACCCCGCTCTTTAAGCCCTTGAGGGGGCGGTGTATCATCCCCAGGGGTGGAGGCCGCTGAGCTTTTGGAAATCTCCTTGCGCAGCCTCTGGGTGGCGGGGCTTGCTACCTTGCTGGCGGCTTTTCCCGCCGTGCCCTTGGGGCTTTGGCTGGCCCTTAAGGGGGGTGGGGGGATTTTCGGGCGGATTCTCCTCTATGCCGGCCTCGCCCTCCCCTCCGTGGTGGTGGGGCTTTTCTTCTACCTCCTCCTTTCCCGCTCGGGGCCTTTGGGATCCTTGGGCCTCCTTTATACACCCTACGCCATGGTGCTGGCGGAGGCGGTCTTGGCCCTTCCCCTCATCGCCGCCTTCGTGCTTTCGGGGGCCAGGGGTAGGGTGGAGGAGGTGCGGCTTTTGGTGCGGAGCCTGGGGGGCAAGGAGGGCCAGGTGCTTCCCACCCTCTTTTGGGAAAGCCGCCGCACCCTGGCGGCCGCGCTGGCCGCGGGCTTCGGGGGGGCCATCAGCGAGGTGGGGGCGGCCACCCTGGTGGGCGGGGATATCCGCCACCACACCCGGGTCCTCACCACGGCCATCGTGGTGGAAACCCGAAAGGGGGAGCTGGAAAGCGCCTTGGCCTTAGGATTTATTCTCCTGGGGGTGGCCCTCTTGGTCACCGCCCTGCTGGTTATCCTGGAGCGGGAATGAGTCCGGTTTTGCAGGCCCAGGGGTTGGTCCACCGCTACGGGGATTTTCGCCTCGAGGTTCCCCACCTCGAGGTTTATGCCGGGGAGATCCTGGCGGTGCTGGGGCCTTCGGGAAGCGGCAAGACCACCCTCTTGCGCCTTCTTGCGGGCCTCCTTTCCCCGGAAGAAGGCCAGGTGGAAGGAGGATTCCGCGCCTATCTGCCCCAGACCCCTCCCCTTCTCCAGCGAAGCGTCCTGGAAAACGCCGCCTTTGGCCTTTGGCTTAGGGGTGTCCCCCGGCACCAGGCCCGGGCCCGGGCCTTTAGGCTCCTGGAAGAGGTGGGTTTGGAGGGCAAGGCTCGTCAGCCCGCCCATCTCCTTTCCAGCGGGGAAGCGGTGCGCCTGGCCCTGGCCAGAACGCTTCTGGTGGAGCCTGCGGTCTTGCTCCTGGACGAGCCCACCGCCAGCCTGGACCCCGCCAACACCCTGAAGGTGGAGGCCTTGCTCCAGGAGGCAGCCAGGGGAGGCCGGGGGGTGGTCCTGGCCACCCACGACCTCTTCCAGGTGCGCAGGCTGGCCCATAGGGTGGTCTTCCTCTTCCAGGGCCAGGTGGTGGAGGAAGCCCCTGCGGACCGGTTTTTCCAAAGCCCAAGGGACTCGAGGAGCCAAGCCTTTTTGGAGGGACGGTTGCTTCCTTAACCTCCCCCCCGGGCTGCGGCCAGCTGGATCCTTTGGAACCAGGCCTCGGCCTCCTCGCCCTCCACCTCCACCTGGAGCTGGCTTATGGAAAGGCTTCCTACCCGGAGGGGGGCCTCCTCCCGGAAGCGCACGGTGGCCCCACGGAGGGCATAAACCCCTTCTTCTAGCTTCTTTCCGCCCCACTCCAGGAGGTATCTTTCCAAAAGCCAGGAGGGCAGGGCTCCGAAGCGCTCCACCCTTCCCCCGCCCGCTACGGGCGGGAAGAGGTCCAAGGTGGCCTCCTCCGTCAGGGGGGTGGCGAGCCCTTCCAGGTAGCGCACATCCCGCCCCTCCAGGAAAAGGGAAACCCGTTCGGCGAGGCTTTCGCCTTCAAAGAGCTCCTCCTTTAGGGTGGGATAGGCCCGGACCAGCGCCTCCAAAACCTCCCCCACCGTCTTGCCTTCCACCCGGACCTGGCTTTGACCCGTGAGGTCGCGGAAGGTGGCGTACAGGTTCACCTTGGGCATAGCCTCAGTCTAAAGGAAACCCTGGCCTAAAAGGCCAGGGTTATGGGTGCCATTAAAGGGCCTAGTCGGCGGCGGCGGAGAGGATGCCCAAGGCCTGGAGCTTGGCCGGGGGCACCACGCCTTTCTCCCAACCCCGCTCCTGGTAGTATTCCTGCAACATCAGGTCCAGCTCCGTGAGCTGGCCCTTGGAGCCTGCGCAGTCGGAGGGTTCCTTGAGGAAGCGCTCGGGCAGGTAGTCGGAGCCTTCCGCCCAGCCTGCCAGGTTGTTGTAGTAGCGCTCCAGGTTGTAGATGCGCTCCCCGATGAGGAGGATCTCCTCGGGGGTCACGGGCCGGCCCCAGTAGGCGGCAAGCTGCTTGGCGTACTCCTCGGGACCCTCGGCGAACTGGCTGAACTTGCAAAGGTCCAAGGAGTCGGTGAAGGCGGAGAGGTCCTGGAAGAGCTTGGTGAGCTTGCCCTTCCCCTCCCAGGCCAGGGGGTCGGTCTTGTAGGGCACCCCAAGGATCTCCGAGGCGGGGGTGTAGGCCCTGAGGTGGCAGGCCCCACGGTTGGAGGTGGCGTAGGCGATGCCCATGCCCTTGAGGCCCCGGGGGTCGTAGGCGGGGATGGACTGCCCCTTGACCTCGAGGGCAATCTCGGGGTGACCGATGGCCTTGGCAAAGCGGGCCGGGCCTTCCGCCAGGCTGTCCCCCACGCCCCGGCGGTAGGCGATGGCCTCGATGATGCGGGCCTCGCCCTCCTTGTCCCCAAAGCGGATCCCATCAGGGCCCTGGTAGTAGCCCTTCTCCGTGGCCTCCATGAGGACGGCGATGGCGTTACCCGTCTCGATGGTGTCCATGCCGTAGGCGTTGCAGAGGTAGATGGCGTAGCCCGTCCAATCGGTGTCGGTGTGGCCGGAGTGGGCCCCTAGGGCCCAGGCGGACTCGTACTCGTAGGACTCAAAGCGAATGGCCTTGCCGTTGATGTGGACCTCCACCATCTTCTTGCAGGCCACGGGGCAGGCGTGGCAGGTGTTGTCCTTGATGAGGCGGTGTTCGCGGATGTACTCCCCGGAGATGGTCTCTACTCCTTCCATGCAGGTGTGCTGGGCGTTGAAGGTGGGCAGGGCCCCCATTACATTGGTGATGTTCATGAGCACGTTGGTGCCGTAGAGGGAAAGCCCTCCCTTTTTGGGGGCGGTGACGTTCTTGGGGTCGTTGATGGTGGCCGAGGCCTGGCGGTCGGCCTCCCGCCAGAGCTGGGGGTCCTTGGGCTGGGGCATGTTCTCCTGCTTGCCCACCACCACGATGGCCTTGAGCTTCTTGCTCCCCGCCACCGCCCCGGTGCCTCCCCGGCCCGCAGCGCGCTCGTCGTTGTTGATCCAGTTGGCGAACCGCACCAGGTTCTCCCCGGCGGGGCCGATGGCCATCACGTCGGCATCCTCCCCGTGCCGCTCCCTAAGGATGCGGTGGGTCTCATGGGTGGTCTTACCCCAGAGGTCGGAGGCATCGTGGAGGGTGACTTCCCCGTCCTTTACCAGGAGGTAAACGGGTTTGTCCGAGGCCCCTTTGATGAGGAGCCCGTCGAACCCCGCCCACTTCAGCTTGGCCGCGGTCCAGCCCCCCATGTGGCTGTCGGTGACGGTGCCTGTAAGGGGGCTCTTGGTGACCACCGCCAGGCGCCCCGACATCTTAGCCCGGGTACCGGAAAGGGGGCCGTTCATGATGCAAAGGAGGTTGTCGGGGCTAAAGGGGTCCACCTTGGGGCCGTTTTCAAACACGTACTTGACCCCTAGACCCCTCCCGCCCACATACATCTCCAGGTCCTTGGGGTCGGGGGCGAAGTACTCCACCTGGCCTGTAGAGAGGTTGATACGGGCAATCCTATGGGCATATCCACCGAGCATCCTTTACCTCCTTCTGGGCCAAAGGGAAGACACCTGTTGCGAAGAAGGCCACGCACCGCTGCCCAGGTTCTGGAGGATTATACCACCCAGACCCCCGGATAATGTAAAGGAGGTGACAGGCATAATGGAGCCATGCTGGCCCTTTTGGGGGAGGTCCTGGTGGACCTCATTGAGGAAAACCAGGACCCCTTGCGCTTTAGGGGGGTCCTTGGAGGCTCGGTGCTGAACACCGCCACCACCCTGGTCCGGTTGGGGTTTCCCGTGCGCTTCCTTTCTGAGGTGGGGGAGGACTGGGTTTCCGCCTGGAGCGAGGAGGAGATGAGAAAGCGAGGCCTCGAGCTCAGGCTTTTCCGCCATCCCGCCCCCATGCCCCTGGCCCTGGTGCGCCTGGATGCGGAGGGAAATGGGGAGTATAGCTTCCACCGTCCCTTTCATCTGCCTTACCGCCCAGGGCCTGAAGGCCTCCGGGGAGCCAGGGTGTTCCACTTCGGCTCTCTCCTGGCCCTCGAGGATCGTGTGGAGGAAGGCTTAGGCCTCCTTTTGCAGGAAGCGGAGGAGGAGGGAGCCTTTGTATCCTACGACCCCAACCTCCGGCGTTCCCCCGCCCCCAAGGAAAAGAAGCGGATAAGAGCCTATCTGGACCGGATAGACCTGTTGAAGCTTTCCCTGGAAGACGCCAAACTTCTTTTCCCCGAAGACCCCGTGAGGGCGGTGAAGACCTTGGATGTACCCCTAAAGGTCCTCACCCTGGGCCGGGAAGGGGCGGTGGCCTTTTTGGGGAAAGAGGCGGTGCGCCTCCCCGGCAAGGCGGTGAGGGTGAAGGATACCGTGGGGGCAGGAGATGCCTTCACCGCCGGGCTCCTGGCCCTTCTTCTCCGAAAGGGCTACGGCAAAGGGAACCTTCCCCGCCCGTCTTTGCCGGACCTAAAGGAGATCCTGGAGGGCGCCATCGCCCTATCCGCCTTGGCCTGTACCGTGCGGGGAGCCTACCTTCCGGAAAAGGGGCTCAGGTCCTGGCAGGTTCGGTACCTAGGGGATGAGGAGGACCTTGCCCGTGGTCTTCCGCCCCTCTAGGGCCTCGTGGGCCTCCCTGGCCTTTTCCAGGGGGAACTCCGCCCCGATGCGCACCCGTAGCCACCCTGCCCGGATGGCCTCAAAGACCTCCCCCGCCCGAAAGAGGAGTTCTTTGCGGGTGGCGGTGTAATGGTGCAGGGTGGGGCGGGTTAGGAAGAGGCTTCCTTTCCGGTTCAGGACCTGGGGGTCAAATGGGGGCACGGGCCCCGAGGACTGGCCGAAGAGGACCAGATAGCCCCTGGGCCTTAAGGCCTCGAGGCTTCCCTCAAAGGTGCTCTGCCCCACCCCGTCATAGACCACGTCCACCCCCCCTCCGGAGAGGGCCTTCACCGCCTGGGCGAAGCCCTCGTAGGGCAGGGCGTAGTCCGCCCCCAAAGCCCGGCAAAAGGCCCGCTTCTCCTCCGTGCTGGCGGTGGCGTAGACCGTGGCCCCCTTGCGCTTGGCCCACTGGATGAGGAGGCTCCCCACCCCCCCCGCCCCCGCGTGCACCAGCACCTGGTCCCCGGGCTGAACGGGGTAGGTGCTCTTCAGGAGGTAGTGGGCGGTCATGCCCTGGAGGAGGCTGGCCGCTGCCAGTTTGGGATCAAGCCCCTGGGGCACCGGCAAAAGCCTTTCCGCCGGCACCACCTGGTACTGGGCGTAGGCCCCTTGCACGTTGGCGAAGGCCACCTTGTCCCCGGGGCGTACCCCCACCACTCCTTCCCCCACCTTCTCCACCACCCCAGCCCCCTCCTCTCCCAGGGTGAAGGGAAGAGGCATGGGGTAGAGACCCCGGCGCTTGTAGGTGTCGATGTAGTTGACCCCGATGGCCTCGAGGCGCACCAAGACCTCCCCCGGCCCCGGCTCCGGAGTGGGAAGCTCCTCCAGCCGCAAGACCTCGGGCCCACCCGTTTCCCGCACCCGTATGGCCTTCATGGGAAAAGTCTACTAGACTGGGCTTGTGAACCGGGCTAGGGACTGGCTGGCCCAGGCGGAGAAGGACCTTGAGATGGCCGAGATCGCCCAGAAGGCCGGCCGCCACGAGTGGGCTTGCTTCGCGGCCCAGCAAGGAGCGGAAAAGGCCGTCAAAGCCCTCCACCTCCACCTGGGTCAGGAAGCTTGGGGCCATCTCATCGCCCGCCTCCTCAAGGAACTTCCCCTAGCGGTCCCGGAAACGCTGATAGAGAAAGCTCGGTATCTGGACAGCCTCTACATCCCTACCCGTTACCCCGACGCCTTCCCGGAAGGCCCCTCCGCAGAGCACTATGGCCCCTTACAAAGCCAGGAGGCCCTGGAGTATGCCCGTTCGATCCTTGCGTTCGTCCGTGCTCAGATGGCCGAACCGTGAAGCGGTGGAGACCGCCCTAAAGGCCTGGCTTCAGGCCCATGCCCCGCCTGGCCTTTTGGCCTTGGGGTACTTCGGCTCCTACGCCCGGGGCGAGGCAGGGGTGGGAAGCGATCTAGACCTCATCCTTCTCGTCAGGGAAAGCCCCCTTCCCCCCTGGCAAAGGCCCGCCCAGCTGCCCCTGGAGGAGCTTCCCGTACCAGCCGAGGCCCTGGTCTACACCCTTGAGGAGTGGAAGGCCCTCCCCCAAAAAAGCCCCCGGTTCGCCGAAACCCTCCGCCGGGAAACCCGTTGGGTCTTTGGAGCCGACCCTTTCCACCCCTAGGGCGGCCTAGGGAGCATTGACTCGCCAATAACTTTGTAGTACAAAGTTATTGGAGGCAAAAATGAAGTGGCTAGCCCTCTTCCTCTTCCTAGCCCTTCCGGCCCAGGCGGGCTCGGTGGGGTACGGCTTCCTCGGCTACGGCCCTGGCTTCCACGGCGGGGGCGGGGGCTTTGGGCTCCTAGAAGGGTTTGCCCTGGGTGGGGAAAGCTGGGGCGGCCTCGAGGCCCGGGGCGGGGCCTTCCTCTTAGGGGTCCCCTTCGCCCCCGGACAGGGGTTTTTGGCCCTCCCTGTCCTGGGCCTTGGGGGCGGAGCCTCTGGGCAAGGGGGCTTCCTCCTGGACCTGGGGGTGCGGGCCTTTCTCTTCCCAAACCCCGAAGGGGGCTGGGCCCTGGGCCTTGGAGCGGGGTACACCGTAGGCCCCTGGCGGGGGCCCTACCTTAGGCTTCTCCTAGGCGGAGGGCGGCCATGAGGCCCGAGGAAGCCAAGGCCCTGCTCTCGGCCATGGAACAGGCCGAGCGGGAGGCGAGGCTCCGCCTGGCCCTCCTTGGGGGCTGGACCCTCGCCCTTTGGGGGGGGCTTTGGGCCCTGGGGAGCCTCCTCCTCGCCCGGGACGAGGCCCTGGGGGGCCGGTTCTGGACCTTCGCCGGCCCCTTAGGGACCCTCCTCACCTTCTACCTGGGCTTCCGGCAGGGGGTGCGGGTGCAGACCCCCCTGGGGCTCCAGACCTTCGCCCTCTGGGGCCTCCTCGTCCTCTTCGCCCTCCTCCACTGGCTTTTCCTCCTGCCCCCTTTGGACCTAAAAGGGGAAAGCTTTCTCATCAGCCTGGTGGCCTTCGGCTACGCCTACACAGGGGTGCTCTGGCGGGTGCCGGGGCTTATGGGGGCGGGGGTGGGGCTTTTCCTCCTGGACCTCCTCCTCTACCGCCTCTTCCCCGACCTCTTCCACCTGGGAATGGGCCTCTTGGGCCTCCTGGCCCTGGGGTATGGGGGGGTGCTCCTTTGGCGCTGGACCCGGTGATCCACCAGGAAACCCGGCTCCGCCTTATGGCCCTCTTGGCGGGGCTTGGCGAGGGGGCGCGGGTGGAGTTCGGCTGGCTCAAGGAGGCCCTCAAGGTGACGGAGGGAAACCTCTCCAGCCACCTCGGCAAGCTGGAGGAGGCAGGGTACGTGGAGGTGGAAAAGGGCTACCAGGGGAAGCGGCCCAGGACCTGGGTCCGGCTTACCCCGAAGGGCCGGGCGGCCTACGAGGCCCACCGGAAGGCCCTCCTGGCCCTCCTCCAGGGACCCTAGAAGGCCCGCTGGTACTGAGGGGGAACCCCGGGCTTAAGGCCGAGGGCGGAGGCGGCCCGGTGGGGCCAGTAGGGCTCCCTAAGGAGAACGCGCCCGAGAAGGACGAGGTCCGCGCTTCCCGTCTGGAGGATGGACTCCGCCTGCTCCGGAGCGGTGATGAGGCCCACGGCCCCCGTCTTCAGGCCCACCCGCTTGCGCACCGCGTCCGCAAAGGGCACCTGGAACCCAGGGGCCACGGGAACCTTTACCCCCGGGACCACCCCGCCGCTGGAGAGGTCCAGGAGGTCTACCCCAAGAGCCTTAAGCCGCTCGGCGAAGGCCAGGGTGTCCTCGAGGCCCCACCCCCCCTCGGCCCAGTCCGTGGCCGAGACCCGCACCAAAAGGGGCACCTCCTCGGGCAGGGCCCTCCGCACGGCCTCCGCCACCTCCAAAGGAAAACGCATGCGCCCCTCCAGGCTCCCCCCGTACCGGTCCTCCCGCCGGTTGGAAAGGGGGGAGAGGAAGGAGGAGAGGAGGTAGCCGTGGGCCATGTGGAGCTCAATCACCCGGAAGCCAGCCCTCAGGGCCCGCTTTGCCCCTTCCACGAAGGCCTCCAGCACCCTAGCCATCCCCCCTTCGTCCAAGGGCTCGGGCACGGGGTAGCCCTCGGCGAAGGGGATGGGGCTTGGGCCCACCACCCGCCAGCCCAAAGGCCCTCCCCCTTCCCAGGGTCGGGCCGTGCCCGCCTTGCGCCCCGCATGGGCCAGCTGGATCCCCGGCACCGCCCCCGCCTCTCCAATCCTCCGGGCCAGCTCCCTTAGGCCCGGAAGGTGGTCCTCGGACCAGATCCCAAGGTCAAAGGGGCTGATCCGCCCCTCGGGGAGGACGGCGGTGGCCTCCACCAGGACAAGCCCCACCCCCCCTAGGGCCCGGGTGGGGTAGTGGAGGAGGTGCCAGTCCGTGACCTCCCCCCCTTCCGTGGCCGAGTACTGGCACATGGGGGACATGGCCAGGCGGTTCTTGAGCCTTTGCCCGCGGAGTTCCAGAGGGGAAAAAAGGAGGGCCATGCCCCCATTATCGGGTAAAATCCCCCTATGGACCCCGGGCTTCAGGCGGCGTTCCGCCACGTGGAACGGCTCCTCGTGGGGGATATGGCCCATCCGGGCCTTACCCTGCACGAGCTGGAACGGCTCGTGGGCTACCCCGCCAAGGGTCCGGGCCCCTTGAGCTACACCCTGCCCCCAAGCCCCGAGCTTAAAGGGGTCCAGGCGGTGCGCCTCTTCTACTACCCCAAGGACCCCGCCCTCCAGCTCATCGTGGAGGTGGAGGAGTTCTCGGGCAGGCGGCACCTGCGCCACTTCCGCTGGAACGGCTTCACCTGGGAGGTGCCCGAGGGGCACAAGGACCTCAGGGCCACGGAGGAGCTCTTGGGCTTCCAGAAGGTGGGGGAGGACTACTTCCTGGGCTTCAGCCGGGAGGAGGCCCGGGAGCTGGCGGGGGCCCTGCGCCGGGGGGAGGTCCCCGGGGCCAAGTACCTCCTCTGCCCCAAGTGCAGCGCCCGGATCTTCTACGCCCCCGGCACCAACCCCGTGGGGGTGGCCTGCCCGGCCTGCGGCAACCCCACCCTCCTCTTCAAGACCCTAAGCCCGGGAGAGCGCAAAGACCCCCTGGAGGCCCTGGCGGAGGAGCAGAAGGCCCTAAGGCAGGCTTTGGAAGAGCTTTTGGCCTACCTCAAGCGCAAGCTGGGACCCTAGGATGCTCCTCCTCCTAGGCCCCACGGACGTGGGCAAGAGCACCCTGGCGGGGAGGCTTTTAAAGGAGCTGGAGGAAGCCTACCTCCTGGACCTGGACCCGGGGCAAGGGGATCTTCCGGGAACCTTCACCCTCTTCCGCGCCCAACGGGGCACCCTCACCCCCTTGAGGCGCTACCTCCTTTCAGGGCTTTCCCCGAGGGGCCTCGAGGCCCGGGCGGTGGTGGGGGCCCTGCGCCTGGCCCGCCTCATCCCGCCGGGAAGCCCCGCGGTGGCGGACACGGACGGCCTCCTGGACCCCGCCTTCCGCCTCCTCCAGCTGGAGGCCCTAAACCCGGTGGAGGCCCTGGTCCTGGGCTCGGAGGCGCTCTACCAGGCCCTACGCTGGCGGAAGGACCTGAGGCTTAGGCTCGCCCCGCCCCTCCCCGGGGCGCGGCGCAAAACCCCAAAGGAGCGGAGGGAAAACCGCCTAAAGCGCCTCCTCGCCCACTTCCAAGGGGCCCGGCCCCGCGTCCTTCCCCTGGAAGAACCCCCCCTCCCCGACCGGCTCTACGGCCTTTTGGACGGGGAGGGGTTCTTCCTGGGCTACGGGCGGCTTCTGGCCTGGGCGGGGGGGGAGGGGCTCTTCCTCACCCCCGCGGAAGGGGAGGTGGCCCGCCTCGAGGCCACCCGCCTCCCCTTCCCTACCCCCGCACTACCAGGTTGAGGATCCGCCCCGGCACGTAGATCTCCTTCACGATCTCCTTGCCCTCCAGGTGGGCCTGGACGTTCCGCACCTTCTTGGCCTCGGCCAAGGCCACCTCCAGGGGGGCGTCCTTGGGGATGCGGATGGTGCCCCGCACCTTCCCGTTCACCTGGACGGCCACCTCCACCGCCTCCTCCTCCAGGGCCTTCTCGTCCAGCTCCGGCCAGCCCGCCTCAAAGAGGCTATCCGGCCAGAACCAGTGCCAGATCTCCTCCGCGATGTGGGGGGCGAAGGGGAAGAGCATCTGCAGGTAGTAGCGGACCGCGGTGCGGTAGACGGGGGTCACGGGGTTTTCCCGCCGGTACTCGTAGAGGGCGTTCAAAAACTCCATGAGGGCGGCGATGGCGGTGTTGAAGCGCAGGGCCTCGAGGTCGTCCGTGACCTTCTTCAGGGTGCGGTGGAGCTTGGCGTAAAGGGCCCGCTCCGCCCCCTCCAGGGCCTCCGCCTGGAAGACCCCCGAGGTGGCTAGAAGGGCCTCCCGGTCCTCCGCCACCCGGCGCCAGACGCGGTTCAGGAAGCGCCAGGCCCCCTGCACCCCCTCCTCCGTCCAGACCATCTCGTTCTCCGGGGGCGCGGCGAAGAGGATGGTGATGCGGGCGATGTCCGCCCCCTCCTCCTTCACAAAGGGCCCCACCATGACCCCGTTGCCCTTGGACTTGCTCATCACCGCGGGCTTCCAGAGGTGGAGGGTGCCGTCGGGGTGGGGGCGGAGTTCGGCCCCCATCTTCTTCACCTCCTCCAGGGAAAGCTCCCGCTCGGGGGTTTCCAGGAGGATGCGGGTGGGCTCGGGGAGGAGGACCCTATCCCCCTCCACCCTCACCTCGCCGAAGTCCGTCCAGGCCATCACCATCCCCTGGGTGAAGAGGCCCTGGAAGGGTTCTTCCACCTTCACCATCCCCAGGTCGTGGAGGAACTTGGTGAAGAAGCGGCTATAGAGGAGGTGCAATACCGCGTGCTCCACCCCGCCGATGTACTGGTCCACGGGCATCCAGAAGTCCGCCTTCCCGGGGTCAAAGGGCAGGCGGTCGTTCTTGGGGTCGGTGTAGCGCAGGTAGTACCAGCTGGAGTCAAAGAAGGTGTCCATGGTGTCCGTATCCCGCCGGGCGGGGCCGCCGCACTTGGGGCAGGAGGTCTCGTAGAACTCGGGGTGGGCCTCCAGGGGGCTTTTCCCCTTGGGGCGGATGTCCTCCACATCCTTGAGGTCGGGGAGGAGGACGGGAAGCTCCTCCTCGGGCACGGGCACCACCCCGCACGCCGGGCAGTGGACCATGGGGATGGGGGTGCCCCAGTAGCGCTGGCGGCTGATGAGCCAGTCCCTTAGGCGGTAGGTGACCCGGGCCCGCCCGAGGCCCTTCTCCTCCAGCCAGGCGATGACCCTCCTCTTCCCCTCCTCGCTGGGGGTGCCGTCAAAGGGCCCCGAGTTCACCATGACCCCGGGCTCCTCGTAGGCCGCCTCCAGGGGCTCAGGCAAAGGGTCCCCGGGCCGCTCGATCACCTTGCGGATGGGGAGGCCGAACCTCTTCGCGAACTCAAAGTCCCGGGCGTCGTGGGCCGGCACGGCCATGATGGCCCCGGTGCCGTAGCCGTAGAGCACGTAGTCCGCGGTCCAGATGGGGATGCGCTCCCCGGTGGCGGGGTTCAGGGCGTAGGCCCCGAGGAACACCCCCGTCTTCTCCCGCCCCTCCGCCTGGCGCTCGATCTCCGTCTTGCGCTTGGCGGCCTCCACGTAGGCCTGGACCTCGGCCTTCCGCTCGGGGGCCGCGAGCTCCAGGGTGAGGGGGTGCTCCGGGGCCAGGACCATGAAGGTGGCCCCGAAGAGGGTGTCGGGCCGGGTGGTGAAGACGGTGATGGCCTCCTCCCGCCCCTCTATGGGGAAGCGGATCTCCGCCCCTTCCGAGCGGCCGATCCAGGCCCGCTGCATGGCCTTCACCTTCTCCGGCCAGTCCAGGCCCTCCAGGTCCTCAAGGAGCCTCTCGGCGTAGGCGGTGATGCGCAGGTACCACTGCTCCAGCTCCCGCTTCTCCACGGGGGTGTCCTCGTGCCGCCAGCAACGGCCCTCCACCACTTGCTCGTTGGCCAGCACGGTCTGGCACTTGGGGCACCAGTTCACGAGGCCCTTGGCCCGGTAGGCCAGGCCCTTCTCCCACATCTTGATGAAGAGCCACTGGTTCCAGCGGTAGTAGTCGGGCTCGCAGGTGGTCACCTCCCGGTCCCAGTCGTAGAGGATGCCCATGAGCTCCAGGCTCTCCTTGGCCTGGCGGATGTTCTGGTAGGTCCAGTCCCGGGGGTGGAGGCCGAACTTAAGGGCGGCGTTCTCCGCGGGCAGGCCAAAGGCGTCCCAGCCCATGGGGTGGAGGACCTGAAAGCCCTGCACCCGGCGGAAGCGGGCCAGGACATCCCCCATGGTGTAGTTCTTCAGGTGGCCCATGTGCAGGTCCCCCGAGGGGTAGGGGAACATGACCAGGACGTACTGCTTCTTCCCCTCCTCCCGGGCCTTCATGAAGCCCTTTTCCTTCCAGAAGCGCTGCCATTTGGGCTCTATGGCGTGGGGGTTGTACTTTTCCATTCCCTCCTCCCAAAAAAACCCTTCCCTCTTGGGGAAGGGACGGCCCAGGCCCCTCCCCGTTCAGGGGTGTAGCCTGGCCGGGCGCATGGCTCCATCATACGCCTTTTCGCCGGGGGGTGAAAAAACCCCCGGGGTTTTCCCCGGGGGCCAGGAAGGCTTCGGCGTTACTTCTTCTCCTCCTCGAGGCCCAGGCTCGCCAGGAGGTCGCCGTAGAGGTCGCCCAGCTTCACGCTGGCGCTGGCGGTGGGCACGGCGGAGGCGTCGTAGAGGTTGTACTCGGCCACCGCCCCGTACTCGTACTCCCGCCTCTCCTCCCGACGGCCGCCGGGCTTGCGCTTGCCCCGCTCCCGCTCCTTGCCCTTTTGGGGCTTGCGGGGCCTTTCCTCCACCTCCTTGGGGGGCGGAGGAGGAAGGAGGCGCTTGCGGGAGAGGGAAACCCGCTGCTCGGTGGGGTCTATGTTCAGGACCACCACCTCCAGCTCGTCCCCCTTCTTGAAGAGGGCCGCGGGGTTCTCCACCCGCTGGTAGTCCAGCTCGGAGACGTGGACCAGGCCCTCGATGCCGGGCTCAATCTCCACGAAAACCCCGAAGTCCGTCACCCCCGTGACCCGGCCCTTGACCACGGTGCCCGGGGGGTACTTCTCCACCAGAAGCTGCCAGGGGTCGGGCTGGGTCTGCTTGAGGCCCAGGGAGAGCCGGCGCTCCGCCGGGTCCAGCCTGAGGACCACCGCCTCCACCTCGTCCCCCTCCTTCACCACCTCGGAGGGGTGCTTGGGCCGCTTGGTCCAGGAGAGCTCGGAGATGTGGATGAGGCCCTCGAGGCCCGGCTCCACCTCCACGAAGGCCCCGAAGGGGGTGAGGCTCACCACCCTCCCCCGCACCCGGGTGCCCACGGGGTACTTCTCCGCCACCGTGGTCCAGGGGTCGGGGATGAGGGCCTTGATGGAGAGGTTGACCCGCTCCTTCTCGGGGTCCACGGAGAGGACCTTGGCCCGGACCTTTTCCCCTTTGCGGATGACCTCCCGGGGGTGGTTGAACCGGCCCCAGGTGATCTCCGAGCGGTGCACGAGCCCGTCCACCGGCCCCAGGTTCACGAAGACCCCGAAGTCGGTCACGTCGGCCACGGTGCCCTCCACCTCCTGGCCGGGCTCGAGGCTCTGCAGGAAGGCCTGCTTGGCCCTCTTCTGCTCCTCCTCCAGGACCGCCCGGCGGGAGAGGATCACCCGGCCCTTCTTGCGGTGGAACTCAATGATCTTGGCCAGGATCGTCTGGCCCACGTACTCGTCCAGGTTGGGGATGCGCCTAAGGTCCAGCTGCGAGGCGGGGATAAAGGCCTGAACGCCGTCCAGCTCGGCGACCACGCCCCCCTTCACCTTTTCCTTGACGGTGACGGTGACCGGCTCGCCCTTTTCATACAGGGCCTGGATGTGGTCCCAGTGCTCGGTGGACTCCACCTTCTTCCGGGAAAGGATCACCTGCCCGGTCTCGGGGTCCACCCGCAGGACCTGGACCCGGACCTCATCCCCGGGCTTCAAAAGTCCCTTGAGCTCCTCCTCGGGGAGGGGCTTGGAGGTGATCTGGTTGAAGGGGATGATGCCCTCTACCTTGGTGCCGATGTCTACCGCCACACCGTCCGAACCCACAAAGACCACTTGGCCCGTGAGGATCTGCCCGGGACGCACCCGCTTGTCCAACCTGGCCCCGGTCTCCTGAAGGGCCTCTTCCATGCTGAAGGTCTTTTCTGGGGTCTGGGTCGCCTTGTCTTCCATCCGCCTCGTTCCTCCTCTTCGCGCCTTCTTTAAGAAGGCGGGCGCCTTAGCGCTCGTCCACACGAAAAGGAGGGGGAGAACCCCAACTCCCCTCGCGTGGACCGGCCCCGAAGGGCATACCCTTCCCTTATACCACGGGGCGGGCCTCTTGCCAAGGGGTGTCCCCAAACCCTTGACGAGGAAAAGGCTTCTCGCTAGACTAACGGATGCGTGCGGGGGCGATTAGCTCAGCTGGTCAGAGCGCACGCCTGATAAGCGTGAGGTCGGTGGTTCAAGTCCACCATCGCCCACCAAAGGCCCCGCTCCTCTGGGCGGGGTTTGACTTTTTGTATTCCCTTACGAAAAGCCCCCGCCCTGGGGCGGGGTGTTGGTGGGCCGTGCAGGACTTGAACCTGCAACCAACCGGTTATGAGCCGGCCGCTCTGACCGATTGAGCTAACGGCCCAGGCCAAGGATTTATTTTAGCATAGGCCCGTCGTCCTTTGGGGTCCAGCGCGCCCCGTCGCGGGCCTGGTACTTGGCCATAACCTTTCGGAAGGCCCGTTCCAGGTCAATCCCCTGGCTGTTGGCCAGGGAAAGGAGGACGAAAAGGAGGTCCCCCACCTCCTCTTCCAGGTCCCCCTCCTCCTCCCCGGGCTTCGGGGTCTTCCCGTGCCGGTGGGCCAGGACCCGGGCCACCTCCCCCAGTTCCTCCGCAAGCCGGGCCAGCATGAGGAGGGGCGGGAAGTAGCCCTCCTCAAACCGGCCAATCCAGGCGTCCACCTCTTTCTGGGCTTCGGCAAAGGTAAGGCCCATGCCCCCTAGCCTACGCTAAGATGCCCCCATGCAGGCCCTCGCCCTCATCGCCCACGATGCCAAGAAGGAGGAGATGGTGGCCTTCTGCCTGGCCCACCGCCCCCTCCTCGCCCGCTTTCCCCTCCTGGCCACGGGCACCACGGGGGCCCGGATAGAGGAGGCCACCGGGCTTCCCGTGGAAAGGGTTCTCTCGGGGCCCCTCGGGGGGGACCAGCAGATCGGGGCCCGGGTGGCGGAGGGGAAGGTCCTGGCGGTCTTCTTCTTCCAAGACCCCCTCACCCCCAAGCCCCACGAGCCCGACGTCCAGGCCCTCCTAAGGGTGTGCAACGTCCATAACGTCCCCATCGCCACCAACCCAAAGGCGGCGGAGGCCCTCCTCCTTTGGCTCGGGACACACGCCCCCTAGGAGGGGGCTTTTATAATGGAGCATGGACCTCCTCTCGGCCAAAGCCCTTCTGGAAGCGGGGAAGACCACCCCCTTAGACCTTTTGGAAGAGGCCCTGGAGCGGGCCCGGGCCTTCCAGGACCGGAACGCCCTGGCCTACCTGGACGAGGAAGCCGCCAGGCAAGAGGCGTTGGCCCTCACGGAGGAGCTCCGCCAGGGGCGGCTTAGGGGGCCCCTCCACGGCCTTCCCCTCACGGTGAAAGACCTCTTCCCCGTGCGGGGCATGCCCACCCGGGCGGGCACCCGGGCCCCCCTTCCCCCCCTTCCCGAGGAGGCCCGGGCGGTGGGGCGGCTGCGGGAGGCGGGGGCCCTCCTCTTCGCCAAGACCAACATGCACGAGATCGCCTTAGGGATCACGGGGGAAAACCCCTGGACCGGCCCCGTACGCAACGCCCTGGACCCCACCCGCCAGGCCGGGGGTTCCAGCGGGGGGAGCGCGGTGGCCGTGGCCCTGGGGATCGGGCTCGCCTCCTTGGGCTCGGACACCGGGGGGTCCATCCGCATCCCCGCGGCCTTCAACGGGGTGGTGGGCTTCAAGCCCTCCTACGGCCGGGTGAGCCTCGAGGGCGCCCTCCCCCTCTCCCGCTCCACGGACCACGCGGGGCCCATCGCAAAGACGGTGCGGGACGCCCACTTCCTCACGGAGATCCTGGCCGGGGAGGCCATCCCCCTGGAAGGCCCCCAGAACCCCACCTTCGGGGTGCCCCTGGACTTCCTGGAGGGGCGGCTTGGGGTGGGGGTGCGGAAGGCCTTCCAAAGGCTTTTGGAAGACCTTCCGGGCCTTAGGGCCGAGGTGCGGGAGGTGTCCTTGCCCCTACGGAGCGCCTATGAGGTCTACACCCGGCTCACCCGCTACGAGGCGGCCCGCATCCACGAAAAGGCCCTTAAGGAGCACCCCGAGGGCTTCTCCCCCCAGGTGCGCCTCGCCCTGGAGGAAGGGCTTAAGCTCACGGAGAAGGACTACCGGGACGCGGTGGCCGAGCGGGAGGCCCTGAGGCTGGAGCTCGCCAAGGCCCTCCGGGGGGTGGACGCCCTCCTCCTCCCCACCCAGCCCCTCCCCGCCCCGCCCCTGGGCACGGAGGTGGTGGAGCTGGAGTCCGGCCCCAAGAGCCACCGGGAGGCCTTCATCACCCTCACCCTCCCCTTCAGCCTCCTGGGGGTGCCCACCCTCACCCTGACCTTTGCCCGGGTGGAGGGGATGCCCGTGGGGGTGCAGGTGGTGGGGCCCTACGGGGAGGACGGCCGGGTCCTGGCCATAGGGGGGTGGCTGGAGGCGCGGCTCCGGTAGGTCAGGCCAGCCACAGGTAGAGGAAGCCCAGGCCGAGGAGGGTGAGGGGCAGGCCGAAGCGGAGGTGGGTCCACACGTCCAGCCGCACCCCCTCCCGCCCGGCCCCCTCGGCCACGATGAGGTTGGCCACGCTGGCCAGCAGGGTGAGGTTCCCCGCCAGGGTGCTCCCCCCGGCGAGGAGGAGCCAGGCCTCCTTCCCCTCCACGTGCCCCGCAAGGAGGAGGACCGCGGGCACGTTGGAGATGAGGAGGGAAAGGAGGGTGGAGGAAAGGAGCAGGCCCAAGGGGGTCTCGGCCAAGGGGAGAAGCCCCTCGGCCAGGCCCAGCCGCCGCACCCCCTCCGTGAGGACGAAAAGCCCGCCGAACATCACGAGAAGCTCCCAGTCCACCCGTAGGAAAAAGCGCTCGGAGCGGAGCCTGCGGGTGAAGAGGAGGAGCCCCGCGGCCACCAGGGCCCCCTGGGCCATGGGGTAGCCCAGGAGGAAGGCCAGGAGGAGGCCCAGGGTGACCAGAAGCCCCTTGCGGAGGAGGCCCGGATGGACCCGGGCCCGCACGGGGGGGAGGGGGGGCAGGGGCCTCAGGCTCCGCACCTCCGGGTAGAGGAGGGCGAGCAGGGCCACCTGGAGGAGGAGGCCGAAGAGGGCCACGGGGAAAAGGGCCCCCACGAAGTCCAGGTAGGAAAGCCCGGAGAGGCTCGCCACCACGATGTTCTGGGGGTTGCCCGTGGGGGCCATGAGGCTTCCCGTGTTCACCGCCCCCATGAGGGCCAGCAGGTAGGGGACGGGGTTGAGCCCGAGGCCCCGGGCAAGGCCGAGGAGGAGGGGGGTGAGGAGGAGGGCCATGGTGTCGTTGAGGAAGAGGGCGGAAAGCCCCCCCGCCCCCAAGGTGAGGAGGAGGAGGAGGGCGAAGGGGGTCCTGGCGAGGCGTAAGAGCCCCCGCACGGCCAAGGCGAAGAAGCCCGCGTAGCCCAGCTGGGCGTTCAGGACCATGACCCCGAAGAGGAAGACCAGGGTGTGGGCGTCTAAAGCCCTCCAGGCCTCCTCCAGGTCTAAGGTGCCCAGGAGGACCAGAAAGCTCGCCCCCACCAGGGCCACCCCCGCCCGGTTCATGCGGTAGCCCGGCAGGCCCCCCAGGGCCAGGCCCAGGTAGGCCAGGAGGACCACCAGGAGGCTAAGGGCCTCCATAGAGCCGGGCCTCGAGGCGGGCCTTCACCGAAGGCCACTCCTCGCGGAGGATGCTATAGATCACGTCGTCGCGAAAGGTGCCGTCCTTGAGCCTGCGGTTCCTGCGAAGCACCCCTTCCCGCACCGCCCCCAGGGCCTCCAGGGCCCTTTGGCTCCGCTCGTTTTGGAGGTGGACCTTGAACTGCACCCTTTCCGCCCCCAAGGCCTCAAAGGCGTGGCGGAGGAGGAGGTACTTGGCCTCCTTGTTGGCGGGGCCTCCCCAGAAGGGCTTGAAGAGGAGGGTCCCGAGCTCCAGCTTGCGGTTTTCCGGGTCCGGGGCGATGACGGAGATCCGGCCCGCCACCTCGCCCCCTAGGAGGATGGCCCAGTTCACCCGGCCGGGCTCGGAGAGGAGGGCCCTAAGGTGGGCCTCCATCTCCTCCGGCCCCTCCGGGCGGTAGGACATGTAGCGGTAGATCTCGGGGTCAAAGTGGCGGAGAAAGGCGGGAAGGTGGGCCAGGCTTAGGGGCTCCAGGTCCACGTACCGCCCGGAAAAGCGCTCGGGGAACGCCCACATGCCCCCATTATGCCTTGGCGTCCTCGAGGCGCTCCTCGGCCTCCCGCACCACGGGGATGAGGTAGCCCAGAAGCCCCACCAAAACCCCCATCCCCCCAAAGAGGAGGAGCATGAGGGCGATGCCCTCCCCCTGCCCCCACCTCGGCCCGAAGACCCGGTCGGCCAGGACACCGGAAAGGAGCATCCCTAGGGGATTGGCCATCCAGGCGATCATCCGCCGGGCGGCGAAGACCTTGCCCTGGACCTCCAGCGGCACCTTGGCCTGCCAGATGGCCTGGTTGGAGCCGTTCAGGAGGGGGATGAAGAAGCTCTCCCAGAAGCTCAGGAAGGCCCAGGCCCAGGCCCCCTCCACCGCCCCCAGAAGGGCCAGGCTCAGGCTGGAAAGGGCCATCCCCCAAAAGACCCCGTGGACCCGCTTTCTAGGCCCCCCCCAGAGGGAGAGGAAAAGCCCCCCCGCCACCCCCCCCACCCCCGCCGCGGAG
>FWWM01005183.1_pt1 | contig 29171 bp, 24 predicted proteins | sample 2228351 | NCBI WGS metagenome assembly FWWM01 (sample SAMEA103939774, study PRJEB20133) | metagenome | reverse complement strand
CGTACCAGAGTTTGCGTTGGCGGCAGCCGAGGACCTTGCCGACAGCGCCGAACGATTAGACGACGTTCTGGCATGGCTCGAATGAGTTTTTCTCACCCAGGCGATTCGATGGCTGGCGCGCCAGTCGCGCGACCGGCGCCATTACACATCGTTTTTGCGGTACACGACGGCTCGATCGTCGATGCCCGCATCGCGCTGCAACGGCCGGCGATCGCGCGCCGGTTGGTGTTGGGACAGTGCTACGACCAGGTGCCGGCACGCCTGGCTTTGGTTTATCACGTCTGTGCCAATGCCCATCGCGCAGCAGCACACCACGCCTGCGCTGCAGCGCTGGGGGAAAACCCTTCGACCAGCGATCAGACCTGGGCAGTACTGCGCGAATGCGCCTTCGAACACGTTTGGCGTTGGTGGATTGAATGGCCAAAGGCGCTGCAAAAGGAACCCGATTTTGCCAGCATGCGCACCTTGCGCGCCTGCCAAGCTGAGGACTTTTGCCCGACGCTCGCGCGTCTTATGGAAACGACGCTGTTACGGGAACCGCCTGCGGTATGGTTGAAAAAGGACCTGGCGGCGCTGCTCGCCTGGGCCGAGCGCACGGACACCGTGCCGGCCAGCTGGCTGCGTCAGCACCTCAAGCAACATATGCTGGAAAATGAGGACCCCGGGGCAACCAATGCGCCGTTCCTCCCTTCCGTCGCAGCGTGGAATGAACACCTGGCTCATACCCTAGCGTTGCGGATGTGCGACGAAAGCACCTTTTGCCTCTACCCCCATTGGCAAGGCACGCCGCGTCAGACCGGTACGCTGGCCCGCTGCGCCAGCCATCCTATAATGACGGCCTGGCGGCAACGCTTTGGCTCGGGAATCGGGGCGCGCGTACTCGCTCGCCTGGTGGAACTGGCGCTCATCGCCACATCGCCGCAACGAGTAGCGGCAGCGATGGTGCGCGCTTTTACCGTCGCGTCGGGCGTTGGCCTGGCGCTGGTGGAAACGGCACGAGGTGTGCTGTGTCATTTGGCACAATTGGATCGTGACGGCGTCGTCGCCGACTATGCGGTGTTGGCGCCAACCGAATGGAACTTCCACCCACAAGGTGTCTTGACCACGGCAAGCCGCAGCGCCACCCTCTCGCCGGCCCTTGGTCCCTGGCTAGTCCGCAGTCTCGACCCTTGTGTGGCTTTTACGCTCGAGTACCAAAATGCATGAACTGTCGCTCGCGGAAAACATCCTCACCATCGTCGAAGATACAGCAAGCCAAAACGCCTGCCGCCGCGTCAAAGAAATTCACCTGGTCATCGGCGCGCTGGCCGGGGTGGAAATCGAAGCGCTGCGCTTTTGTCTCGACGCAGTGCTCAAGGGCAGCATCGCCGAGGGCGCGCGCGTGGTGATCGATATCCTCCCCGGTCAGGGCTATTGCTTTTCCTGTGGGCAAACGGTGGCGATCGCAGCGCATTTCGATCCTTGTCCGCGTTGTGGCAGTTACCAGGTGCAGGCCACTGGCGGCCGCGACCTGCGGGTCCAAGAACTGTTGGCGGAATGATGGCATCATAGCCTTTGTGACGGAACGAACCTCGAGGAGAGACCACCATGTGCACGACTTGCGGATGTGGCACCGATAACGCCGTGATCGTGGCGCACGATCATACGCATTCTCTTGAAACACGACACGCACATTCCCACGAAACGCAACACAGCCACGGGCACTCTCATTCAGCGCACGCGCATCCAGCGACGCAGTTTGCCCACGCCCATGAAGTGGAAGCGACGCGCCGTTTGCAGGTCGAGCGCGAGATCCTGGCGCAAAACGACGCCTATGCAGCGCGCAACCGCGCATGGTTCGAAGAACAAGGGATCCTCGCGCTCAACCTCGTCTCCAGCCCGGGTGCTGGCAAAACAACGTTACTCACCGCGACGATCGCGCGCCTGTTGGGTCGCGTACCGGTTGCGGTGATCGAAGGTGACCAGCAAACGAGCCTCGATGCCGAACGCATCCGCGCCACTGGAGCTGCCGCGGTCCAGATCAACACCGGCAAAGGGTGCCATTTGGACGCGCATCTGGTCGCGCACGCGCTCGAGCATTTGCGTCTCGCGCCCGAGAGCATCCTGTTCATCGAAAACGTCGGCAACCTCGTTTGCCCCGCGGCGTTCGATCTAGGGGAAGCGCACAAGGTGGTGATTCTGTCGGTGACCGAAGGTGAGGACAAACCACTCAAATACCCCGACATGTTCGCCGCCTCTGACCTGATGCTGATCAACAAGATCGATCTCGCGCCGTACGTATCTTTTGAGCTAGAGCGTTGCATCGAGCTGGCGCGGCGCGTCAACCCGAAACTCGAGTTCATCCCCCTCTCGGCGACCACCGGGGAAGGCTTCGACGCTTGGTTGGATTGGCTGCACAGCGCCCACGCCCTCATCCTCGAACGGCGTCGCGACACCATCTCGTCGCTCAAAGCACGGATCGCTGCGCTGGAAGAGGAGCTCACGCGCCTCAAGGCAACGGCATAGCCCGCGAGAATGTCAGCGCACTGGGAATGCCGTCGCGTACGGGTACGTGGCACCGTCCAAGGGGTGGGATTCCGTCCGTTCGTGTGGCGTCTGGCCAGCGAGTTGGGTTTGGACGGCTGGGTACGCAACGACGGCGAAGGCGTGGAAATCGTCGTCGAGGGTCCGCAAACAGCGGTGGGAGCATTTTGCGCGCGGCTGCCACGAGAGGCCCCTGCTGCCGCACACATCCAGGCGCTGTACATCGATGCAATCGACGCGCGATCTTTCAACACACCGCTTCATCCCTCCCCTGCTGCCCCGTTCCTGACCCCGTCAGAGATACCGTCCGACTGCGGACACGAAAATGTATCAGACTTTCTTGGCAGCAATCGCAGTGAACAAACATCGCGATTCCGCATTCTTCCCAGCGTCACGGCTCCCCGCCGACCGGTGCTCGCCCCCGATCTGGCCACCTGCGACGCCTGTTTGCGAGAACTCTTCGACCCTGGCGATCGCCGCTGGCGCTACCCATTCATCGCCTGCGCGCACTGTGGGCCGCGCTACAGCATGACCACGGAGCTTCCTTACGATCGCGCCCGTACGACGATGTCCGAATTTCCCTTGTGCCCCGAATGCGCGCGCGAGTACGGCGATCCGGGCAACCGGCGCTTTCACGCCGAAGCCACCGCCTGCCCGGCGTGTGGGCCTCGTTTGCGCCTGATCGACGCGCAGGGACAGGAACTGGCGCACGTGGATGCGATCGCCGCCACCCTTCGCGCCCTTTACGAGGGCGCGATCGTCGCGATCAAAGGCCTCGGCGGCTATCACCTGGCGTGCCTGGCAACCGATAAAGCGGCAGTGGCACGGCTGCGCGCCCGCAAAGAGCGCAGTGCCAAACCGTTGGCGGTGATGGCGGCCAACGTCGCTTCCCTGCAGCCCTGGGTCGAGCTCGACGCCGCGGCTCTGGCGCTTTTACGCTGCCCGCAGCGGCCGATCGTGCTTTTGCCTAAGCGCCCGGGCGCTGATGACGCCCTCGCTGGGGTGGCGCCGGGCCTGGCGTGGCTCGGGGCAATGCTGCCCTATACGCCACTGCACTGGCTGCTTTTTCACGAAGCGGCGGGAAGACCCTCAGGAACCGCTTGGCTTGAGGAGGCGCAGCCGCTTCTTCTGGTGATGACCAGCGCCAACCCGAGCGGCGAACCGATCGTTTGCGACAACGACATGGCGCTGGCGCGGTTACGTGGCATCGCCGACCTGTGGCTAGAACACGACCGCAAAATCGCCGCGCGCTGCGACGACAGCGTGTTGCGGCCGTTGCCGGTAGCGCTCGGCGCTCCATTCCTTTTTCTTCGTCGCGCCCGCGGTTTCGTGCCACAGACGATACCCCTCGCTCACCCGGTTTCCACTGTGCTGGCGCTGGGCGGGTATCTCAAAAACACCGTGTGCCTGACGCTAGTGGACGAAGCGATACTCTCGCCGCATGTCGGCAGCCTCGACAACCCCGACACCTGCGCTTGGCTTGCAGAAACGGCACGCACACTGGTGGCTCGCTATGGTGCGCAACCGCAGGCAGTGGCGCACGACGCACACCCGGATTTTTTCAGCACCCACCTGTCACAACGCCTGGCAGAGGAATGGCAAGTCCCGGCAATCGCCGTGCAGCATCACCACGCGCACATCGCCGCCATCGCCGCGGAACACTGGCACGAAGGCCCGCTCCTTGGCTTGGCGCTCGACGGTGTGGGCTGGGGGCCGGAGGAGGAGATTTTCTCGGCGTCAATCAATCAAAATGCCGCGGGGAGAGAAAAAGAAGACGGACCGCGGCCCAGGAAACAAGACGGTGGCTTGGGGCCGGATCAAGAGAGCGGCTCACAAGCAATGGAATGGAATGGCTGGTGGCGCGCTAAAGGAAATGACGCGGCAGCAGCGGTGTTCGATTCCCCGGGACAGGCGTGGGGCGGAGAACTGTTGTGGGTAGAAGGGCCGCGGGCACAGCGACTCGGGCATTTGCGCCCGCTGATCCTGCCAGGCGGCGACCGCGCCGCCAAAGCGCCTTGGCGCCTTGCCGCGGCGGTGCTGCATGCGCTTGGGCGCAGCGAAGAAATCCCCGTGCGCTTTGCCCAGCAGCCCGACGCGGCAGCATTGGCGGCGATGCTTACCCGTGGCTACCCGTGGCCGCGCACCACGAGCCTGGGGCGCTGGTTCGATGCCGCTGCAGCCCTTCTGGGACTATGCTGGCACAACGATTTCGAAGCCCACGCCGCAATGCTGCTCGAGTCGGCGGCGCAGCGCTTCGGGGAAGTGCCTCCGCTGGCCGACGGCTTCGTCCTTGAAGAACGCCCCGATGGCCGTCTGGTGCTTGATTTGCTGCCTTTGATGGCGCGCTTAGCCGAGGCGTCTGACCCCGGCTGGGGAGCGGCAGTGTTTCATGCCACCTTGGCTGAAGCATTGGTCGTATGGGTGCAGGCGGCTGCCCAGCGCCGCGGTCTGAGCACCGTCGCGCTGGGCGGTGGGTGCTGGTGCAACGCGCTATTGTCGACGCGCGTCTGCCGCCGCCTTACCGAATGCGGCATTACCGCGTTACGGGCGCAACAGGTACCGCCCAACGATGGCGGATTGAGCTTAGGGCAAGCGTGGGTCGCCGCGCTGCGTTTGGGAGAATGAAGATGTGTCTGGCCGTACCGGTACGGATCATCGAAATGCGCTCGCCCGACACCGCGATCGTCGAGCTCGACGGGGTGCAGCAGGAAGTGTCGCTGGCGCTTATAGACGAGGTGCAAGTGGGCGATTACGTCATCGTGCATGTTGGCTTTGCGCTCGCCAAGCTCGATCCTGAAGAGGCCGAGCGCACACTGGCGCTGATGCAGCAGCTCGACGAGGCAGAACATGAAATACATCGATGAATTCCGCGACCCGCGGCTCGCCGAAACCATCGCGCAGGCGATCGCTACCGCGGCCCAACCGGATCACACCTACCGCTTCATGGAGTTTTGCGGCGGGCACACCCATGCGATCGCCCGCTTCGGGCTGACCGATCACTTGCCACCGAACGTCGAGATGATCCACGGTCCGGGTTGCCCGGTGTGCGTGCTGCCGATCGGTCGCATCGATCAGGCCATTTCCCTGGCGTTGGAACCGCGGGTCATTCTTTGCACCTATGGCGACACGCTCAGAGTGCCGGCGTCCCGGGGTATGTCATTGCGCAAAGCCAAAGCGATGGGCGCCGACGTGCGCATGGTGCTGACCGCCACCGACGCTTTGAAAATCGCCCAACGACATCCGGAGCGGCAAGTGGTGTTTTTCGCGATCGGTTTCGAGACCACCACCCCCCCGACCGCAGTAGCTGTTTTACAAGCGCAAGCGCTGGGACTTGCCAATTTTTCCGTTCTGTGCTGTCATGTGCTGACCCCTGCCGCGATCATGAACATTCTCGAGTCGCCACAAGTCAGAAACATGGGCACCGTCCCTCTGGACGGCTTCATTGGGCCGGCGCATGTCTCGACGGTGATCGGCTCGCAGCCCTATGAGTTCTTTGCCGAGGAATACCGCAAGCCCGTGGTGATCGCGGGCTTCGAGCCCCTGGATGTGATGCAAGCGATCCTGATGCTCATCCGCCAGGTCAACGCCAAGATAGCCAGAGTGGAAAACGAATACACCCGCGCCGTGACCCGCGAAGGCAACCGCAAAGCCCAGCAGCTTGTGGCGCGGGTTTTCGAGCTGCGGCGCACGTTCGAGTGGCGCGGTTTGGGCGAGATTCCCTATTCCGCTCTCAAATTGCGCGATGCTTTTGCGGCGTTCGACGCCGAAAAGCGCTTCGGTTTATCGTACCAACCGGTGCCCGACCACAAAGGCTGCGAATGCGGCGCGATTCTCCGCGGCTTGAAAAAGCCCCAAGATTGCAAATTGTTTGCCACCGCTTGCACCCCAGAAACGCCGCTTGGGTCGTGCATGGTCTCGAGCGAAGGCGCCTGCGCTGCTTACTACACCTACGGTCGCCATCGACACATTCAGGAGGCTCACGGATGAGGTCACGCGCTCAGCGTTTGGGTGCCCGCCCGCTGGATCGCAAAAACGGTGTCGTCGAACTCAGCCACGGCAGTGGCGGCCGCGCGATGTTGCAGCTCATCGACGAGCTTTTCACTCGCCATTGGCATAACCCCTATCTGGCACAAGGCAACGACGCTACGGTGCTGCCTGCCCCGCCGGGGCGGTTGGTGGTGAGCACCGATGGCCACGTCGTCACGCCCCTCTTTTTCCCCGGCGGGGACATTGGCCGCTTGGCGGTCTTTGGCACGGTCAATGATCTGGCGGTGATGGGCGCCACCCCGCTTTATCTCACCGTCGGATTCATTCTCGAGGAAGGGCTGGCGCTCGCTGCGCTCGAACGAATCGTCGTCTCGATCGCCGAAGCGGCACAGCAAGCAGGGGTCGCGATCGTCGCGGGAGACACGAAAGTCGTCGAACGCGGCAAAGCCGACGGCGTGTTCATCACCACCAGCGGTGTCGGCGTCTTGCCCGATGGCGTTACCTTATCCGGTGACCAGGCCCACCCAGGGGACGCGGTGCTGCTTTCAGGAACGATCGGTGATCATGGCATGGCCATTTTGAGCGCGCGGGAGGAGATGCCGCTGGGAGCGGAGATCCGCTCCGACTGTGCCCCGCTCAATGGCTTGGTCGCGGCGATGTTGGCCTCGGGCGCTGCCATCCGGCTCATGCGCGACCCCACGCGCGGGGGACTTGCCGCCACCCTCAACGAAATCGCGGCACAATCGGGCGTTGGGATCGAACTCAAGGAGAACGCGATCCCGGTCCGGCCGGCGGTGCGCGCCGCTTGTGAATTGCTGGGCTTGGATCCGCTCAATCTTGCCAATGAAGGTAAGCTCATCGCGGTTTGTGCGGCACAAGACGCCGAACGGCTGCTCGCAGCGATGCAATCCCATCCTTTGGGACGAGACGCCGCGATCATTGGCCAGGTCACCGACGACCCGCATCATTTCGTGCAAATGAAAAGCGCCCTGGGCGGCACCCGCATGGTGGATTGGCTGAGCGGCGACCCGTTACCGAGGATCTGTTGAGGTGGCTTTGGTGGCGGCTTGTTTCGGTGCCCCCGTTGCTGCCGCACGTACCACCAATGAATCGCGTGGGTTTTGTCGTTACGTATCAGCGTGTTGGCGCACGGCGAGGTGGTCGCTCGTACCTGCGTTGATTGGTTGCTGATCTCGGCGCTACGCCATGCGCTGAAAATCCTTCAGGTTTTGCAGACGATGCGTATTTTGTTGCTTACCCACAGTTTCAATAGCCTGACGCAGCGGCTTTATGTGGAACTCAGCCGCCAGGGACACGAGCTCTCGGTCGAGTTCGACATCAACGATGCGGTGACCCTCGAAGCGGTAGCGCTCTTTCGGCCGCATCTGATCCTAGCCCCCTACCTCAAGTGCGCCATTCCTGAACAAGTCTGGAAAAATCACCTTTGCTTGATCGTTCATCCTGGACCTGTCGGCGACCGAGGCCCCTCTGCGCTCGATTGGGCAATCCACAGCACGGAACCACAATGGGGCGTGACCTTATTGCAAGCCGAAGCGGAAATGGACGCCGGGCCGGTGTGGGCCAGTGAAACCTTCGCGATGCGCTTTGCTCCCAAGTCGAGCCTGTACCGCCACGAGGTGACCGAGGCGGCCGTGCGCTGCGTCTGGCAAGCCTTGGAACGGCACCCCGATTACCTCCGCGGCCGCTGGCAACCGCGCCGCGTTCCGCTGCAGCCGATGAAACCTCTGATGTCGCAGTCGCAGCGCGCCATCGCTTGGTCCGAGATGAGCACACCAGAAGTCCTGCGACGGATCTACGCTGCCGATGGAGCTCCAGGCGTTAAAGACGAACTGTTCGGGGTCCCGTGTCATTTGTTCAACGCTCGTCCCTTCCCCGCCGAAGGAGAACCGGGTCAGATCTTGGGGCGATGGGGCAAGGCGATCGTGCGCGCCACCACCGATGGAGCGGTGGCCATTGGCCACGTCAAGCGACCGGGCAGTTTCAAACTTCCTACTGCCGTCGCTTTTCCCGAAGCTGAGGCGCTACCCCTCCTCACCCCGAACCATGGCACCGCTGACCCGGATATCTTTTACGAAGAGCGCGAATCCGTCGGCTACCTGCACTTTCCGTTCTACAACGGTGCTATGTCCACCGACGCCTGTGAGCGTTTGCAACGGGCTTTTGCTGCCGCTTGCCAGCGCCCCACTCGGGTAATCGTGTTGATGGGCGGGAAAGACTTTTTCAGCAACGGCATCGACCTCAACCAAATCGAAGCAGCCCCCAGCCCTGCCGAAGCATCCTGGGCGAACATCATCGCGATGGACGATTTGTGCGAAAAGATCATCACCACAACCAGCCACCTGGTCATTTCGGCGCTGTCGGGCAATGCCGGCGCCGGCGGAGCGTTCCTTGCCCTGTGCGCCGATGAGATATGGGCGCGGGAAGGGGTCGTTCTCAACCCGCACTACAAGAACATGGGCAATTTGTATGGCTCGGAATACTGGACCTATCTGCTGCCGCGCCGGTTGGGAGAAAGCGGGGCTAGAGCCTTGATGAACCGTCGGCTGCCGCTCGGAGCCACAGATGCCTTGGAAATGGGTTTCATCGACGCCTGCTTTGCCCGTACCGTCGACGAGTTTCGCCGAGAAGTACATCAGCGAGCGCGTCTCTTGGCTCAAGATGCGGAAATCGAGAAACGCCTGGCGCAAAAACGCTCTCGTCTGGCGCGCGACGAAGCGATCAAACCACTGGTGCGATACCGTGAAGAAGAGCTCGTTCAGATGCAGCGAAATTTCTTCGGTTTCGACCCGAGCTACCACGTAGCACGCTATCATTTCGTTTTCAAAACGCCCCATTCCTGGACACCACGACATCTGGCACGTCATCGCGACTTGAACTGGCAGATCCCTGATTCCTCCTCCCTGAGCTTGGATGCTAGCCAAAGCTACGAGCTTGCGCAAAGAAAATGACGGCGATGGAGCAAGTAACAGCGGTGCTGTTGGTTGACGATGAGCGGCGTTCGCTAGAAGCTTTGCGACGCACGCTGGAGGAGGATTTCTTCGTTCATACTGCCAGTTCCGTGGCGCAGGCTTTCTCCATCCTGGAAAACGAGACCATACACATCGTGCTCAGTGACCAGAGAATGCCCGACACCACTGGGGTCGAATTTCTCAAGACCGTGCGCGAAAAGTGGCCGGATACGGTCCGCATGATCCTTTCCGGTTATACCGACACGCAAGACATCATTGCGGCAATCAACGAAGCGGGGATTTACCAGTACCTGCTTAAACCCTGGCATCCCGACCAGCTCTTATTGACGCTCAAGCGCGCCGCGGAGCTATACTGGCTACAACAGGAAAACCGCCGTCTGGCGATCGAACTGCGCGCCAGCACTTCGGCGCTGAAACGCCATACTGCCGCGTTGCAACGCCAGGTGCAAGAAAGCTTTCACTTCGACCGCATCATACGCGCCCCCACCAGCCCGATGAACGCGGTATGCGCTCAGCTGGCCAAAGCGGCTCGATTCGACGTCTCGATCCTTCTCATCGGTGAGTCCGGAACCGGCAAAGAGCTGCTTGCGCGGGCGGTTCATTACACCAGCGCCCGCGCCTCACGTCCTTTCGTCACTCTAAACTGCGGCGCGTTGCCTGATCCGCTGCTAGAAGCGGAACTGTTCGGCTATCGCAAAGGTGCTTTCAGTGGCGCAAGCAGCGATCGCGTGGGGCTGCTGCAGGAAGCCGACGGCGGCACGCTCTTTCTCGATGAAATCGGTGAAGCCTCCCCGGCGTTTCAGGTCAAGCTTCTGCGCGTGCTGCAAGAAGGGGAATTCCGTCCGTTGGGCAGTAACCGCACCGTTTCGGTCGATGTACGGGTCATCGCTGCGACCAATCGCGACCTCAGCGCCGAGATCCGCGCCGGGCGTTTTCGCGACGACCTGTATTATCGTCTTGCCATGGTCGCCGTTCAGGTGCCCGCTTTACGCGAACGACCGATGGACATCGCGCCGTTGGCAGAGACAATTCTCCAAGAAGCCACATCGCGCTTAGGCCTTGGCATCCAGCGCTTTTCCCCGCGGCTGCTGCAGCAGCTCGTTGCTGCGCCATGGCCTGGGAACGTGCGCGAATTGCAAAATACCATCTGGCGATTACTGGTGCTCAGTGACGAAACCTCTCCTGTGTTGGAGGCCGATTTCCTTGCAGCGAATCCTGTTGCGCTCCCCGCTCCCTTCCTTTCTCGGAACCTCACCGTCTCATCGTCCCCTCAGGAGGAATTCAACTCGCTGCGACGGGAGCCATTGGAATTGAGCGATTCCGCCCCTGCCACCACATTAACAGAGGCAGAGTCTAGACTTTTGCGCGAGGTCGTTTGGCGGCATCAGGGTAATCTGTCACGCGCCGCGGCAGAACTCGGTTTGTCGCGCCTGGGACTAAGGAAAAAACTCAATCGCCTGGGCATCGCCTACCCGGCTCGAAGACCTGGTCGTCCGTCCAAAAACCGGAGCTGATGATGGTAGCAACGACGCTCTTGTGGCTACAATCCGGCGGCTGCGGCGGCTGCACGATGTCGCTGTTGAACGCCGAGCATCCTTGCTTGAATGATCGCTGGCAAGACGCCGCGATCCAGCTGCTGTGGCACCCCAGCTGGTCTGAAGCGACCGGTCGGGAATTCCTCGACATCATTACCGCCTGCGTCACCGAAAAGCAACCACTCGACATTTTGTGCGTGGAGGGCGCGGTGATGACCGGCCCCAACGGCAGCGGCAAATTCCACTTGCTGGCCGGAACCGGCAAACCGATGATGCAGTGGATCGAGGCGCTGGCGAAACGCGCCCGCTTCGTGGTGGCCGTCGGCACGTGCGCAGCCTTTGGCGGCATCACCGCCAGCGGTAACGCCGCGCGCTTTCACGACGTCACGGGACTGCAGTTTCAGGGGGACTTGCGCGGTGGATTGCTCCCGGCGGATTTTCGCTCCGCCGCTGGCCTGCCGGTCATCAACATCGCCGGCTGCCCGACGCACCCGGAATGGGTGCTCACCACGCTGGATGCACTTGCCACGGGGCGTTTGAGCGAAACCGACCTCGATGCCTTGCATCGACCGCGGTTTTACGCCGAACACCTCGTGCATCACGGCTGCCCGCGCAACGAGTACTATGAATTCAAAGCCAGCGCGGAAAAACTCTCGGATCTGGGTTGCCTGATGGAGCATCTGGGTTGTTTAGGCACGCAGGCACATGCCGACTGCAACTTCCGTCCCTGGAACGGTCAAGGCTCGTGTCTGCGCGGCGGCTACCCCTGCATCGCCTGCACCGAACCGGGGTTCGAAGAACCCGGACATCCGTTTACGCAAACGCCCAAAATCGGCGGCATTCCCGTGGGGCTGCCGACTGACATGCCCAAAGCCTGGTTCGTCGCGCTTTCGGCGCTGGCCAAATCGGCGACCCCCAAACGCGTGCGCGCCAACGCCACCGCCGAGCGCGTGCTCATCCCGCCGACGATCAAAAAACGTACAGCGCGATCATGACCCAAAAACCTTTGGCCTTTCCCGCACGCGATACGGCGAAGCATGCCGAATCATCATCGCTTACCCGCATCGTCGGTCCGTTCAACCGCGTCGAGGGCGACCTCGAAGTGCGTCTGTCGCTCCACGAAGGGCACGTGCAAGCCGCCTACGTCACCGCCCCGCTGTATCGCGGCTTCGAAACGATGCTCGCGGGCAAAGCGCCTGAGGATGCGCTGGTGATCGTGCCGCGGATCTGCGGGATCTGTTCGGTGGCGCAAAGCCATGCCGCAGTGCAGGCGTTGCGCCAACTCGCGGGCAACGAGATCTCTCGTAACGCGCGGCTCGCGCAATGCCTGGTCACGGCCTGTGAAAACCTTGCCGACCATTTGACGCATTTTTATCTGTTTTTCATGCCCGATTTCGCACGTCCTGCCTACGCGCAACGTCCGTGGTATAACGAAGTCGCGGCGCGCTTTCGCGCCATCCAGGGCAGCGCCGTGTCCGACGTGCTGCCGGCGCGGGCGCAGTTTCTACACCTGATGGGTCTTATGGCTGGCAAATGGCCACACACCCTGGCGTTGCAGCCCGGAGGCACGACGCGCGCGCTTGGCATTGCCGAATGCACCCAGATCCTGGCGATTATTCGCGCATTTCGCCGCTTTCTCGAACGTTATCTATTTGGCGATCGCCTGGAAAACGTGACCGCGATCCGAAATCTCGACGATCTCGAACAGTGGCGACGTCAACATCCCTGCGATTTTTTGCTCTTTCTTCAGATCGCCGAGGATCTGTCGCTTGCTCACCTGGGGCGCAGCACCGATGCCTTTTTGTCGTACGGGGCGTATGAAACTGCGACGGGGTGGGTTTTTCCTCCCGGTTTTTATCACGACCAGCGCGTCGAGCCGCTCGAGGTGGAGGCGATCCGTGAGCACGTCGCGCACACCTGGTGCGCCGGTGACACGGAAGCGCCACTATTGGCCCATACGATTCCCATCGCCGACAAACCCGGCGCTTACAGCTGGTGCAAAGCGCCGCGCTATCATGGACAAGTCGTGGAAACAGGAGCATTGGCCCGCCAGGTGATCGCCGGGCAACCGCTATTGCGAGAGGTCGTCACGCGCTATGGCGGCAGCGTTTTTGCGCGCGTTCTGGCGCGGCTGTGGGAACTGGCGCTTGTGGTGCCACTGATGGAACAGTGGGCAAGAGAACTCGATCCGCACGCGCCCTGGTATCAACCAGTGCCTTTACCCCAAACTGGCGTCGGGATTGGTTTGGTCGAAGCCGCCCGAGGAGCGCTCGGACACTGGTTGCGTGTGGAATCCGGCCGCATCGTCGGTTACCAAATCATTGCGCCGACCACGTGGAATTTCTCGCCGCGCGATGCCAACGGTACCCCTGGCGCGGTAGAACAAGCGCTCGTCGGAGTTGCGGTACCAGACGACGAGGACCCGCCGTTGTTGGTACAACACATCGTTCGTTCATTCGACCCCTGCATGGTGTGCACGGTGCACTAGTGACGATTTTCGTCCCTGGCCATGAACCCACAACAAGGCGAGAAAATGGGGAATTTCGAATCAGGTAACGACCGGTTCATGCCTGTTGCCCCTATCTTCGCGACGATTGCCAACGTCGGGGCAACAACGGCGGCCGAGGCGCAGCCGGCAATACCAGCAACCGAAACGCTGCAAGACCAGGCCTGGCTGGAAGTCATTCGCAAAATGGATGAGGTCTATCAAGACCTCATCGCCCAAGAAGTCGCGCTCGAGGAAAAAAACGCCGCGTTGGAAGCGCAACAGCAGCTGTTGCGCTCGGTGCTCGCCTCGATGTCGGAACTGTTGCTGGTGTGCGACCGCGAAGGATACATCCAGATTATCAACCAGGCCCTCCTAGATTTCACCGGCCGATCGGAAACCGAATGGATCGGCCAACACTTCCTCGAGCTGTTTCCTCCCGGGCCGGCACGACAAACCGCTTTGCAACGCCTGGCCGCGCACTCAGCCACCACCGTCGCAGATTGTGAGCTGGAGATACTCAACGCTCATGGCGAAGCCGTTCCTGTATCGTTCAATTGCCGTCCTCGCTACGACGCCCGCGGCTTATGGCTTGGGCGGGTGATCACCGGCAGGCCCCTCGGAGAACTGCGCCGCGCCTTTGCCGCGCTCCAACAAGCGCACGAGGATCTCAAGCGCACCCAGCAACAGTTGCTGCAAGCCGAAAAAATGGCCTCACTTGGGCGCCTCGTCGCTGGAGTGGCGCACGAACTCAACAATCCGATCAGTTTCGTGCTCGGCAACGTATATGCTTTGCGCCGCTACCTGGAACGACTGCAAAACTATCTTAACTCCTTGGAGCGCTACGTCCCTGATTCGACGGTACAACCGTTGCGGGAAAAATGGCGCATCAGCCGCGTTTTGTCGGATCTGCCCTCCTTGATTGCCGGAATGCTCGAAGGCGCAGAGCGCACGCGCGACATCGTCGATAGCCTCAAACGCTTTTCCGCCCCGGATCAGAGCGCTCATGAACTACTCGACTTACGCGAAGTCATCGCTCGGGCGGTCCATTGGGTCAGCAAATCGGCTCCGGAACGGTTTCGCGTCACCATCGAACTGCCGGAACCGCTACCCGTGATGGGTTCCGCGGGACAACTACAACAAGTGGTAATGAACCTGGTGCAAAACGCCGCAGACGCGACGATGAGCCAACCTTCCTCAGAGCTTCAGATCACTGCCCAGATCGAGCAACAACACGTCGTGGTGCGTTTTCGCGACAACGGACCAGGAATCGCACCGGAACATCTTGCACACGTGTTCGAACCGTTTTTCACCACCAAACCGGTTGGGCAAGGCACCGGATTGGGCCTATCGATCAGTTACGGCCTGGTGCAAAAGCATGGCGGTCGCCTTGAAGTCAACAACCCTGCGGCGGGGGGCGCTGAATTCCTACTCATTCTTCCCCTGGCAAATGGCAGCGGCGCAAATCCTATGCCTCCGTCTATCGACCTCCCTTCTTGAGGCAGCCCAAGCCGCTTGCCGTGGTTTTCCTGTGCGGCCGACCCAATGGCAGGCAACGATCACCCACATGCCACCGAATACACCGTCAAATCTTCCAATCGCACTGCGGTGAGCCGCCCCCCATAGACGCAGCCCGTGTCGATCGCCAGCACGCCCTCACCGCTATAAAACCCCAGCAACGACCAATGCCCGAAGACGATCCTATAAGGCAACGCCACGCGTTTAGCGTAGCGGAACCACGGCACCGTGCCCTTGGGCGCCCGCTCCGGTGGCCCCTTGGCCTTGAGTTCGAGCGCCCCAGACTTGGCATCCACAAACCGCATGCGTGTCAAGCCATTGACGATGTACCGCCAGCGGGAAAGTCCTTTGGCAGAAGGATCCCAGCGCGCCTCGTCGCCTTTGAGCTCAAGAAGCCACGCAAGCGACTCTCCACGCAACAGGGTTTCGACTTCCCGCGCGGCCGCCACCGCGGTGTCCCAATCCCACACGGGAGGCACCCCGGCGTGGGCCATGGCCCAGCCGAGCGTTTCGTCCCACACCAAGAGTGAGCGCGTGCGCAGCCAGTCGAGCAAGCGATCGCGATCGGGCGCCGCGAACAGTGCTTCCAGCGTATCGTCTTTGGCTTTTTTCTTCCAACCGGCAGCGCGCATCAGGCAATACAGGTCGTGGTTGCCCAGAGTGACCGCGACGCTATCCGGTGGCAGTCCGGCGAGAAGACGCAGCACTTCGAGCGACTGCGGCCCGCGGTTGACCAAATCCCCTACCAGCCACAGCCGATCGTGCTTGGGGTTGAAATGACACGCCGCCAGCAGCCGCTCCAGCGCTGCGGCACACCCCTGAATGTCGCCGATTGCGTAAGTTGCCATGAAATAACCAACCGAGTGCGCTATACTCACGAAGAGGATGCGAACATACCAGATTTACGACCGTTTGTGGCAGTGGCTGCAACCATGGCTGCGCCGGCGCTTGCGCCGCTTGGCAGAGCACCGGCACCCGGGCTATGGAGAGCGGATCGACGAACGCTTCGGTGCCCTCACCTGGCCGGCGCTGTGGGAGCCGCCGGTGTGGATCCACGCCGTGTCGGTGGGCGAGACGCGCGCCGCCGAACCGCTCATCGCGGCGCTGCGACAGCAGCTGCCGACGCTGCCGCTTTTGCTTAGCCAAATGACCCCCACCGGCGAAACGGTGGCGCGTGCCCGCTGGGGCAACGAGCCTTATGTGCAGATCGCCTGGGCGCCCTACGACGCTCGCGCGTGGGTTGAGCATTATTTTGCCGCCGCCAACCCACGGGCACTGGTGCTGATGGAAACCGAGCTGTGGCCGCACTGGTTGCAGGTAGCCCAAGCTCGGCAAGTGCCGGTGGCGCTGGTCAATGCGCGCCTCTCGGAACGCTCGTTTCGCCGCTACCGCCAGCTGCAGCGTTGGTTACCGTTGGCGTGGGAAGCGATCAGCGTCGTCGCCGCGCAGAGCCCCGACGACGCCCGGCGCTTTCAAGCGCTGGGCGCACGGCACGTGGTGGTCACCGGCAACCTCAAGTTCGATCGCACCGCCGAACCGACGCTGCTGGCGCGTGGACGGCACTGGCGGGAACAGATCCACCCGCGCCCCGTCGTGTTGTGGGCCAGCACCCGTGACGGCGAAGAAGCGTTGCTGTGGCGTGTCTGGGAGCGACAACTCGCGCCTTGGCCGGTTTCTGCCGTACCGCCGCTGTTGGTGATCGTGCCGCGGCATCCGGAACGCTGTGCCGAAGTGGCCGCAATCCTCGCGCGCGCCGGCGTTCGGATAGGAAGGCGCAGCGAAACCTTACCGCAGCCGCACCACGACGTCTGGATCGGTGATTCGCTGGGGGAACTCACCGCCTACTATGCGATGGCCGACGCAGCGCTCATCGGCGGCAGTTGGCGCGACTTTGGTTGTCAAAACCCGCTCGAGGCGCTCGCCGCCGGCTGCCCGGCGCTGGTGGGGCCCTCCGTTTATAACTTCGCCGACGTCGTTGCCAAAGGGACGGCCTGCGGCGCGATTCTGCGCTTTGCAAACGCCGATGAGGCAATGCACGAAGCGCTACTGATCGCGCGCGACTCCGATCGGCGCGCTCAGCTGGTGGCGCAGGCGGCAATCTTTCTTGCCGCACACCGGGGCGCCACCGCGCGCACGCTTGCGGCGATCGCGCCGCTCATCGCGGCTCCGGCTCGAAAAGCGCCTCGATCGACGCCACCTCCTCGTCACTCAATCGTCCCACCGCGGCTTTGAGCTGCAGCTGCGCCAAGAGCGTGTCGAAACGCGCCTTGGCCAGCTGCGTGCGCGCATCGGCCACCTGCGCTTGCGCATTGAGCACATCGAGGTTGATGCGCACGCCCACTTCGAACCCTTTCTGGGTTGCCTCGAGGTTCTTGAGCGAAGAGGCCAGCGCCGCCTCCAGCGCCCGGATGCGTGCCAGACCACTGGTGACGTTCAGATACGCCTGCCGTGCGGCAAGTGCCGCCTGCCGTTGCGCCGCCTCCAGCTCAAATTCGGCCTTAGTCAATAACGCCGCCCCCTCACGCACCTGCGAACTCACTGCTCCGCCGGCATATAGCGGCAAGGTCAGCTCCACGCCGATGCTGCCCGCGGTGACGTCGCGGGTAGTGAGCGGCATCGTGCCTTGCGCAAGCTGGCGCTGCTGGCCGTAGTTGGCCACCACATCCACCGAAGGCAGATGAGCGGCGCGACGGCGCTTGACGTCCTCACGCGCAATATCGAGCGCCAGCCGCGCCTGCAACACCGCGAAATTCCCCTCGCGCGCGGTCTCCGTCCACGCTTCGATCGCCGCCGGTTCCGGTGCCGCGAAACGCACCCCCTCTTTGAGCCGGGGGTATTGCTGCGGCACGAAACCGACGATTGCCGCGAGCGCCTCCTCGGCCACTGCGACTTGGTTACGCGCCGCCAATACCTGCGCCTCGGCCAAGTCGAAACGCGACTGAGCTTCATGCACATCGACGATGGTCACCACGCCCACCTCGAAACTCGCCTGCGCGAGTTTAAGCTGCCCCTGTGCGGCGGCACGCAGTTCCTCGGCCGCCGCCAATGCCGCACGCGCAGTCAGTACGTCGAAATAGGCTTTCGCGACCCGCAGCACTAACTGCTGTTGCGCATCCTGCCACTGAATTTCCGCCAGCAGCGATTGCCGTTCCGCTTGCTGCGCCTGCGCCCAATTGGCTGGCCGATACAGCGGCTGCGTCAGCTTCACTCCCCACTGATGGCTCGAATAGTCTTTACTGAGCGGCCCCGATTCGAAATGGTTCTGCATGGCGTTGACCGAGAACCCCAGCGACGGCAACAGCAGCGCCTGGCCCTGCACACGCTTTTCCTGGCCAGCCTCACGCGCAGCGCGCGCCGCGGCAAACACCGGGTCGTTGTTCTGAGCGGCCTGGTAAAGCGCCATCAAGCCCTCGGCCTGCGCCGCACTGGCACCCATCACGAGCGCCACCAGCAGGGACACCGCTTTTTTCACCATTGCGTTTGCTCCAAAGACCTATCCGAAATATGGCACGACAGTGGGCAGGAACCCAGACAGTCCGGTCATCCGGACAGACGCGCCGCCGACTGCTGCCACGCCATCACACCGCCAGCAAGGTTATACGCCTCAAGCCCTTGACGCTGCAAGAAATACGTCACCTGCGCACTGCGGGCACCCGACAGGCACACCGCCACCACCGGTCGGTCGCTGGCAAGCTCCTGGTAACGCAGCGGGATGAGCGCCATCGGAATGTTCACCGCACCGGGAAAAGGCAACTGCTGGCATTCATAAGGTTCGCGCACATCGAGTAGCAGCGGCTGAGGCTTTTCCTCATCCTCGAGCCAGCGGCGCAACGCATCGACCGTGATCTGGGCAATCATGCCATCTCCTCGACCGTTTCCCCGGCAAAATCAGCGAGCATCGGCACCACCGTTTCGAAAATCTGCTCTCGCCGATACACGCCTGGCGTCACGCAATGCACGAGCTCGACACTCATTACCGTGGGGGTACCGACGAAGGCCAGCATCCGTCCACCCGGCGTGAGGCGCTGCCGCAGCGCCCGCGGTTCCGCCGTCAGGCCGCCGGAAAGCACGATGACATCAAAGGGCGCACCGTCCTCCCAGTCGCCGGTACAGGTGGCGTGCACCACCCGAGCGTTGCTCACCTGCAGCGACTGCAAGCGCGACCAGGCGTATTCGGCGAGTTCCCCATGCCGTTCTACCGTGACGACTTCCGCCGCCAAATGCGCCAAGCACGCCGCGAACCAACCCGAACCGGTGCCGATTTCCAGCACACGATCGCTGGGCCTGAGTTGCAACGCCTGCAACGCTTTGGCTTCCACGACCGGCCGCAGCATCCGCTCACCGCACGGCAGCGGCAGCTCCACGTCCGCAAACGCCAGCGCTTTCATCGCCGGCGGCACGAAATGCTCGCGCGGCACCTTAAGGAGCGTATCGAGCACGCGCAGATCGAACACTTCCCAGGTGCGCACTTGCTGCTCGACCATGTTAAAGCGCGCCTTTTCCCAATCCATCGGAACACCTCCATCAGATTGCGCTAATATTATCACAGGTTCGCTGTGGGCAAACGATACCACAACGCGTACAACGCCGGCACGAAGAGCAGCGTGATCGCCGTGCCCACGAGCGTGCCGCCAATGAGCACGATCGCGAGCGGCCCCCAGAACGTATCGGTCGCCAGCGGCAAAAACGCCAACGCTGCCGCAAGCGCCGTCAGTACCACCGGGCGGGCGCGGCGCACCGCCGCTTCCACCACGGCGTCGAACGGCGCCATTCCATCGTCGAGATAATCACGCACCTGCTGCGTCAAAATGAGGGTGTTGCGCATCAAAATGCCCGCCAGCCCGATCAACCCCAGCAGTGCAACGAAACCAAACGCCGCGCCGGTCACCAGCAACGCCGCCACCGCCCCGATCAGCCCAAGGGGCGCAGTGGCCATGGTCATGAACGTGCCGGCAAATTCGCGCATTTGCAGCATGATGAACACCAGCATCACCAGCACCATCAGCGGCTGCAAGCGCTGAATCGAGCCGTCGGCCTTTTGCGATGCTTCCACCGTGCCGCCGATCTCCAGGCGATACCCCGCCGGCAGCGACTGGCGCAACGCCTCCAGCTGCCGCCAGACCGCCCACGTGACGTCGGGCGGCTGAGCCCCTGCCACGTCGGCGACCACCGCAATAAAGCGTTCGCGGTTGTAGCGCTTGATCACCTGATCCTCGAACCGGGGCTCCAGCGTCGCCAACGAGGCGAGCGGCACGGCAGCACCGCTCGCGGTGCGCACCTCAAACGCCGCCAGCCGCTCGGCATTCACCGCGCCGCGCGCACGCAGCATGAGCGGCACGGTCCGCTCACCGACGCGCAGCTCGGCGATGCTCACCCCCACCAACCCCTGCTGCAACTGCAGCGCCACCTCCCGTGGTGTCAGGCCAGCCAACGCCAGGTTCGCCTCGTCCCAGCGCAACGCCCACACCGGTACCCGCTCTTCGTACTCCAGATGCGGATCCACCACGTGCGGATGCGCCGCCATCACCGCGCGCACTTCGTGCGCAATGCGCCGCAATTCCATCAGATCCGGCCCCAACACTCGAATGGTCAGCGGCCACTCCACCGGTGGTCCGTACAGCAGCCGGTAGATGCGCGTGCGCGCTTCGGCAAATTGCCCTTCGGCGCGCGCCGCCTCCAGCCGCGCGATCACCCGCTCGCGCGCTTGCACACTGTCGGTAATCGCGACGATCTTGGCAAATGCCGTGTCGGGTGGCTCGGGGCTGGCGGAAATGAAAAAGCGCGGCGCTCCTCGACCGATGTGGCTCATGTACGCGCGCACCTCAGGCATTTGCGCCAACAGCGCCTCGACGCGGGCGGCGACGTCGCTGGTGGTCGCGATCGCCGTGCCCGCCGGCAACTGAAGCGAAATCAACACTTCTGGCCGGTCGGAGCTGGGGAAGAACTGCTTGGGCACGAGTTTGGCCATCCCCACTGCCGCGAGCCCCAGCAACACAACGGTCAGCGCGACCACGGTTTTACGGTAGCGCACGCAAGCGCGAATGAGCGCGCGCAGCCGCCGATAAAGCGGCGCGTCGTGATGCCCATGCCCGTGCTTGGCGGCCGCTTCCGGCAACAGCGCAAAGCCGAGGTACGGCGTGAAATACACCGCGACGAACCAAGAAATCACCAGGGCAAAGGCCAGCACCCAGAAAATGTTGCCGGCGTACTCCCCTACCCCCGACTTGGCAAAACCGATCGGCAGAAAACCCGCCGCGGTGACCAAGGTGCCGAAGAGCATCGGCGCGGCGGTGACGTTCCAGGCGTGCGCGGCAGCATGGGCCCGGTTCCAACCTTCGGAAAGCTTGACGATCATCATCTCGATCGCGATGATCGCGTCATCCACCAGTAGCCCCAGCGCCAAAATCAGCGCCCCCAGCGTCACGCGGTCCAGGCTGATGCCGCGCGCCAGCATCACCGCAAACACCAGCCCCAACGTCAAAGGAATCGCCAGTGCGGTGATGACACCGGCGCGCCAACCCAGGGTGGCCAACGTCACCAGGGTCACCACGCCCAGCGCGACGAAAAACTTCACCTGAAAGAGGTTGACTGCCCGCGCGATCGCTTCGGCCTGGTGGGTGACGAACTGCAGTTGCATGCCGGATGGCAGTGTGGCGCCAGAGGTGGCGACGAACTGCACCAGCCGCTCCCCCAGCGCCAGGCCATTCTCGCCGCGCTGCATCACTACCCCCAAAAGCACCGCCTCGCCGCCGTGCGTGCGCACCAGGTACTGCGGCGGGTCCTCTTCCGCGACGCGCACGGTGGCCACATCCCCCAAGCGAATGAGGCGTTCCCCCACCCGCAACGGCAACGCCAGCAAACGCGCCGCGTCGCTGTCCGACGCTTCAAGCGTTCGCAAATACACGCGGGCACCGGCGGTATCGACGAACCCAGCTGGCACCAGCTGCTCGTGCGCGGCAATCGCTGCCGCCACCTCCGAGCCGCGCAACCCCAGCCGCTGCAACGCCGCCCAATCGAATTCCACGTACCACACCGGCGCTCGTTCGCCAATGATCAGCGCTTTGTGCACGCCGGCAAGGCGCTGCAAGCGGTCGCGCAGCGCTTCGGCCTGCGCCACGAGTTGCCGGTGGGAATAACCCGGACCGGTCAGCGCCAGCAACGCAAAATACACGTCAGAAAAATCATCATTGACCATCGGTCCGATCACGCCGGCGGGCATTTTGGCCGTTTCGTCCCACATGCGCTTACGCACTTCGTAAAAAAGCCGCGGTAGCTCCCGCTCCGGGACGTAATCGTGAAACTCGACCTTGAGGTCAACGCGCCCCGGTCGCACCGTGGTCTCCAGCCGGTACAAATGCTCGACCTCTTGCAGGCGCTTTTCCAAGCGGCTGGCAAGCTGCGCTTCCACCGTCGCGGCATCTGCTCCCGGCCACAGCGCCGAGACCATCAGCACGCGCACGGTAAAGGCCGGATCCTCGGCTCGCCCCAAAAAGACGAACGAATACGCGCCAATCGCCAGCGCCAGCACCAAGAAAAAGAGCGTGACCGCGCGCTCGCGGATCGCCAGCGCCGAAAGGTTGGGCATCGTCATCGCGCCACCACCCGTCGGCCAGGATAGAGCTGATGCACGCCGGCGGCGATCAGCCGATCGTTGGCCGCCAGCGGCCCCGCGACCACCGCGTGGCGCGCTTCCAGCGTCAACACCTCCACCGGCACGGCTTCCGCCGCCTCACCCTGCAAACGCCAAAGCCGCGCTCCAGCGCCCCGTTCATCGAGCGCGGCGATCGGCACGCGCCACGCGCCGGCGACAGCAAGGGGCAAATGTACTTCGACCGTTGCCCCGAGCGGCAACGCCTCCGCCCTTTGCAGGGGGTAGCGCGCGCGCACCGAACGGGTCGCGACATCGATCAGCGCGTCCGACTCGCGCCACTGCGCAACGAAACGGTGCCCAGCGCCATCCACCACTTCGCCGCGCTCCGGCGGTTTCGCCGCGAGCGTCGGCGGCAACGCCACTTCCACCTCGCGCACCGAGCCCACCGCCAGGCGCGCCACCGGCTGGCCGGCCGCCACCACCTGCCCCGGTTCAACAAGCCACTGCGTCAGCACCCCCGCCTGTCCGGCTCGCAATTCCGCGCGCGCCAGCGCCACTTCCGCGCGCTGTAACGTCGCTTGCGCCGCTCGAAGCGCCGCCTCGGCGGCGCGCTCCCCCTCGCGCGCCCGGTCGAGTTGCTGCGCCGGGGCAAACCCCTGCGCCGCCAACCCCTCCAGCCGCCGCCGCTCGCTTGCTGCCAACTGCGCTTGCGCTTTCGCCTGTTCGGCCTGGGCGCGTGCCGCGTCGCGGGCGGCGCGTAGTTCCGCCGCATCCAGCCGCGCCACCACCTGCCCCTGGGAAACACGCGCCCCCACCGCCACGGTTTTTTCCACAAGGCGCCCGGCCACCTCGAAGGCCAGCGGCACTTCTTCGCGCGCCCGCACCACGCCGGTCAAGCGCACCGTCACCGCTTCCACCGGTTCGGGCATCACCACCGGCAGGCTCAGCGCCGCGCCGTCTGCCGCCCCCGCGCCGCGCCAGCACAGAGACAGCCCTGCGATCACTCCCATCGCCAGGCGCGCCATCGTCCCGCGACGGTTTGCGGTGCGTACCCTATCGTTTCGGTTGCCCATTGCTTCGCTCTGTGTTGGTCTCATCACGTCACTTTTCCGCTCGAGGGCACACGCTGCGATTCAGGTGCGCCTCAACGGCCGCTTTTTCGCGCCCCGTTTCGTTTCGCTGCCACCAGCGCCGACATTGCGAGCCAGACGATACGGCTGCCCCGCCCCCGCATCTGAAGCTGCTTTGCCCATTCCCAACCCCTGGCGCAAAAACCCCAGATAATCCCGCCAGAACTGCGCCTCATCGTCGTGAACTTCGGGACACACGAGCGCGAACGAGCGCTGCCACAACACCCGGTGCATCAGCGGCGCCACCACCAGGCGCGCCAGTGACGGGGCGGCGATGGCAGTGGTCATGGCGCCCAGGGCCTGCCCGCGCTCGATCACCCGGACCAACAGCGCCAGCGCCCGTTCGATCACCAGATCGTGGTAGATGCGCGCCATTTGCGGGAAATTGTGCGCTTCGGCCATCACCAGTTTGGCGATCGCTCCGGCCGGCGTGCTCAGCAAGCGCTCCCCCCAGCGGCGCAGCAGCGCTTCAAGCTGCGCGTATGGGTCTTCGGGCAAAGCATCGGCAGACGTCAGCCACGCTTCGTCGGCCTCCAGCAACGGCGCGATCGCGTGCCGGATCACCGCTTCAAAAAGCGCCAGCTTGTCGGCGAAATACAGATAGATCGTACCTTTGACCACACCGGCGCGCGCCGCGACGTCCTCGAGCCGTGTGGCGGCATAACCGCGCTCGGCAAAGAGCGCGGTCGCCGCGTCAAGCAGCTCCTGCGGCCGCGCCGCTTTACGCCGCTGCCGTCGTCTGGGAGACGTAAGAGAAGAAGCGTCGGTGTACATCCCGCGATTGTAAATGAACCATTGGTCAGAATGCAACCCGCCAACCGCGCCAGCAGCATTGGCCAGGCTTAAAAGAACTGAGCCATGATAAAAGGCCAGCGGGATCAAAGGCCTGTTTGAAGTAACTCGTTTAGGAAAGGTGGGGTATCCCACCGAAAAGAGTGGGCCCTGAGGAGGGTCGGAAAAAGGATTCCAGCAAGAGAACGGGGGCAACGCGCCCCCGCCCGTAGAGACTTCAATTTTCTTCGTGCTCTTGGCGGCTTTGTTTGACTTCGAGCCCCGCGAGGCGTTCGTGCAACCGCGCCACTTCGGTGCGCAGATGCTGCACGCTTTCGCGCAGCGCGTCGAACTCATCGCGGGTGACCAGATCCAGGCGCTCGAACATCGAACCCAACAGCAACTTGGCGTTTTTCTCGAAATCGCGCAACGGGCTGGTTTCGGCAATTTCCCGCAATTTCTTCGCCAGTTCGTCGAACATCGGTAAAGGGGTGAGCATCTTGGTCATCCTGGGACACAACACGGACATAGTCTATCATGTCGACAGCCCATTCCACCATCCACCACCTGGCACCGTCGCGTCGCCCCCCTCCGCGGGAATGACAAGCACAACAGCGCTGCGCGATCCCTATGCACGCACCTTGCTGCAGTGCCAGCAACGCTTTCAGCCCATGGAACTGGTCGGCAACTTTCTCTCCCACGCCTCTGGCCACAACGCTTGCCCATTCGCCATGCGATTCGGTTAGAATGACACCGGTCACACCACGGAGGGAGTCATCATGACTTACAACGTCATCGTGCGCTTTGCCGAGGATCGGGAGTACGAGATCGAAGTCGAAGCGGGGGCGGCGCAGACGCTCGATGCCGATGCCGCGCGCAGCTGGTTAGCGCAGCAAATGGAAGCGCTTGAGTGCGACTACCCCAACAAAATGGGCAAGGTACTGGTGGCCGACCTGGCGCTGGCGCTGGCGCAGTGTGCGGGCGAACCCCTATTTGCCGAAGGTGGCGAGTGGGCGCATTCCTACGCGCAAGTACTGGCCAGGCTTTTCGATCGACCGGTGATTCTGGTGGATGTCGCCAACCATCGCATCGGCTAAGGATTGCCGGGGTTGCACGCTGATCCGCCGCCCGCGCCTCTCATCGCCCTAACCCCATCCTCTTCACCGCACCGCGTTGCTGGCAGCACAGCCGCTCGCGGTTGCGCAGTAGGACTTGGGTGAAAACGCGCGGCCATGCCGACTCGCTAACCCGTCGTTTCGGCGGGCCCCAGACCGGCGGCAGCTGTTGCGCATTGCCTCGCACCAGCCGCGCGCCACGGCAGCGCCTGGTTGCGTCAGTGCGCCCTCAGCGACGGTACCCCAGCCTCGCCACTGCCAACGCGGCAAGAAAATTGAGGTCGGCATCAGCGGGCAGCACGTTGCCTTTTTCATCGAACCCCAGCCACTGGCGGATCTCGATTCCCATCAGTTCGCACAACGCTGTGAAATCCGCCACGGTGAAAAAGCGCACGTTCGGCGTATTGAACCACTGATAGGGCAGGCTCTCCGACACCGGCATGCGGCCTTCGAGGATGCTTTTGCGGTGCTTCCAATAGGCAAAATTGGGAAAGCTCACCACCGCCTCCCGCCCCACGCGCAGCATCTCGGCCAAGATCCCTTGGGTATTGTGCATCGCTTGCAGCGACTGGCTCATGATCACGCGGTCGAAAAAGCCATCTTCGATGCCCGCCAGCCCCTCGTCGAGGTCCCCTTGAATGACATTGACCCCTTTGGCCAGGCAGGCGATCACTTTCTCCGGGTCGTTCTCGACGCCGTAACCGAAGACATTTTTGGTATCGATCAAATAGCGCAGCAGCGTCCCGTCGCCGCAACCCAGATCCAGCACCCGTTCCTCGGGCTGCACCCACTCGGTGATGGCAAAAAGATCTGGTCGCAAACCTGCGCCATTGGCCGTTTCAACTGTAGCGTTCATCGCTTCCGTCCTTTCCCGCCCGGCCCTGCCGTCTCTACGGCGGCACAATGCCGGCCGTAAGCCGACCCCAGCACCGTCACACCTCCACCCGGTCCAGGTACGCCCGAACCCCAGCGTGATACACCGGATGTTCGAGCAAAAACGAGTCATGACCGGCTTTGCTTTCCACCTCGAGGTAACTGACGTCCTTTTCCGCGTGCACGAGCGCGGTGACGATTTCGCGGCTGCGCGCCGGCGCAAACCGCCAGTCGGTGGAAAAGGCCACCACGAAAAACTTCGCCTGCGCCCGGGCAAACGCCCGCGCCAAATCGCCCTCGTACTCCGCCGCCGGATCGAAATAATCCAGCGCCCGGGTGGTCAGCAGATACGTATTGGCGTCGAAAAAGCGCGAAAATTTTTCCCCCTGATAGCGCAGGTACGACTCGATTTCGAACTCGACGTCGTAAGAAAAGCGGAACTCACCGTGCCGCAGCGCGCGGCCGAATTTTTCCGCCATCGAATCATCGGACAGATAGGTGATGTGCCCGATCATGCGCGCCAGGCTCAAACCGCGCTTGGGGACCGCGCCGTGGCGGTAGTAATCGCCACCGTGGAAATCCGGGTCGGTCAGAATCGCCTGCCGCGCCACCTCGTTGAACGCGATGTTCTGCGCCGAAAGTTTCGGGGCGGTCGCGATTGCCAACACGTGGCGGACGCGATCGGGATACTGCAATGCCCAGGACAGGGCCTGCATGCCGCCGAGCGACCCGCCGACCACCGCGGCGAACTGTTCGATCCCCAAGCGGTCGGCAAGTCGCGCTTGCGCCGCGACCCAGTCCTCCACGGTCACAAAGGGAAAGCGCGATCCATACGGTTCGCCGGTTTCCGGATCGATCGATTTTGGACCGGTGGAGCCGAAACAGCCCCCCAGGTTATTGACCCCGATCACGAAAAACTTGCGCGTATCGAGCGGTTTTCCTGGCCCGACGAAGTTGTCCCACCAGCCGACGTTCTTGGGATCGTCAGCGTAGTAGCCGGCCACATGGTGCGATCCTGACAGCGCGTGACACACCAACACCGCGTTGCTGCGGCTCGCGTTCAGTTCGCCGTAGGTTTCATACACCAGCTCGAAGCGCGGCAGCACCGCGCCACTTTTGAGCGCCAGCGGCTCCTCAAACGCCATGCGTTGCGGGGTCACTACCCCCACCGAGCGACCGTGCATCGCGTCCCGTCTCCTTTGATTTCTCAAGGCACCACGCTCGTGCCCCCTAACAAAAAACCCGGCGCGGGGCCGGGTTGCGCCCGCTTTAGCTGCATTTGTAACGCGCCCGCAAGCTGGGTGGCTCAAATCGGCGCGAATGAATGAAAGCGTAATGCAATCGCTGAGGGAAGTCAACGCCAACGCGTGACATCACCCGCCACGGCATGTCAGACAACCAGCACGCCGATATCCGGTCGCCAAGCCAAGTCATTGCCGACTTGCGTGGCCGGGCGTTATTTGTGCCCGCTTGGCTTTGGTAACATGGCGCTATCTTGGTGTGCGATTCCCCGATAGACCATGCCCATTCTCGCCCAACCCGGAATCGAACTCGCCCCACCGCTCACCGCGGTGGCACCGCCACCCGTGACCATCGAAACCCTCGCCAGCGATCTGCACCACCCGTGGGCAGTGGCGTTTCTTCCTGAAGGCGGCTATCTCGTCACCGAACGGCGCGGGCAGTTGCTCAGGATCGACGCCGACGGCAAGCGCCGGCAAGTGATCAACGGCGTTCCCCCCGTGCATGCTCGCGGCCAGGGGGGGTTGCTTGACCTGGTACTGGCGCCGGACTTTGCACGCAGCCGCACGCTGTATTTTTGTTACGCCGAACCCAGCAAAGCCGGTGCCCGTACGACGGTGGCGCAGGCGCGGCTAGAAAAAGACAGCGCGCAGCTAGAGGACGTCCAAGTGCTTTTCCGCCAAAGTCCGGCGCTACCGGGGGATCTGCACTTTGGCTGTCGCCTCGTCGTCGAGCCCGATGGCGCAGCGCTGGTGGTCACTCTCGGCGATCGCTTCACCGCGCGCGACGCGGCGCAGCGGCTGGACAATCACCTTGGCAAAACGGTACGCCTGGCGGCGCGAAGCGGTGAAGCACTGATGCGCGCTTCCTGGCGACAACGCTGCCAACGCGGTGAGCGCGCCGCTTGCGCGGCGCTACCCGAGATCTACACCTGGGGTCACCGCAACAGCCAGGGCGCGGTGTGGCACGGCAGCGGCAGCGTCTGGATGATCGAGCATGGGCCGCAAGGGGGCGACGAACTCAACCGCCTAGAAGCCGGCGGCAACTACGGCTGGCCGCTCTACACCTTCGGTGAAGAGTACGGCGGCGGCAAGATCGGCCGCGGCAGCCGGCACCCGGCGCCGTTCGTCGCACCGCTCGTGCATTGGACCCCATCGATTGCCCCATCCGGCATGGCGGTGCTGATGAGCGATCGCTATGGCCTGGAATGGCAAGGGTCGGTGCTCGTCGGATCGCTCAAATTCGGCGAAGTGCGTTGGCTGCAAACCGTTTGCGATCGGGTGCTGCACGAGGCGGTCACTCCGATCGGGGCGCGCGTGCGCGACGTACGGGTGGGACCGGACGGATTGGTCTATGTGCTCACCGACGCGCCGGACGGCCAGCTGCTGCGCCTCAAGCCGCAACGACCTGCCGA
>FWWM01005182.1_pt1 | contig 29171 bp, 29 predicted proteins | sample 2228351 | NCBI WGS metagenome assembly FWWM01 (sample SAMEA103939774, study PRJEB20133) | metagenome | reverse complement strand
ACTTCCGAAACACGGTAGCGGTTCGCTCGCCCGTCCTTCTCTATCACCACCAGCCCTTCCTTCACCAGTGCTGAGAGGTGTCGGCTCGCTGTCGCGTGGGGCAGTTGGAGTTCCTGTTCTACCCCGTAGAGGGTTAGCACTTGCTGAATCTCAGGGGGCGGGGCAGGCTCTGAAAGGGAAGATTCCTGATGTGCAACCTGCAACTCATTAATAGAGGTTGCAGGTTGCACTTCGATATCAGCAAGCGTGGCGCGAACATCGGCAGGGGTATCAGGGTGGAGACGGTCGCACGCGGGCATCTCCTGAATCTCAAAGGGCGGGGCAGGCTCTGGAGAGGGTGTTTCGGATTCATGCATTCGTGCAGATATATATATAGATGCACGAATGCATGAATCCTCAGGGGGCAGGCTATAACGGTAGGGGGAACCTTTCCTGCCTTCACCCTCCCTCACGATTCGCCCCTCAGCATAGAGTCTACTGAGTTGGTCTTGCACGGTGCGAATAGAAAGAGCGTCTCCATCCTCTCTAAGCCACTGGAGCACCTCATCTGCCGTTGCTTTCCCCAACGCTCCCAACGCCCTCAGCACCGATTGCCGTGCGTCAGGTTGGGCTTCGGGTTGAGGTCTATAATCGCCCACATAGACATATTCTGCCTCGCTCAGCTCGAACGCCATCGGTGGGGGCGTCGAAACCCAGAGCCGACTGGCGATAGGCTCCACGACACGGCAGTTCGGGCGTTCTCTGTCCTTATGCAGGAACAGAATCGTATCCACCTCACCTGCAAAGGCGTGCGAACCTGTCAAGTTGCGAAGGGGGTTTTCTCTATCTTCTATCTTGTTCAGATGGTGGCTGAGCAGGACGGTAATCCCTTCAGCCGTGAGGCTCGTGAAGTGTTGAAGCGCTGGGGCAACGGCGCTTGCACTGTTCTCATCGGCGATTCCTGCGAACCGCCTAATGGTGTCCACGATTGCCACATCAGGCTTTTGGCGGGCTACCTGTTCGCCCCACTCGGCGGGGTGTGCGAGCTCTGGCAGGCTCAGATGGAAGTTATCCGAGAGCAGAGCCGAGAACGGCTCCTGTTTCAGGCGGTGCCTCCAGATAGCGGGCGGTTCCTCTGTCAGCCACGCTACTTTCAGCCCCATCTTGAGCCATTCCAACACGGCATAAAGCAGGAGGGTAGACTTCCCTGCCTTTGGGGGCGCGCCTAACAGCGTTGTGGTGTTGCGGGCGATGAGTCCCTGCACTCCCAGCAAGGGCAGGTACTCCACTTCCCCTAACGAGTCGTAGCGGGTGAGATACTCTCTCGCCGATACAATCAGGGGGCGTTCCTGCTGATGAGCATTCGGCTCAGGTTCGGGATGGGCTTTGAGCCATTCCTGCGCGAGCAAGCGTTGCCACTGCCGAATCGCCTGCCTGAACCGCTCGGCGTTCCCTTCGCACCGGACCCACAGTTCGGCAGGGTCTTTAGGGGCGTTCGGGTCGGTGGTCTTGGGGGAGATGAGGACGGCTATCCTGCTTTGAACCGTGTCGGGGGCGGTGGTGAGGAGGCTCCTCACGAACCCGATCCCACTCTCATCAGGGTCTTGGCAGAGGATGTACCGATGGAACCCGCCCAGCAGTGCCCACCAGTCGGCTTGCCAAGCGTTCGCCCCGGGAACCCCTATTGCCGCGCCTCCAGCGTGGCGGATGGCGAGGGCATCGCTCTCCCCTTCGGTAAGGAACAGCGTGTGCTTGCCGCCTTGTTTCCAGCGGTTGAGCCACTCCAGCCCGAAGGGATAGGGGGTGTTCCCACGCCTGTAGCGGAACCGTTCACCTTCCAGCGCGACGCGATAACGCACCGAAACCGTGTGCCCGTTGGGGTCTTTGAGTTCAAAGCGGACAGCGGGTCTGCCGTTGAAGGAATCGTCGTGAACACCCCATCGGCGGAGGTGGTGGAGGTTGAAGCAAAAAGCAGCAGCGAAGGCGTTGAGCGTCAGTCCACCTGCCCCGTCGCGATGGCGTTCGCGCCCCATCAGCCGAAGGAGTGCGTCCCTGACGGCGTCTTGTGAACAGCCTGCGTGGCAGTGCCAGAGCAGGCGTCCATCGGGCGTTTCCTCAAGGGCAAGGGATGGGTTCGAATCGTCATGGGCAGGGCAACAGGCTTGCCATTTGCGGTGTCCGACTTCACGCACCCGTTGCAGGTGGGGTATAATTTGGTCAGCGCGAATCACCGAAATCACCTCCCGTATTCGTGCGAAGCGGAACATGGTGCACCTGCTGCATAGGTGGACTTGGCGCGTCGGCTGATGGGGTCGACGCGCCGTTCGCTTTTTCGGCGTCGCGCAGTCTTGCGCCGACACGCGCCAGCACGCGCACCAGCGCACCCCAGCGTGAATCCGCAGTGGGGGTGGGGATAGGGATGGGTTCAAAATGCAACGGCTTAGCGCGGAAGGGCATCGCGCTCACCTCCCTGCCGTTGATGTTCGGTCTCGATTTGGCGGACTTCCTCGCGCAACACTTCGGCAAGGATTGCCAGTAGTTCAGTGCGCACGGTGCGGAAGTTGCGCTTTGCGCGCCGCTCTAGCGCTTCGTACAGAATGTCTGCGCCCTCATTATAGAATAGACCTCGGATTGTGCTCATACCCCCTATTATGGAAGTGGGGGGGTGTATGGTATCAAGGGGGCATGGGGGGTGATACCATACACTTTTTGGGGTTATTCGGGCGGAATTGGGGGCGGAATCTGCAGAATGCGAATGGCTTTCAAGGTGGTCTCCCTGACGGTGCAACGGTGCTTTTTGACGAGAAGGGCTATCTGCTCCCACGATAGCTTTTTGAAGAGGTGTAAGTAGACTTGGCGGGCGACGCGGTCGAGGAATTTGGGGTCTTTCCAGCGCGAAAGCAGTTCGTGATTGTAGGGGGCAATCCCGCCTTCGGTGAGGATGGCGCGGTAGTGTGTGTCCAATCGGTGGGCGAATGCATATGCTTGGCGTTCCAGTTCCTTGCTGAAGAAGTCAAGGAGGCACTTGTAGAGGCGACGCGCATAGGCTTCTACAGGTTCGGCGGTGGGGTCATACGGGGCGATGTTCGGAATGCCTTCGGTGGGTAGTTGGGGGGGTACGGGGGGATGGGGGATTGGGGGCAGGTTGAGCAGGTGTTCCTCGTCGGGTTCAAGGTCGGGGCGGTAGAGGGCGAGCAGAATGAAGTTGCGTTCGATGGCGAGGAAGGTTTCGACGGCGTACTGGAGGCATTCGGGTAGGGGCTGATGGGTGCGGTAGTGGTCGGTGAGTGCCAGTCGCAGGATGAGTCGGCAGTAGAAGGGTAGTTGCCAGCGTTGCATAAACGGGTCAAGGGCGGGGTTGTATCGGGTCTGGAGGATGTCCTTTTTTGTGGTCTTGTAGGACGCCGATTCGTAGGCGGAGATGATGGGGAGGACTTCGTGGTAGAGGGCTTGGAGGTCGTGCAGGAAGCGGTCATCGGTGCAAAGCCACTTGAAGTAGGATTGTAGGAGCGGTTTGCCGATGGCGGGTGGTAGCATCAGGTCGTTCGTGCTTGGCTTCGGTAGCGCACTCTGTTGCGTGTTCATCGTTCTTCACCCCATTAGTCCGCTGGAGTGCCCTGCGAATGGGGTGCAACGCAGGGCTACTCCAGCGATGGTGCGATTATACCTCACTTCAGCGAGAGAAGCACTTCCCCTTGCAAGTCGAGGGGGGAATGTGCTATAATCATGGGTGTGGGGCGAATGTTTGAATGTGAGCCTATCTGCTCCACCAAAAGGTACAATTCCTGCCAGACGCCATGAGACGACGCCGACGCAAGCCCTTTCAACGCTATTTCACGGTGGCTGAAGCCAACGCGCTCATCCCGGAGCTTCAGAAACAGATTCTGCGCCTGCAAGCGCTGTTCGAACGCCTGCGTGAGGAATATGGCGAGAAAGCCCAGCAGGTGTTCCAGCTCGAACAGCGCAACGGGCATCCGCCTGAATGGGAGCCGTCGCCCGCTGCGGAAGCCATCCATCAAGCTGTCGACGAACTCCACGCGCTGGGCATCATCCTGCGCGATGTGGAGTATGGAATCGTCGATTTCCCGCACCTGCGCGACGGACGCGAGGTGTTCCTCTGCTGGAAACTGGGCGAGGAGTGCGTCCGCTACTGGCACGAACTTGATGCCGGCTTCAACGCCCGCAAACCGCTGACGGAGGGGTAGTATGATGCGTGTGCGGGCGCCAGGGCGAGTCAATCTGATTGGCGAACATACCGACTATAACGACGGCTTCGTCCTGCCCGTTGCGATAGACCGCGAGATTCACCTGCACGCCCAGCCGCGCCCCGACCACCTCTGCCTGCTCTACTCTGAGACGCTCGACGAGCAGATTGAACTGCCGTTGGACACCTTGCTGGAGACACCGCCCGACGCCCTGCCCGAAGGCTGGACGCGCTATGTGGCGGGCGTCGCTGTCATGCTGATGCGCCACACAGGACGGATGCTCACAGGCGTTGAAGGCGTGGTCTCCAGCACGCTACCGACGGGCGCAGGGCTTAGCTCCTCCGCCGCGCTGGAAGCTGTCTTCGCGACCCTCTGGAACACGCTGGACCATCTCCAACTGGATGGCTGGACGCTCGCACGGCTCTGCCAGCAGGCAGAGCATGAGTATGCAGGCGTCCACTGTGGGATTATGGATCAGGCGGCGAGCCTGCTGACCCAGCAGGGCAACGCACTCTTTATCGACACGCGCACTTTGCAGACGCGCCATGTGCCCCTGCCGCCACAGTGGCTGGTTGTGGTGGCGGACACAGGCAAGCCGCGCACGCTGAGCGGTTCCGAATACAATCAGCGTCGGCAGGAATGCCAGCAGGCGGTGGAGGCGTTTCGGTTGGCGCTGGGCGAGGGGATTGGCGCATTGCGCGATGTGTCGCCCGATGTCGCGATGCTCTACCTGCCCCTGTTGCCAGAGCCGTCGCGCCGACGCGCCCGCCATGTGATGAGCGAGAACGCGCGGGTGCTCGCCTTTCTGGATGCGCTCGCCCATGCCGACGCGCAGAGAGTGCGCCAACTCATGCTCGCCTCACACGCCTCCCTGCGCGATGACTACGAGGTCAGCTGCCCAGAACTTGACGCGATGGTCTCCGCATGTCTGGACGCGCCTGGCTGTATCGGCGTGCGCCTCACGGGCGCAGGGTTCGGGGGCGCATGCGTCGCGCTGGTCGAACGCGCCCAAGTGGAGCCGTTTCTCAAAGCGGCGGACACCACCTACCGCGCCCAGAGCCACTACACGCCCCAATTCTTCATCTGCGAATCGGTCGCCGGCGCAACCGCTTCCCACTTCACCGCCAGCCCTCACGGGTGAGGAAGAGATCGCGAGCATGTTCCGAGGCTCCCGATTCCAATCCTCGATATCCACGATGCCCGCCATCGTCTTTCCCATCGAGACCCACGCTGTAAAGCAGATAACGCTCACCCGCAAGGCGATAGACGAATGGATGCCCGCTGAAGGGGTCGATAGCCAACTCGCGCAAATTGAGTTCCTCCAGCGACGCAGGATAGCGCCCCTCACGCAAACGATACTCCCGCAACAATAGGTGCGCAATCATCAATCGGCGGCGCGTGCGTGTATACCAATACGCATCAGCCAAATTTTGCACCGCCAGCATCTCACCTGCTATATAGCCGAAAAGGGTTTGTCTGTCATACTCTCTGCGCTGGAGCGGACGATAGCGCCCACCTTGCAGAGCCACCGCATCCGCAACGGCTTGCCAACCACGAACAATCTCTCGCCGCAGCTCACTTCGCAGCTGCTGATAGATCCCAGGCTGATTTTGCAACCGCCCTATCTCCGTCTCCAGCATTTCCAACCGCTGTATTCCCGCCTCCAATGCTTCTCTTTCCTCCGTGACATCTTCTCCCGTCACCCCATTGAGGAGCGCCTTCCGCTGATTGAGGTTCATCTTCAGATACGCCTTGAGGTTAGTCAAATCCATCGACGGCGGCAGGAATATATCGATCGCGCGGAGAGCCTCACTCAGTTCGCTCTCGATAACGCTACCGATGCGGTCGGGGGTGCGTTCGCTTTCAATTAAAGTGCGTGCTATTTCGCGGCACTCCTGCGCCGAGAAAAAGTCTATCTCACGGATGATAGGGGCATGGATGGTTGCCTCCATCGCAACGCCTGATAAATAGGCAAGCGGTGCATCGCCTTGTATATCGCGCGCCATTTTGAACCCGATGCGCCAGTCGTTGACTGCATCCATCCCATCTTTGGTGGCAATCGCCCAGCGAATGCGCGTGTTGATAAAGCGTGCGAGGCTGCGCAGGCGTGCCAAGTCGTCGAAAATGTCTGATTGAAAGCTAAGTGGAATCCCGTACAGATGGTTCACAAAACCGCTATACTGGCGTTCTAATTCGTCCAAAAGGGAACTTATACCTATCAGATTGAAGGGCCACCAATAGGGTTTGGTGTAGCCTTGTCGCAGGGTGTTGAACACACCCCGCTGGCGCTCCACCCATTGCATTTCCGCGTGGGTCGGTGGCTGCTGGTTGCCCGCATAGGCTTCCGACCCTTTCAACTGCCTTGCCGCGCTGATATAGTAGTCATAGGCATTATTTGACGGCAGGCGCGGTTGATACTCGCTCATCTTCCTATAGACTGTCTGCCTCGCCATCCCGCTCACCGCATGAAGTGTACCTTAGACACAAGAGACTTAACGCCGAATCGCTCGTCGAACTTGGTGGGAAGTTATCGCAGGCACAGGAGATTATCTATGCGATACACGGCTCGGTGTGCATTGATTGTAATTGGGCTGGCAGGGGCGTTGCAGGTGAGCACAGCCCAACCTCCGCCTGTACCTGCCTATCAGATGGTCATCGCGGGCAATCGGCGCGTGCGACAGCACCCCGCTATCATTAGGTAAACTACAGAGGGGGAGATTCCCAATGTCAACACGGCGACCATCAGTACAGCGGGAGTACCAGCAGCAGATTTTCCTGCGCTGGATTACCACCATCACCTACCGCATGATTACGGTAGGTGCGATTCTGTTCGCGGTGGGGCTGGCATACCTACTCTACGCGCTCTTTATGCTGGGCGACCAGAGCAGCTATAGCCCAGCGGATACCGCTCGCATCCAGGGCAACCTGACCCTGTTCGGTCGGCTGGCACTGGTGGGCGCGGGCATGGTGGTGATTGGGCTGGCGTGGAACTATCTGGAGGAGGAAGTAGTTGGCTTCATCCTCGTGCTCTTGGCGGTCTTCTTCTACTGGGGCATCCCCTTCTTGTTGGGGCAGATAACTAACCTACCGCCTCCTGGCTCCCTGCACGAGTTCGCCCTGAACCAGCTGCGCAACCTGATGTGGGTGCTGTTCCCGCCGGGCATCATTCTGGTGGTGTTCGTCGGGATTGCCCAAGGCATTCGGCGGATGCGCTACGGCGCCACGCTTGACCAGACGCTGAAGCTGGGTTCGGGTGTGAGCAAGCAGGAGGTTCAACAGCGTTTTCTGGGCAAATGCTGGCAGCTCCCGTTCTGTCGCGACTATGTGCGCCAACGGTGTCCCATCTTCCACGCACGACGCACCTGCTGGCGCGAGGGTGTCGGCTGTATGTGTGAAGAGAAAAATATCGTGATGGCGTTGCAGAATGTGCGCCTGAGCGATGACCCCGAAAAGAACGCCAAGTACATCCCGCACAATAAGACCCTCACCAAAGCCGAGTTGCGTGCGCGTTGTGCCGAGTGCGTCATCTACAACGAACATCAGCGCCAGAAGTATCAGCTCTTCGCGCCGCTGACGGTGGGCGCGATTATCGGTAGTGCCTACTTTTTCCGCGCCCCCCTCCAAGAGAAGGTGTTCAACCTGCTGTCGCTGTTGGATCAGCTGCTGGCGCGGTTCACCCTGATGCCGTCGGAAGCGCAGAAAGGCGTGCTGGAAGCAGCAGCACGCGCCAACGAGACCGCCGCGCTGGTGCTCTATATCTCGCTGGTGATTGTGGCGCTGAGCTATGCCCTGCGAATCGTGGAGACGGTGATTTTCAAATGGAAGCTGTGAAGGAGTGGCTGGAACAGTTGGAGCAGTTGGCACGCTTGATGAGTCAGCGGGGTGTCGCGCTGATGGAGATACGGGTAGACGGCGCGCATGTGCGCTTGAGCCGTGCGCCCACCGAGCCAACCCTGCACGAGGAATCGATGCCGCCCCTCTTTTTGACAGGCTATCAGGACGCCACCCGCCCAGAGCCAGAGGAGACCCAGAGCCAGTGGCAGCCGCCTGGTCCGATTGAGGTGCGCTCGCCGATGGTCGGCTACTGCACGCCGATGCCCATCGAGCCAAGCAGTCGGGTGGAGCGCGGTCAGCCCATCGCGACGATCCATGTGCTGGGTATCCCGAACGAAGTGCCTGCGCCCATCACAGGCATCTTGCTCAGTTGGCAGGTGGATCATGGCGACGCCGTGGAATACGGACAGCCCATCGCGCTCATCCAACCGCTTGCCGAAGAGGAGTAAAAAAGAACCCACTCACAGATGGGGGAGGGTGTTTTGAACTTGCGCACCCTCCCCTGGAGATTATGGGCACTCGATGCGCCGAATGATAATGTGGTCCACTCCCGCCTCGCAGATGGAGTCGTTCGGGTTGTCCACCGTGCCGAAGCGGATACGCACTTGTGCGCTCGGCGTCACATAGTCGCCTACCCGAAAACTGCGACGCACCCACTGGTTCTCGCTGCCGGTGAAGGTCACCGTCTCCACGCGCACCCACGAGGTGCCGTTATTGTTGGAGACCTCCACGAAGAAGGTGTCGTTGATGGTTGTGCCGTTGTAGAACCAGCGGTAATACTCCACGATGGCGTCGCTCCCCTGCAGATTGATAAGGGGTGAGATGAGGTAGGTCGGTCCGCCATCCACATCGGCTTCGCCGACCGAGCCGCCCGCGCTTCCCTGCCCCGTGAAGAAGCAGCGCGAACCACTATCGGGCGAATCGCTGCCGGGATTGGCAGGTCGACCGTCCTGGATGGTGCCGCGCGGGATGTTGCGCGTCCATGCGCCAGTGGTCAGACTCTGGTTCTGCACCGTCCAGCCCATGTCGGTCTCGGCGGTATCCTCCATGATGGTGGTCAGTCCTGTGGCGACCAGCACCGTTTGGGCAGCACTCTGCCCACTGCGTGGATAGTAAGTCACGCGCCCCTGCGTGTCATACGCCTCGATATAGTAGCGCACGGTGCTACCGCAGGCGGGTACAGGCAGAACCGCAACGAAGCGGTCGCCCGCCATCCAGCGCATGGGCAACGATTGGTACGCGCCCCTGTTTATTGAGTAGCGCAGGAACACCCGATTGCGGTCCGGTTGCCCCACGAGTTCGGACACGCGCACCACGAAGCGCATCAGGGGTAGAAGGTTGCCCTGTGGCGGCGCCACGACAGAACCGGGCAACTGCAACGCATCGATGCGCAGCCAGTCGATCTGCGGGGCGGGCAGATTGTGGCGCGAGAAGCCCTCATTAATTTGGAAATAGTGCGGTGTGCCGTTGTAAATGTTATTATCGTCGTCATCCAGCGTTAGCACATCGATGGTGATTTGGGGCGAGATGCCGTTCGGGCGCAAGAGGATGCTGTTCAGGTACCACTCGCGCACCTTCTGCAGGGCGAAGGCGGGATTACTGCTATAGCGCTGACGCATCGACAGATAGGTCTGCCAGAACGCGCCACTAATCACCTGCCCACAGTAATGCACCTCGCCTGAGCATGGGTAGCGCACATTGTTGACCGCGTTGCGGATACAGCCCGTGCCGATGCCACGAAACTCCAGCCCCAAACAAGGATCCGCGGTTAGAAAGGCTGCCGTCACATCCGCCATACCCTCGTGATAGTCGCCAGAGGCACTGGGATGCCCCATCGCAATGATAAAGTGCCCGTACTCATGATAAATCACGGTGGAGTATGCCGTGTTCACACAGCCACCGCCAGAGCGATAGAAGTTGATGGTGCGATTGCTATAGTAGGCGTTGCAGGTGCTGGCGATGTTCACATTGCAGGGGATGGTGTAGTCGATGCCGGGATAACTGGGGTTGATCGATTTGGCGAAGTCGTGCACAATCTGGGTGTGCAGGAAGCCGTTCACCTGCGCTGTGTTCAGCTCCACCCGCTCGGTGTTGAAGATGAAGTCGGCGGGTCCGGGCGGTGTCACTGTCTGCTGGAGGGCGAGGGTGGAGCCTGCCCGATTGTTGACCTGCACCCAAGGTCCAATCAGGTTCGCCTGCACGGTTGCCTGCCCGCTGCCACTGAACGGCAGGGTGAAGAAGCCTTCAGGGTCGGTGAACACGCTGGAGCCGCCCACGAGCGTCACGCGCAGCTGGGGCATCGGCTGAAGCACGGGCGGGTTCTGGCTGTGGTCGGGTCGCAAGCCGGGCGTCGCATAGCCCTGCACGCGCCCCGTGATGTCCACGAAATAGACCTCGGAGCGCCACTCAAGCGGTACGCCCGCGTGCGCATCGATAAACACACGATACCGCTCGGGCTTCTCTGGGCGACGGGCGTCGACGGTCAGCACCCACGCGAGATGGGTGCGCTCCTCACCAGGATAGATGACCAGTTCGGGTTTGCCCTCCGGGTACAGATCGGGGCGCAACTTGCCCACCAGCGCGCTGACCTGCTCAGCGGTCAAGTTGGGCGGAAACGAGACAGGTTCCACGAAGCGCACCGCACTACTTGCCAGCACCAGCGGGTAGTCAGGGGCGTTGCGCACCAGCAGGGTCAGCTCGCCGCGGTCTACGGGGATGCCCTGCACCTGTTGCTGGAAGTAGACGGCGGTATAGCGGGGCGGTAGCACCTCCTGCGTGCCGCTTAGCACCAGCTCGCTTGCGCCGGGGGTGAATAGCCCGCTGTAGCGGGCGACAAACGCGAGCGCGGAGTCGATGGGGGAGGAGCCGTAGCCGAATGGCACGCCCCACACACGCCGAACGACCGTGCCTTCCTCGTACAGCAGCACGCCAGGCGCCTCTTTTTGCAGCTGCGCCGCGAGCTGCGTTCGCAATTGCACCGCGTCGGGCGTCTGCGCCCATAGCCCAACGCAGAGCCAGAAGCTACTTAGCACCAGCATCAACCATCGGTTCATCATATCCATCCCTCCAACATGTCTGACAGGTCCGGCAAGTCCGACAAGTCGGACTTGTTCAGGACATAAGCCTGTGGAATTACAATCTTATTTCGACTGGCAACGGGTAAAATCCTCTCGCTGCTCCCTGAATGACTCGATGGGGTACAATCTGGACGGATGGAGGACATAGCGTATGAAGCGAACTTATCAACCGAACAATCGGCATCGCCACAAGGTGCACGGCTTCCGGCGGCGGATGCGCAGTAAAGACGGGCAAAATGTGCTGAAGCGGCGGCGGCTCAAAGGGCGCTGGCGGCTCACCGTCGACTAAATGTTGCCTCGCTCCGCGCGACTGCGCCGACGCCACGAGTTTGAACGCGCCTACCAGCAGGGGAGACGAGTACGGATGGCGACCTTTACCATGTATGCTTATCCTCGTGGGGACAACCAGCCGACGCGAATCGGCATCGTGGCAGGACGGCAGTTCAATACGCATGTGCGTCGCAATCGGGCGAAGCGCCGTCTGCGCGCCGCTTCGCGCGCCCTGCTGACCCAGCTACCGCCGGGCTACGATCTGGTGCTGGTGGCGCATACGGCGGTACTAAACGCGCCCTTCGAAAGCATTCAGCGCCAGCTTGCCGACGCGCTTTCCCAACTGAGCATCCTGAAAGAGGAGGGAGGTGGTTCGCCATGACCCAACCCGTTCGTCCGAGCCTTCTTGCACGGGTGTTGATGGGCGCCATCCGCCTCTACCAACGTGTCTCCCGCCTGAAGCCACCTGTCTGCCGATTCTATCCGAGCTGTTCGCAATACACCTACGAGGCGATCCAGCGGTTTGGCGCATTGCGCGGGCTGTGGCTGGGGCTAAAGCGCATCCTGCGCTGTCATCCCTTCCACCCCGGCGGGTATGACCCTGTGCCCGACCCTCACCGTAGCACGGGCGTCCCACCCATAAAGCGTGGCACGGGCGTCCCGCCCGTGCAATATGGCTTGGGTGTCCCGCCCCTGAACCCCTCATCCAACCCCCGTCCGCGCCGTTCGACTCGCCTGAATGGAGCACGGCGGAACTAAGGGCGAAAGTGCTAAAGCAATAACGAAGAGAGGAATCACACAATGACACAGGAGCCTATCGATCAGAAAAAACTGTTTGTGCAGACGATGCTCATCGCGACGGTCATCTGGCTGTTGGTGCTGATGGGCTGGAGCTATTTCGCACGCCCGCCCATCAGCGACAAAAAGCCGGAGCAACTCATCGCTGAGGTCGAAAAACTGCGCAACGAGAAAGATTATGCCGAGGCGATGCGCCGCTGTCAGGAACTCACAAGTCGCTTCCCGGGCACGGAGTACGGCGCGCTCGGCTTGCTACTCGAAGCGAAAATCTATTATGAAGATAAAAAAGAGGTGCAACAGGCATTTAATGCGTTGCGCCGATTGGAGGAGTTCTATCCACACACGGTAGTCTACCGCCAGCAGGGACGCGCCCTGCAGGAGAAGGTGGAACGGGAGATCGATACGCACAACCGCCAGTTCCCGTCCTATCAGATTATTCACTGGCTGGTCAGCCTGTTCGGGCGCTCCGATGCGAGCTATGTGCTGGCAATCGTGGTGATTGCCCTGCTGGTGCGCCTGCTGTTGCTGCCACTTTCGAACAAACAGTTTGCCAGCATGCGCAAGATGGTACAGCTCGCGCCCAAATTGCAGGAGCTTCAGGCGAAATATGCGGGTGAGGAGTTGATGCGCCGTCAGATGGAGCTGTATCGCCGTTATGGGGTCAATCCCATGTCGGGCTGTTTCTATGCCCTCCTGCCCATCCCTTTCCTCATCTGGGTCTACAATATGATCCTGCTCTATCAGGTGCAGTTCAAGCAGGCGCACTTCCTCTGGATTAATCCGGAACTAAGCGCCCGCTTTCCGGGGCTAATTGGCTCCCATCTGGCGCAGTTCGACGCGCCCCTGATGTTGCTTTACGCCATCAGCATGTATGTCAGCAGTCGCCTGATGGTGAGCGACCCATCGCAGGCGCAGATGCAGAAGATGATGGCGCTGATAACCACCGCGATGTTCGCCATTTTTGCGTGGCAATTTCGCTTCCCTTCAGCGTTCATCCTCTATTGGATGCTCACCAACATTTTCTACACGCTCCATTATATGCTTTATATGCGTCGTCCCGCGCCGGTGCTGGAGCCTGTGGAGCCGGTGAGTGAGCCGACGAACCGCATTATTCGGGATGGGCGCAAGCCCCGCTATCAGCCGCCCCAAAAGCGTTCCAAACGAAAATAAGGAGGGAGCCATTCATGACATCGGTCGAAGCGACAGGCAATACAGTTGAGGAAGCCAAGCGCAAAGCGCTGGAGCAGTTAGGTGTGCAGGACGAGAGCCGGGTGCAGTTCGAGGTGCTGGATGAGGGCAGGCGCAGTCTGCTGGGCATTCTGGTCTCGCCCGCCCGCGTGCGCGCCACCCTGATGGAGCCGGTGGAAAGCCAGCCCGCTGTCGAAGCGGAAATCGTCTCACCCGAAGTGGCGCGTCAGGTTGCTGACTATGTGGACAAATTACTGCGTCGATTGCGCCTGAATATGCAAGCTGTTCTGCGCGGCACGCATGGGCGCTATGTGGAGATTGAGATGGTCGGACGCGATGTGCCCGTGCTAATTGGCAAAAATGGGGAGGTCATCAATCAGCTCCAGTTTCTGCTGAACCTGATAGTGCCGCGGGCGACGGGGCTCGATGTGCGCCTCGTGCTGGATGGGGCAGGCTGGCGTCGGCGGCGCACCGAGCGCCTGCGTAATCAGGTGATTGCAATTGCCAACGAGGTCAAGAAGCGGCGCGAAGAGGCGGTTCTGCCTCCGATGCCCCCGCACGAACGGCGCATCGTGCACCAGACGCTCAAAGATGACCCCGAGATTATCACCTACAGCGAGGGCGAGGAGCCGAACCGCTATGTGGTCATCTCGCCGCGTGAGCCAGCCTCATGACACCCTTGCATTCGGCGGGCAACATGGGGTATTATCTATGGCGTCGGGGCGTGGCGCAGTATGGTTAGCGCGCTACCATGGGGTGGTAGAGGTCCCCGGTTCGAGTCCGGGCGCCCCGACCATTCTAATGCGCCCGTAGCTCAGCGGACCAGAGCACCAGACTTCGGATCTGGGGGTCGGGGGTTCGAATCCCTCCGGGCGCGCCAATATTTTGGGCAGTTCCTCTCGTCGGTTGGACGCCTCTCCCTCCCATAAAGGGTATACTTCCACCGTATGGTCAAGCAGGTCGCACGAGAGGCACAGCTCAAACGGGTGCGTTCGCGAACCCCGCGCATGTGGGCAGCAGACCGACCGCTCACCATCGATGACTACCTACGCCTCACCGATGAGGATGACCTGTACGAGCTAATCGACGGTATCTTGGTGGAGCGAACGATGGCTGCCGTCTGGCAACATGAGCAGCTATTCGCATGGTTGATGTCCATCGTGCGAACCTATGTGGAGGCACAAGATTTAGGCTATGTGTCTGGCTCGCGTTCAGCCGTCAAAATCAACGATTTTCGCTCCCGCCTGCCCGACCTACTCTTTATCCGTAAGGAACACGCTCATATTATCACGGAGCCAATCATTCTTGAAGCACCTGACTGGGTGCTGGAAATCCGTTCCAAAGCGAACAATCCTGCGGAGTGGCATGCACTGGAAGTGGATTACCGTTCGATTGGCGTGCCAGAGTTGTGGCTGGTAGAACCGCAAGCGCGCGTGGTGCGGGTGGTGCGCCAGACAGAAGCGGGATATGTGGCGTTCGAGCAGTCGGAGGGTCGGCTGGAAGCGGTCGCACTGCCTGGTTTCCGGCTGGAGACCTCGTGGCTCTTTTTTGAGATGCCACGCCCGTCAGTAATTGAGGTGCTGAGGCAACTCGGCGTCGTGTAAGCCCTCAAGGGGTTTGAGCCTCGCCTAATAAGGGGTACTGCTCTGGCGGGATTTTGCGCCCCTGCGTGTCGGTGCAGTAGAAGCTCAGCAGGGTGCGTCCTGCCCACTGCCCCAAGCGTGCACTGTGGATGTTCCAGCCCAGTCGGGAGAGGCGGTAGGCAGCTCGATAGAGCGCGCCCGCGTCGGGCGCCGTCTGCATATCGACCACTGTGTAGGTCTCGGAGGCATCATCGTGAATCTGGAGCTGGCGCAGTTGCAAGGGGCTGTCGGGGTCTTTGCCATGCTCGCGCAGTAGCTCACTGACCGACTGCTCGCCCGTCAGCACACGCTGGAGTGCTTTCTCCAGCACACGCGCCTGGTTGGGCGAGAGCGGGCGGTGGCGAATGGTAATCCAGAGCGTGTCGAGCGCGACGCGCGGCTCATCTTCGCGTGTCAGCACTCGGGCGGCGCTCACCTCCGCGTCCAGCGCATAGAGCACGCCCGCAATCTTGCTCAACAAGCCCGGCTGGGGGTCGTCAAAGGTGCAGATGGTCAGCTCGGTGTAGGGCGACCCCTGCGCCTGATGGAACTCAATCACAGGTCCTTTGCCTTCGCGCACGCGCTGGATGTAATGGATGTGCAACATAATCTGCTCGGACGGGGTGTTGAGCAGGTAGGCGGCGGGCATCTGCTGAATGTGCTGCTCGATCAGTTCGGCAGGGAGCGGATGGCGCGAGAGTTCGCGCATCAATCGCTTGCGCAGGGTGGCGAGGTTGGGCACGCTCACCGGCTCGCCCTCCTCCAGCGCTTGAAGCGCTCGTCGATAGAGTTCCTGCAGGAACACCGCTTGCGCTGGCGTCCAGATGCGCTCGCCCACCGCCTGGGTATCCGCGCAGGTGAGCAGGTAGAGCATCTGGAGCCGTTCCGGGTCGTTCACGATACGGATGAACTCGCGAATCGTTTCGGGCAGGTGGAGGTCGCGCTGGCGTGCGGTCTGTGCCATCAGCAGGTGGTGGCGCACCAGAAACTCTAACTCGTCCGCGTACTCCTCCCAGCCCAGCTGCTGAGCCGTCTCGCGGGCGATGTCCGCGCCTGCCTCCGCGTGCGGACGGGTGCCGTCCGCCTTGCCCACATCGTGGAGCAACAGCGCCATATACAGCACTTCTGGGCGCGGGAGCTGGCTCAGGATGTTAGACAAGTGGGACGGGATTTCACGGGCAGGGACGCCCATGCGATGGGGATGCCCGTGCCACGCCACGAAGCTGTCCAAGAGGCGAACGGCTTGCAAGGTATGCTCGCCAACAGTGAACTCATGGGTCGGATCGCCGGCGGGCAAGCTCATGATGGTTCCGAAGGCGGGAAGCGCCCAGCCCAACACGCCCAATCGCGCCATCGGCTCCAGCACGCGATAGACCTCGCCGGGCTGGCTTAGAATCTCACGCAGGGCTTGCCCCACCTCGCGCGGGTCAGGCGGGGCGGAACAGTTCGCGAGCGTCTCTTCGATACGCGCCTCGATTTGTGGGCTGAGCGTCAAGCGGTACTTCTGCGCCAGTCGGAACACCCAGAGGCACCATTCAGGCGATTCGCGCTCCAGCGCAGGCGCAGGCTCAATTTGCAGATTGACACTGTCCAGTCCCAGCCCCAGAATGAGTTTCGAGCGGATGAGCCGTTCGATAGCGCGTTGGGTGATGCGGGCGTGCATGCTCAGGGCGTCCATCACCCATCGGGTGAATGCGCTCTGCTCGATGCCCAGTCGCTCCGCGATTTCCGCTTGGCGTGTAAGCGTGAGGATGTCGCGTGCCTCGCCCGCAATCGCGTGCAGGTATGCCCGGACACGGCTCAGGGTGTGCGTGGCGGAATCGAGCGCGTCCGCTTCCGTCTGGCTTAGGATGCCCTCCGCGACCAGCGTAGGCAGGACCGCATGGGCAGGGACGCCATAGCGCACTTGGCTGAGCCAGTTGAGCGTATGGCGGTCGCGCAGTCCGCCGCGCCCCTCCTTCAGGTTCGGCTCCATGCGCAAGATGCCCTCGCCCTGCCTCGCCCAACGCGCCCGATACTCCTGATAACGCTCCAGCATGAAGCCTGTGGGGTCGAGCGTGTGCCAGAAGCGCGTTTCAAACCCCTCTGCGACGGCGCGACTGCCCGCCACAAGGCGCATATCCAACAGTCCCGTGCGTGTCTTCTCGTCCAGCGTCCCACAATCGTCTATCAGGCGGTAGGCATAGCCCACCTTGAGCCGAGCCTGTGTGTGCAGAACATTCATCAGCGCCTGAAACAGGTGCTTCACCAACCGCTCGGTGAACGGCTCGTTCTCCTGCAGAGGGATGAAGGTCAGATCGATGTCGGAACAGGGCGCAAGGTCCGCGCGTCCATAGCCGCCTGTGGCGAGGATGGCGAGCGCCTCGTTCGGAACAAGCGCGACCTCTTGCCCCGCTTGGTGGTGCGCCCAGTGATAAAGCGCTTGGAGGGCGGTATCGATCAGCGCGGTGTATTCGTGCGACCACTCCCGCTCCTCACAAGGGGGGGTGAAGGGTTTGAATTGCCACAGGCGTTCAATCAGGCGCGTGCGCTCTTCGCTCAGCCACGCGCCGACCTCCTCTGGCGTTTGCTCTTTTGCCGATCCTGTCGGCTTCACGGGCGGGACGCCCGTGCCACGGTTCGGCTTCACGGGCGGGACACCCGTGCCACGCGCTTTTGCGCCCATAGAGGAGATTGTACCTCTAAAGGGATGCAGGAGAATCGGTCTGCCCGCTCGAATCGTCTAATCGAGGGGTGAAGTGTGATGGTCAAGGGGCAACGGTGCGTGTGGGAGCTGTTGCTAAGCCCGATGTTGTGGGGGCTAACTCTCGCCTGTCCGCAGGCGACCCGACCCACGCTGGCAATTGGCGCGTTTGAGGGCAACGCCGAAACGCTTGTGCAGGAGGTGCGCCAGCGCGTGGTGCAGACGCTCGCCCTTTCGACCCACCTGCAGATAACCGATCGGTTGCAGGCGCGCGCCCTGTTGCAGGAGCAACGCCTGCGTGAATCGGGACTGACAGGCGATACGCCTCCTGCCCCCCTTTCTAAAGGGGGAGAGAGGGGGGATCTGGGCACGAATGCGCCCCTCGCACCCGCGAACTGGCTGCTGGTCGGGCGCATCGTGAGCGATGAGACACGCCTGCAGATCGAGCTGAGCTGTCTTGATGTGCGCACAGGCGCACTGCTTATTGGTGGTGTGGAGGTGGTCAGTGGCGCACGCGCGGAGTGGGAGACGCTTGCCCAGCGTGCGGGCGAGCGCATGCACCGCCGCCTGACCGGCAAAACGCTGCCTGTCGGTATCCCCATCGAGCCACTACCCGACGAAGGCGTCCCGCCCAGCCGCAACCTGCGCGACTATGAGGAAAGCCCCTACCGCTGGCACATCGACTATGTGCTCGAAAAGGGCTGGATGCGCCTTTATCCCGACGGCACTTTCCGCCCGCAGGAACCCGTGTCCGCCTGCTACTTCGCTGGACTGTTGAAGCGTCTGCAAGCGCAGTTAGGCACTTTCGTCGCCTATGAGCCGTCGGAACCGAACCGCCCGATCAGTCGCGGGCAGGCGGTGATTTTGCTCACCAAACTGAGCGAGTCCCGACTGCCTACCACACGCTCCTCATATCTGGATATGCCCGATTGGGCGAAGGGCATCGTCGGCTGGGAGAGCGCACGCGCCACACCGCTCACGCGCGAGCGGCTTGCAGGACTGCTATATAACCTGATGAGAGCCATCGAGGCGCGCGAAAAGCCCTCGGAGGAAGGTTCACCATGAAGCCCTTGATCTGCCTGCTCGTGCTCGCCTTGGTTTGGGAGCTGGGGCTTGGGCATCCTGCCTATTTAGCAACGGCTGTTGTAGCACGGGCGTCTCGCTCGTGCTGGGCTTGCTTGGGTGGGACGCCCAAGCCACGAAAAGGTAGCCCGGGCGTTCCCGCCCGTGAAGAGGGAAGGGTGCGTCTCCAACCTGTGGTGGTGGAGGCGGAAGGGGTCGCTGTCCAGCGTGCACCCCATATGCAGGCGGTTCGCGAGGCGACGCGGAACGCTCTCCTGCAAGCCATCGAGAGCGCGTGTGGGGTGCGCCTCGCCCGATTCGAGGTGGGACGGGATGGCACGCTGAAGAGCGAGGCGCAACTGGCGTTCACGCAAGGCATCATCCTGCGCTGGTGGCAACTGGGCGAGCCGCGCATCGAGAACCACTGCGTCTATGTGCGCGTGCGGGCGGAGGTTGTACCCATCGACCATCTGCAGACGCCTGCCGACTGGCGCGAGGTGTGGCAAACGGTGGGTCATCCGCCCATTGCGCTCAAAATCCACTATCTGGGCGAGCCAGCTATAGAGGCGCACGCCCGTCATGCCCTGCGCGCCACCCTGATGGAAACGCTGAAGGAGATGGGAGTGCGCCTCAGCCCGCAAGCGGACGCTCACCACTGGCAACTGATTGCCGAGATTCAGGTCGAACCGCTCAAGCGCTGGGGCGATACCGACGCGCCCTACGGACTGGGCGACCTGTTCGCCAGCTGGCAGGCACGCATCCTGCTCCAGGTGATGCCCCCCACCCCGAGTGGAGGCAAAAAAGCGCATCTTCTCACCCAGCGCAAGGCAAAAGCGGTCAGCTTCACGGGTGACCGCCAAGCAGTGCAAGAGGCTATCCGGAAAGTGGTAACCCAACCAGATGCGAACTGGCGCATCACGCTTGCCACCCTCTGGATTAATCAAGTTCTGGGGCTGTCAGACAAGTCGGACAGGTCGGACAAGTCGGACAGGTCGGACAGGTCTGACCGCTTCCAACAGAAGGAGGCTCGAAACCATGCGAAACGCGATTCGAACAGGTCTGGGACTGTTTCTGCTGCTGGCAAGCGCGCCGCTGAGCGCGCAAACCGCCGCTAAAACGGCTCCCCCGAAAAATGTCGGCTACATCGAGGTGTACGATGTGGGCACGATTAACTGGTCGGAGGGCATGCTCAGTGCAACAGGCGTAGGGCTTATGCCGCGCGACGAGCCGGATCGTGCCCGCGCCTACCTCAAGGCGCGCGGCTATGCCCGACTCGAAGCGCTCGCGAACCTGCTGATGCTCATCGACCGGGTGCAGATTGACGCCCAATATGTGGGTGCGGACTATACCGCCCAGAGCGAGGAGATTCGCGTGAGTATCAGCGGCTTCATTCGGGGCGCGCAGGTGATCGATGAGCGCAAGATACTCGTCGAGGGTCAGGAGGCGGTGCAGGTGACGGTCGGCACAGCGATGTATGGTCAGCGCGGGCTGAGTCGCCTCCTGCTGAAGCCGTCGGTTGCCCCGCCGCCCGCAACGCCACCTGAGCCGTTTCTGCCACGCATAGAACTGCTCAGCCCGAACACGCCCGCGACAGGCACACCCACCGTCGAGGGCAACTACACGGGGCTGATTATCGACGCGCGCGGGCTGAAGGTACAGCCTGCGATGGCGCCGCGCATCCTCAAGGCGGACGGCACAGTGCTTTACGGCACAGGTAGCATCGATCCCGACCAGCTCGTGCAAAAAGGGATGGCCGCGTACTATCGGGATATGAGCGCGGCGCGCGCGGACGCCCGTGCGGGGGCGAACCCGTTGGTTATCCGCCCCATCGGCACCTATCGCCGCGCCGTCGCCACCACCGATGTGGTCATCAGCGACGCCGACGCGGAAAAACTGTTAGCCGAGAACGCCCGCACCGGCTTCCTGAAAGAGATGAAGGTGGTGTTCCTGGTGGATTAAGCCCTCACCCCGATAGAAGCCCTCATCCCCCAGCCCCCTTCTCCCACAAGGAGAAGGGGGAGCCAGAAGCCCCTCTCCCAGTGGGAGAGGGGACGGGGTGAGGGCTTGCATGGGCGGGACGCCCGGGCTGCTTTTCGTGGCTTGGGCGTCGCGCCCAAGCATGCATGGGATTTCACGGGCGGGACGCCCGGACTACGCTTGATGGGCAGGATGCCCAAGCTACTTGGCACGGGTGTCCCACCCGTGCTACTGTCATGAGAGGGGCAGGGGGAGGGACTTTTTCGGTTCCCCCCATTTACGGGGGAACCGAAAGGAGGGGGATGTGCTCCTACTTTATCGTGCCCATCAGGTCATAGATGGGCGAGATAACCGAGAAGGCGAAGATGCCGATGATGAGTCCCAAGAAGAGCATCATGATGGGTTCGAGGGTGGAGGTCAAACCTTTGAGCTTCTGCTGAACCTCGTCGTCATAGAAGGCGACCACCTCACTCAGCATTTCGGGGAGCGCGCCCGTTTTTTCGCCCGCTGCCACCAGTTGCACCACGAGGTTGGGGAACGCGCCCGTTTCGCGCATGGCGTGCGCAAGCGGGATGCCCGCCTCCACTTCGGTGCGTACCGTTGCCAACGCACAGCGCATGCGGTGGTCGCCCGAGGTAGCAGCTGCCAGTTCGAGGGCGCGCGGCAAGGCGACCCCGGTGGCGACCAGCGCCTGCAACGCAGAGAGAGTGCGCGTCAGCACCACCTTGCGCGTCAAATCGCCCACCAACGGCATGCGGGCAATCCAATAACTGAGTGGCTCGCGAATGCGTGGTATCTGCCACGCGCCCCACAGCCCACTGAGTACGAGAAGAGGCATCAACAACACCAACAGCTTATGCCGACCGCCCAAATCGCCCAGCGCGACCAGCACCTTCGTCGTGATGGGCAGGTTCACATTCATCTGGCGGAACATCTCGGAGAACTTCGGCATGATGAACACGACCATGTATGCCATCACGAATAGCGTCGCGATGAACACCACAGCGGGGTACATCATAGCGGATTTGACGCGCCGCTGGAGAGCGAGCGCGTCGCTGAGGTAATCGGCAGCGCGTTTGAGCACCTCATCGAGGCTCCCGCTTGCCTCTGCCGACTGCACCAAGTTCACATACAGGTCGGGAAAGGCATAGGGCTGGCGGCGCATCGCTTCCGAGAGGGGCATCCCGCCCTCCACCTCGTCGCGCACCTTCTCCAGCGCGTCGCGCAGAACGCCGGGTTTCATATGCTCCAGCAGGGTCTGGAGCGCCTCCATGATGGGCACGCCCGCGCGTATCATCACGGCGAACTCACGGCTGAAGGCGACCAGTTCGTCCAGTCGGGCGCGTCGGAAAAGCGCGAAACCGCGTCGGCTCGCATCGGCGCGCCTCTGTTCACGCACCTGCAAGATGAAGTGCCCCTCACGATGCAGGCGTTCCACCACCACCTGCCTACTGGGCGCTTCAAGGGTTAGCTGGCGCGTCTCGCCATTTCTCGAACGGATGCGACATTCGTAGGTGGGCATGGTGCATTAGGCGGTCAATTCGGATAAGTCAGACAGGTCGGATGGGTCGGATAGGGGCTTGATGGGCGTCCCGCCCGTGCTACTGTCGGACAAGCGTGGCACGGGCGTCCCGTCCGTGCTACTGTCGGTGAGTGGGATGGGAGCCGTGTCGTCGATATCGTTGGCGACCACGCGCAGAACCTCCTCAAGGCTCGTTTTGCCTGCCTTCACCAGGCGCAGAGCGTCCTGATAGAGGGGCACCATCCCGTTGCGGATGGCAGACTCGCGCAGGGTCGCCGTCGGCTGATGGTGCATGATGGCGTGCCGAACGGCGTCGTCCACCTCCATCAGCTCCATAATGGCACTGCGCCCGCGGTAGCCCATGAACTGACAGCGGTGGCAACCCCGCGCGGTATAGACCGTTGCCCCTCCCAACATTTCGGGCGTCAGGCGCAGGCGAGCCAATAGCTCCCCATCGGGTTCGACGGGTTCACGGCACTCGGTGCAGAGCAGGCGCACCAATCGCTGGGACAGCACGCCGACCAGGGCGGACGCCAGCAGAAACGGCTCCACGCCCATCTCAATCAATCGCCCCGGTGCGCCCGCCGCCTCGTTTGCGTGCAGGGTGGAAAAGACCATGTGCCCCGTGAGTGCCGCTTCGATGGCAATCTGCGCCGTCTCGCGGTCGCGTATCTCGCCCACCAGCACCACATCGGGGTCTTGACGCAGAATGGCGCGTAGCCCCGTCGCGAAGGTCAGCCCCGCACGGGTGTTCACATTCGCCTGCACGATGCCCGGCAACTGGTACTCCACCGGGTCCTCAATCGTGATAATATTGCGTTCGGGCGTGTTCAGATGGCTGAGCGCTGCATAGAGCGTGGTGGTCTTGCCAGAGCCTGTCGGACCGCACACGATGAGCATGCCGTAGGGACGCTCGATGATTCGGCGCAGGCGTATCAATTGCATCGGTTCCAACCCCAGCCTCTCCAGATCGAATCGCTCGGTGGACTTCTCCAGAATGCGCAAAACGACCTTCTCGCCATAGATGGAGGGGTAGGTGGAGACGCGCAGGTCGTAGGCTTGCCCGCCAATGCAGTAGGGGATACGCCCATCTTGGGGAACGCGCTTTTCGGCAATATCCAGGTTCGCCATGATTTTGATTCGTGCCACCACCGCATCGTGCAGCTCTTGGGGGATTTCAGAGGTTTCACGCAGGACGCCGTCGATACGCTCGCGCACGCGGGTGCGCCCCTCCAACGGTTCAATATGCAGGTCGCTGGCGCGGTCGGCAATCGCGCGATTGAGCAGGGCTTCCACCAGCCGAATCACGGAGACATCTTCCTCTTCGGCGGTGCGGATGCGTTCCACCACACTGCGCACATCCTCGTCCAGCCCGTAGTAGCGCATGAGCGCGTCTTGAATTTGGGGGCGCGAGGCGAGCGCAATCGTGATTTCGCGCCCGGAGGCGGCGCGCAGATCGTCCACCGCCACAATATCGGCAGGGTCCGCCATCGCGACGACCAACTGCGAGCCGTTGAACGCGATGGGCATCGCTTTACAGCGCATGGCGACCTCACGGGGCACGGAGGCGACCGCTTCGGGCTGAACAGAAAGGGTCTGGAAATCGACGAGGGGCACGCCATACATCAGGCTCAGCACGCGGGCGCGGGTGCGCTCGTCAATCGCGCCCACACGCACCAGATAATCCTCTATCGGCTCCTGCAAGTCGGTGCGCCCAGCAATCAGCTCGCCCAGCCGCTGGGCATCGAGAATGCCCTCTTCAATCAGCACATCGGTAAAGCGTCGAACCACAGGCTATCCCTCCACTATCCACAGGAATTATCGGCAATGGCTCGCAGTGGGATTAGCCAGTCAGCGACCTCTACAACGGGTATAATTGGGCACGATGCATATCATATACATTGATGACTCAGGCGATGAAAACATAGATATCTTTTCTGCGCTTGCAGTCGACGCAGAATATTGGAATCAGGCATTTCAACGGATTCGTGAGTTTCGCCGCCAGATTAAGCAATTAGACGGGATTCTGGTCTATAAGGAATTACATGCTTGGAAATTCGTGTCTGGGCGTGGACATATCGCCGATCGTGTTGTACCCAAAGGGCGACGCTGTGAAATTTTTAAGGAGGCATTACACTTGCTTGCTAGCATGGAGGGCGTGTTTTGGTGAAGGAGGCGAATCCTAACGACCCGTATGGGATTATCCGCGTGGAGTAAAAAAGAGCAGGGCCTACCCCCACCACTGTAGGTGGGATCGGTCCTGCACCTTTAATATACCCCAAACGCTTTCGATTTTTCAACCCTCCAAACCCTGCTCCCCAAGCGACGCCATCGAGTCCAGCGTTTACCTGCGCACCCCTATTCCCGAATAATCTCTGGTTTGAGGAAAATGACCAGCTCATTTTGAGCGGTGGAGCGGCGGCGGCTCTTGAAGAGTTCGCCCAGGATGGGGATTCGGGAGAGGATGGGCACCTGTTGCAGGGTGCGTACCTCCTCCTCGCGGATGAGACCACCGAGTGCGATTTGCGCCCCGTTTGGCACGCGGATTTTGGTGCGCAGTTCGCGTGTGGCAATCTGTGGGAAGCTGCTGTCGCCCACGCGCAGGAAACCGGTGATAATGCTCACCTGCGGGTAGATATCGAGGGTGATGGTTCCGCCCGGTTCGGCATAGGCACGCACTTGGAGCACGACGCCCACCTCCTGCTCGCGCACATCGAAGAGCGGCGTGCCCGCGGTGGTCGTGCCCGACACGACGGGATAGAGCACACGGTCGCCAATTAGCACATGCGCCATCTCGCCGTTCAGCACCGACACGCTGGGGTTCGCCAGCAGTTTCGCGGTACCGCGCTGTTCCATCGCCTTCAGCGTCGCCTCAAGGCTAATCGGTGTGCGCCAGAATCGGCTCTTATCGGGCGGGGTGAGCAGGGTCTCGTTGGCAATAGACGCCTGCTCGCCTGGGCGCACAATTTCTTGGATGCCGAACTTGCTCCAGTTATAGTCCAGCCCCAGCTCCTTCAGCGAACTGCGCGAGATGTCGGTGACAATCACCTCGATGCGAATCTGGATGGGTGGCTGGTCGAGCCGCTGGGCGGTCTTGAGCGCAGATTGCACGCTTTCGGGCGAGCCGTAGAGCAGGAGGGTGCGGATATTGCTTGGGTCTGCTGTGCCTGTGGGGGTCGCGCTTGAATTGGCTGTGCCGCCTGGTGATGCGCCTTGGGTTTGTTCCCCGCTGGCGGGGATGCTGGGGGTGGTTTCACTCCCGCTCAGCGCAGGCGCGAGCGGTGGCACGCCTGGCAGGACCCTCACATCGGGGTGCAAGAGGCTCAGGGTCTGCAGGAGTCCCAGCGGGTTCACAAAGCGCACCTCATACACCTCCACGATGGGCGGTTCCTGCTTCACGGGCGTGGTGGGAGCGGTGGGCACATCCCAAACGGCTAACTGCTCAGGTTTGCCCACCACATAACAGCCCTGCGCCTTGCGGAACGCCAGTCCCAACGGCTTAAGAATCACTTCCAACGCCTGCTCCACCGTGACCCCTTTCAAGTGCGCCGTGACCTTCAGGTCGTCGCCCCCTGCCAGCATCAGGTTCACATTCGCTTGGCGGGCGATAATCTGCAAAGCCACGCCCAAAGGGATGTTGTCCAGCTCTAGATCAATCTGGGCATAGGCAAGGCACAAGAGCATAACCGCGAGGCTCCAAAGGGCAAACAGTCTATGGCGCATAGGGCACCTCCAGCACAAGGGTCTGTTCACCGTGGCGGACGGTGATGTGGTGCGGCTCGATCTGGACGATTCGCCATTCGGCGCTCGGTTCGTTGGATGCCCGAATCAATGTGCCGTTCATTTCGAACAGCACCACGATTTTGCCGTTGGCACGGTTGCGGATTTGCCCCCGCAAGCGCGGGGCTCCCCCCTTCTGCAGGTTCTCCCCGCTTGCGGGGGGAACCGAGACATGAGGGGAGGGTGAACGCATGTCCCCCTCCTGCAGGTTCCTCTCGCTGACGCGGGAGGCGTCAAGCAAAAAGTCTTTCGCCCCTGCTGGCGAAGGTTGGAGGGCAATCGGCAGAACGGGCATTCCGCCAGCATGGTGAGGCGGGTGCGAGGCAGATTCCGGTGACGAGATGGACGAAACAAAACGCTCGCGCGGCGTGAACGGCTCCTGATGCTCAGGCGTGAAGGCTAACAGCTGTTGGCGCACGCGCTGGTAGAACTCAGGACTAACGGGGGCGCTTCCTGCGCTTGGTGCCTCCGATTCGGCAGGTATCTCGACGAGGGCGTTCGCATCGGATGGCGCAGGCGGGGGCGACGACTCGCTCCCAGACCGTCCAGACAGAGCAGTAAACAGCGCAGTCAGCAGGCACACCACCGCGCCCCCGATTAATAACCCTTGCCGATTGAGCCGTTTCATTGGGATGTACCTCCCTGCGCAGGTGGCACGGGCGAGGGCGCCCGGGCTCCATTCGGTGGCAGAAGGATTTCCATTTCGACCACCGCGCTGATCCCCTTGCCCTCGCCCGTGTCGGTGGAAATTTGCACGCCCGTCAGCTTGGTCACGAGCGGAACTGCTTCCAGGCTCTGTAGCCAGCGCATCACTTGTTGGCTGGAGCCGTTCAGCCGAAAGCGCAGGAGGCGCGGGCTCCATTCGCCGGATGCGTTCGTCGCCCCGCTGGTCGCGCCGGGCAGATCGGAGGTCTCCACGCCCGCTACGAGGAGCCCTTGCTGTTGTGCCATCTGAGTGAGCCGACTAATCGCGAACGCCTGCGCGTTTGGCGTGCTGGTAAGCTGAGCGGCGATTTGCTGGACTGTCCCCAACAGTGCCTGCTCTTCAAGGGGCAGTTCAGGCTGGGTAGATGGGGCAAGCACCGAGGCTCGATACGAGTCCGCCTCCGCGCGGATGCGATTCAGTTGCGTTCCGCCGATACCCAGAAGCAGGGCGCAAGCCGTTGCACTGCTCAGCGCGAGGGTCTGTAAGCGTCGCAACCGATGGGGTGTTAGTGTGAGGTAAGCCCAGAAACGGGTCAGCAGGCGACTCATGGCGGACCACCTCCTTCGGCAGGCGGGGTGGAAGCCGATGGCTCCGATGGAGTGGGCACGGTCAGGCGAATCTCGAACTGGCTGCGCTGAGCGACCTCACCCTGGTTGCGCGTGACGGAGAGGGGCGTAATATCAGAGAACAGCCCCGTGTTGCGCAGGCGCTCCGTGTAGAGGCGCACAGGTTCGAAGCCCTGCGTGCTACCGCGCAGGGTGATGGTCAGCCCGGTGTCGGGTTGATGGGTCATCGTTGCTTCGTGCAGAACCGCTGCGCGCGGCAGGAGGCGGGTAATCGCCATCAGAATCAGATTGAACTCCAGCGTGCGCAGGCGGGCGTTCTGCAGGTGCTCTTTGGGGAAGGGGGGTGCAGGGGGCGTCGTCTGCGTCTGCTCCATGCGTTCAAGCCGATTCTGCCAGAACGCGCGTTGCCGAACCGCCTGCGGAAATTGGTAGATGAGATAGAGCATCGACAGCGCGAGGGTCAATAGGCTCGCACAGAGGGTCAGCGTCCACAACTGCGCCTGCCGAATCGCGCGTCGTCGTCTGCTTGACCATTCCGACAACAGATTGAGCGTGTGCCAACCACCGCGCTCTTCAGCACTAAGGGCGGAAGTGAGGGGAAGCCTCATGCGACCTGCACCCCCTCCGGCACCGACAGAGATACACCTGCTGGCTCCATCATCTCGCCGTTCGTTCCCTCGCCATGCACGCCTTCAATCGCGGCGCCCAGCGCAGCAGCATAGCGCCCCATCGCCTCTGGGCGACGGTCGCCCACCTCCACGCGCCATCGCCACGCGCTCAACAGGTCGCCCGTCAAGCAGGTCAGCCCCAGACTGTGCGAGCAGTAGCGGGTGAGACCGTTCAGAATCGCGCCCTCCCCTGTAATCAGGAAGCTGTCCAGCAGTCCCAAATAACTGCCTTCGGGAAAGCGCGAGCGCTGGAAATCGACGAGACGCCTCATCTCGGAGGTAAGGCTGTGCAGGAAGCCGAGCAACGAGACGGGGGGCAGTCCCAGCGGTTCGGGAAAATGGAGCGTGCCATGCTCATCCAGCTGGCTCTGCTCGATAAGGGATTCGGCTTCCTCGAAGCTTGCGCCCAGCGCCCGCTGAACCGCTTCGATGGCGTCCTCCAGCCCAATTCTCAGCGTGCGCGTGAACTCCAGATAGGTTTCCCGCGCGATGGACATCTCGGTGTAGTCGTAGCGGATGGCGATCATAGCGGTCGCCTTGCCGCGCCAGAGCAGGCTATGCGGGCGATGATGGCGCGTGAGCACCCGCACCAGCGCGTCCGCCTCGGGAACGACATTCACTGGCTGTAAGCCTGCCAGCAGAGCGGTGTCGAGGCGCGAGTGAACCACCGCTTCGGTGATAGCAATCAGGCGGGCGGGCATCGTGTCATTTGTCCCTTCGGACGCGGCACCGTTTCTGCTCTCATGTTCCGCGAGAATATTCGGTGGCACCCAGAATCGGTAGAGCATCGGCTCGCGCGAGGGTGGTAAATGGCGCGGCGCCTCCAACGGGGCAGATTGGTTGAGTTCCTCTATCGAGAGGCGAGGCACTTCAACCCACTTGTTGAGCACATGCGCACCACCCACCACAAGACAGACCGCCGATTCGCGCAGTTTCATCAGGCGCAAGAGGCGCAGAATGGCATCCGCCACCCGCTGTGGTTCCACCACAACGCCATCCACCACGCTTTCGGGCGGGGTGGGGCACTGCCCGAACGCCAGCACTTGCCCATTGGCGTAGCGCGTGAGATAAATCGCGCGGCTTCCGATGTCCAGCCCAAGCATAGGACGGGTAATATTGTCGGCAACCGCGTGCAATTGCTGAACCCCTTGCTCCTGGTGAAGCCCTCATCCCCCCAACCCCCTTCTCCCACAAGGAGAAGGGGGAGCAAAATGCCCCTCTCCCAGTGGGAGAG
>FWWM01005177.1_pt1 | contig 29213 bp, 19 predicted proteins | sample 2228351 | NCBI WGS metagenome assembly FWWM01 (sample SAMEA103939774, study PRJEB20133) | metagenome | reverse complement strand
CGCCACCAGCCCGCCCGCGCGGATGACCGCCGCCGCCTGCCGAATGAGCGGCTCATCGTGTGCTGGGTCGCCCGTCAAAATCAGCCGCTGTGTGAGCATCTCACCGCTCCCGTGCAATTCGGACTCCGGCATTTTCCATCACGGTTCCCGCGGGGGGCAGGCGTTTGCGCAGGGTTAACTCCACGCGCTGCACCGGGGGAAAGGTTTCCAGAATCTCCCGACATAGCCGTTCGGCAAGCGCCTCCATCAGGCGGTATCGCGTGCCCGTGCCAATCGCAACGATGCGCTGGGCGACTTCGGCGTAGTTCACCGTATGCTCCAGCTGGTCAGTACGCCCCGCCTGGCTCAAATCCAGCTCCAGCACCACATCCACGCGATAGCGATGTCCTATTGCCTGCTCCTCGTCGGGGACGCCGTGATAGCCGTAAAACTCGATTCCTTCCAGCAGAATCTGGTCGGGCATCGAGAGGGAAGTATACCTCACACTTGTGTGCGCTGTTGTATCGCCGACGCCAGCACCCCAAAGCCGGGCGCATAGAACACGATTGGCTCTGTATCGGGTAAGGCAATTCCTGCGGCAGAGACCATTGTCTGCTCCAGCTCCAGCAGGTGAGCGGGCTGAACGCGGTAGGGGATATGTGCCACATGCCCTGTGTAGAGTCGCCCGCGATGGGCGGTGAACAGCGTGTAGCGCTCCACCAGAAAATGCTCCAGAGAGCCTTCAGGCGGAATTGCTGGCTCGCCTTCAATCCGATACCGTACTCTGCCGTAGACTTCGGGGGTTCGGTGGCATTCGTAGTGTATCTCCTGCGGCGCGGGCTGGTTCCAGCGGATGCGCGCATAGTAATAGGGCAGCCGCCATCGTTGACGCGCCACCCACACCGCCAGCCGATGCGCCGCATCCAGACTGAAAAACCACACGCCGCGCTGTGTGCCATAGCGCACATAGGTGCGTACATTTGTCTCGCCGAAATCAAACAGGCGGGGGACTGGAGGCAGCCATGCGGGGCGCACCGACTCCATCACAAACGGAATCCAGCCGACCCACGCGCTGCCGTCATAGGTGTCTATCTCCAGCGCGTGCGGAATGAGAGGGCGTAAAACAGCGGGGTTCACGCGCCAGTGAACGAAGAGCAGGTGTCGCCAGCGCATCGTGAGGGCTGGACGCCATGCGGGGGTCTCTATCGGGGGCAGTGCGTTTCGCCCAGTCGTAGCCATCGGCTCAGCCTCCTGCGGTTGCGGGCTACTATGGCATAGCCCAGTTCCACCAGCCATACAAAGGGAGGGAGGCTCAGTATCCGTGCCGCCCAGCGATAGCCCAGCTGCTCCAGAATGAACAGCACGGCGCGCCCCGCACGCAACACGCGCCCGTCGGCGGTGATGACATGCACGCCCCGTGAAAACGAATCCGGGTCTACCTGCGCCTGCAGTTCAGGAGGCAAACTCTGAAACGGCACGGCTTGAAAGGCAGCATATCTGTCGTGCTTGCGAACCCACGCGATGCTCCAGGCGCACAGGTCGCAGGCGCCGTCCCATATCAGCCAGTGGCGGGCACTCGTTGGCGTCATCTCCACCTTATCCTACGAAGGAGCGCAGGGATTGGTTGCAAGGAGGGATTCATCGCACAATCCCCTGCGGGTAGAGCCGTTTGAGAATCACCTCTACGGGGTCGTCGCGGTTGGTGAGCTGAAAGTAGAATGCCCCGATTCGGCGGCAGGCTTGCTGAATGGCTTGCAGGTGGGCGTTCAGGCGACGCTGGTATTCAGCAAGCACGCCGCTGGTGGCAGTAATCTCCACCGCCTCGCCCGTTTCGGCGTCTATCAGCTTGAGGTCGCCCTCTAAGTCAGGGTCTAACTCGGCTTCTGAGAGAATCTGCAGGCAGACCACCTCGTGGCGCCGTCCGCCGAGAGCGCGAAGCGCTTGGGGCAGGTTTTCGTCCAGCCCATCGGTCAGCAGCAGCACCATGCCTGTGGGCAGGTTGGCGTGGGCGAATCGCTGGAGGCTCTGGCTGAGGGCGCGCCCGTCGGGTGTGCGCGTGCGGAGCCATTCCACAAGGCGCGAATAGGCGACGCGCCCCCGCAACGCCCGCGTCTCGCTCGCCTGCGAGTGGAGCGCCACCGGATAGAGCGCGTCCCCGCTGACAAGCGCGATATAGCCCAGACACGCCGCCAGCGTCCGCGCGAAATCAAACTTGCTCGGCTCGCCAAACGCCATCGAGGCCGAGCAGTCCAGAAGCAGGTGAATGGGCAGCTCTTGCTCGTCCTGATAGGTGCGCAGGTAGGCGCGATCCAGTCGGGCAAGGATATTCCAGTCCAGATGGCGCAGGTCGTCACCGGGCGCGTAGTGGCGATAATCGGCGAACTCGATGGAGATGCCTTTGCGTGGCGAGAGCCGCTCGCCCCGAATCGCGCCTGCATGGGTTTTCTGGGGCTGGAACCGATACCGCTCCAGCCGCGCCAGCGTCGCCGTCGGCACACCAGACCACTCCGCCATCGCCGTTATTTTACCCCGACTCCCACAGGCTCTTGCCCCGATAGAACGGGGTCAACACGAACTCGTACTCGCCAGGCAACATGCCGAGAGCAATCGGCGGGAAGTCCCTCCAGTGAACTGTAGTGTGGGCAAACCAGTCTGGCTCTTCCACGAAATGCTCGCCGTCATGAATCAGGTGGCTGCCTTCGTAAAGACGCGCGGGCTGTTTCACATAAATGAAAATATTGCCCTGCACGCCGTAGGGGATTTTGAGTTGACACACGAGTCGGTTGTCGCTCCGCTCCCAGCGGATGGACGCCTCGCCGATGCGCAGCCGAACCGACGCCTCCGCCCACTGGAGGTCGCCAATCGGGTTGACAAGGTAGCGAATCAGCCCCTCGTGCAGGCGGGGTTCAATTCCCGCCACGAATTGATAGAGCCAGCCGTCGATGCACCCGAACGCCGGGTGATTGTGGGAGTTCATGCCTGGTCCCGTTTCGTACTTCCAGAGCTCCCAGATGGTGGTCGCGCCATTTTCCAGCATGTAGCCCCAGCTGGGGTAGGTCGTTTGCGTGGCGATTTTATAGGCTAAATCGCCATAGCCGTTGAGAGTGAGCATATCCAGCAGGTAGCGCGTGCCCACAAAGCCTGTTGCCAGATGCTCGTTATAGCGCGTTTTGATGGACTCTGCCAAGGCTGCCAGAGCGCGCTGTTCTTCTTCCTGATTTTCACGGAACACACCGAGATAAATCGGCAGCAGGTTCGCGGTCTGGGTGTTGCCGTCAAAGTAGCCCTCATCAGGGTGATAGAAATGCGTCCTGATACTCTTTGCCATGTTGCGCCAGAGGGGCTGCTCGCCGAGACGCATGCGCAATCCCCAGTTGAAACCGATAGGGGGTGAGTCAAACCGCCTCTGGTTTTCTGCCTTGCGTCGGCTCATGTAGCGCTCCTGAATCATTAACATGAGTGCGCACGAGGCAACCAGCGATTTGGGCGTGCCTTCCTCTACAGCCACCCAGTCGCCGTAGTGGCAGAGGTGAAGCAGTCCGTCCTCGCCAATCAGGTTCGCGAGGAACTCAATGTGCTTATCAATCCCGCGGTGGTGTTTATTCTTTTCGGGGTAGTCACCCACGAATCGCAGCAGGGCGTGCTGAATCACGGGGTACGCGGCGGTCCACATCGGGTCGCCGGGGCGCGAACCCCACACATGGGGCACGGTGTCGGGCAGGGAGCCGTCCTCGCCCAGCTCGTCGGCAATATCGCGCAGGAACTTGCGATAGGCGCGCTCGGCGGCGAAGTTATATAGCCCCGTGAGCGAGGCGATGTGCGCATCGCCCATCCAGCCCTGACGCTCATCGCGCTGGGGACAGTCGGTCGGAATCGAGTGGAAGTTCGTGCGGAAGCCCCACACCGACGCCTCGTGAATGCGGTTCAATAGAGGATTAGAGCAGGCGAAATGCCCCCGCTGCTCAAAAGCGGTATGCACCAGCCGCCCCTCCAGCGTCTCCAGCTGGAGCGCGCCGTTCTCCATCGCATCAGGGGGGTCGGTTTCCACCTGCACATAGCGGAAGCCGTGATAGGTGAAACGCGGCTCGTAAGTTTCCAGCCCCTCGCCCTTGAGAATGTAGAGATCGGTCGCCTCGGCGGAGCGCAGGTTTTCAGGGTTAATCGTGCCGTCGGGATAGAGCAGCTCCGCATGGCGCAGAATCACCTTCATCCCCGCCTGACCCCGCACCTGAATGCGACACCAGCCGCTGATGTTCTGCCCCAGATCAAACACGCGCGCGCCCGGCTTTGGCGTCGTTATGCTCACGGGCTGGAGCGTGGCGATCACTTCTATTGGCTCAATAAACGCCGCCGAGAGCTGCATTGTTTTGGGCATGCTAACGAGGCGCACAGGCTCCCACCCCTCCAGCGAGGCGTGGGGGTGATTCCAGTCAGGCTGCTCCATGCGGGCGTCGTACACCTCGCCTTTATAAATGGAGTTGGAGCGGATGGGCGAGGGCTTCCAGCGCCAGTCGGGGTTAGTGGTGATGGTCAGTCGCTCGCCGTTGGGATAGGTAATCTCCAGCTGCGCCAGAAAGCAGAGCGGTCCTTCCCACCAGCTCTGCCCCAGAATCGCGCCGATGCAGTTCACACCCGGCTGAAGGTAGTCCGCCACATCATAGGTGCGGTACTCCACACGCTTGTCAAAACGGGTAAACGAGGGTTCCAGCACCGCGTTCCCCACCTTGCGCCCGTTGAGGTACGCCTCGTAGTAGCCCAGCCCCGTTACATAGAGTCGCGCTTTCTGGAACGGTTTGTCGGGCAGGGTGAACTCGTAGCGCATCAGCGAGCCGAGCGTCTCGGGCGGGCGATTCACGGGGTCTTTGCACACGCCAACACGCTCGCGCGTATCGGCGGAGGGGGCAATCCACTTCGCTTTCCAGTCAGACGCCTTCAGCAGCCCCATCTCGAAAAAGGCAATCTCCGAAACAGCGGGCGCGGGCAGGTCGGGATGTGAAAAACGCACACGCCAGTAGACGCGCTGGCGACTCCCCAGTTTGGGACCCTCGTAAAACGCCTCGCGCATGGTGTCCAGATCGGTGTCGAAATACTGGCGGAACTGGCGCGAACCGCGTTCCAGCGTGTGGGCGTCCTCTGCATACTCAATGACACAGCGCCCATCCGTCAGGTCCAGACCGCGCGTGGCGCTCTCGTAGCGCCATGTGAGCATCGGCTTGGGGTTGTCCAGCCCGATGGGGTTCCTCCAGCCATCCACTTGAAGGTCTACGATCCGCAGCTCAGGTTTTGGCTTCCGCATGAGAGGCGCAATTTCGCTTCCCATGCCTTGCTCCCTGCAGAGGGTACAATAAAGGTGATGCACTTTCGGGTCTTCTGCGGCACGCTGGTTACAGACGGACAGCGCTACACGAATGTCGCGATTCGAATCGAAAAGGGGCGGATTGTGAGCTGGGAGCGTTTCGACCCACACACGGTGCGCATCACGCCTCCTGATGTGGACGCCCGCGAGCGTGTGGTCGCGCCGGGTATGATAGACATCCACATTCACGGGGGTGGCGGGCGCGACCTGATGGAGGGCACCCCAGACGCCGTGCAGGCAGTGGCGAAGCATCTGTTGAAATATGGGGTTACGGGCTTTCTGGTGACGCCACTGACCGCCCCGTGGGACGCCATTCGCGCCGCTTTCGCTGCTGCCCGCGAGGTACGCCAGCACGGCTCCGAAGGGGCGCAGGTGCTGGGATGCCATCTGGAGGGACCCTTTATCAACCCCAAGCGCGCGGGCGCGCAACCCCCCGAATACATCGTGCCGCCCAGCCTGCAGGTGCTGGAAGAGGCGCTGGGAAGCCTGATAGACGAGTTGCGCCTCATCACGCTGGCGCCCGAGCTGGAGGGCAGCGAACCGCTGGTACGGGCGCTGGTGCAGGCTGGGGTGATTGTGTCTATCGGGCACACCGACGCCGACTATGACGCCGTAACCCGCGCGATTGATTGGGGCGCACGACACGCCACCCACTGCTTCAACGCCATGCGCCCCTTGCATCACCGTGAGCCGGGCACGGTGGGGGCGGTGTTGACTCACCCCGAACTCAAGGCAGAACTCATCTGGGACAATGTGCATACCCATCCCGCAGTCGCCCAGATGCTGGTGCAAGCCAAAGGAGTGGGAGGAGTGATTTGCATCTCCGATGGGGTGGCTGGGGCAGGCATGCCCGACGGCTACGAGTTCGAACTCTGGGGGCATCGGGCAGTTGTCGCTGAAGGGAAGGCAACGCTCGTGGAAAACGGCTCGCTGGCAGGTAGTGTGATTGGGATGGACACCTGCTGGCGCCATGCAACCCAGCGTTTCAACTGGGAGACCGCCTCGATGCTCTGCGCCTATAACCCAGCCCGCGCACTGGGGCTGGAGGGGCGTAAAGGCACCCTGCGCCCCGGCGCCGATGCGGACCTCGCCATCTGGAACCCTGCCTGTCAGCAAGTGGAATCCACATGGATTGCAGGAATCTGCAAATATACAGCGAATCCATAGCAGGAACTTTCCGCAGAGGGTAGAATCCTTGAGTCTCTGCGAAACGAAGGAGGTCGAAGAGCGATGTGGCAAGACGATACGATGCAGACGAGCGCCGAGCAACAACCCGTTAACGACGAGACCACCGCGGGATTTGCCGAAACGCAACCCGTCGAAGCGACCGCGACACCCGCTGAGGACGCGCAACCTGTCGAGACCCCGGCGGCGTCCGCTGAGCAGGCACAGCCTGAGGAGGCGACCGCGCCCAGCGCGGAAACACCGCCTGCAGCAGCAAGCGCCCAGCCTGAAACCGCACCAACCGCCGAATCGGCAACCCCCGAAGAGCCGATTACGATGGACGAAGCCATCGAACAGAGCTTCCGATCCTTCGAAAAAGGCGAGATTATTCGCGCTACCGTCGTGCAGGTAGACCGTGAGGGCGCGCTGGTGGATGTCGGCACGAAGACCGAAGTCCGCATCCCCCTGTCTGAGCTCTCTGCCGAGCAGGTCAGCTCCGCCGAAGAGGTGGTTAAGGTCGGCGACGAGATCGAGGTGAAAGTTCTCAAGGCGCGGGGCGAAGCGGGCACCCCGGTGCTTTCCAAACGCGAGGCAGATTTTGAGCGCCTCTGGGAGGAGCTGCGCGAAGCCTACCAGCAGAAGCGCACGCTGGAAGCCCCCGTTGTGGAGCGCGTCAAGGGGGGCGTGGTGGTGGATATTGGCGTGCGGTGCTTCGTGCCCGCCAGCCAGATTGCCCGACGCATCCCGCCGCACCAGCTGGATAAACTGATTGGCGAGACCCTGCCCATCAAGATTATTGATCTGGACGAGGAGAAGCGCAAGGCGGTAGCATCGCATAAACTGGCAGAGGAAGAGATTCGCCAGCAGCGCGAGCGCGAAGAGCGTGAACGCCGCGAGCGCATCTTCAGCCAGCTTCAGGTGGGGCAGCGCCTGCAGGGCAAGGTCAAACGGCTCACAGGATATGGCGCCTTTGTGGATATTGGCGGCTACGAAGGGCTGCTGCATGTGAGCGAAATCGCCTGGACCCGTGTGGACGACCCCGCTCAGGTTCTCAAAGAGGGCGATGAGATTGAGGTGGTTGTCATCCGTCTGGAGCCAGAAAACGGCAAGGTGGCGCTGAGCCGTCGCCAGCTGTTGCCCGACCCGTGGGCGCTGGCAGCCCAGCACTATCGCGAGGGCGATGTGATTGAAGCGCCCGTCTCGCGTGTGGTGCGCACAGGCGCGTTCGTCAAGCTGGAAGAGGGGATTGAAGGCTTCATTCCGATGTCGGAGCTCACCTCGCGCAAGGTGCGCAACCCCGAAGAGGTGGTCAAGCCGGGCGATACCGTCAAAGCGAAAGTGATTGAAATCACGCCGCGCCGACGCTGGATGGTGCTGAGCGTGCGCGCTCTGGAAGATCAACGCGCCGTTCAGGAACACCAGCGCCAGCGCGCCCAGAGCCGCTCCAGCGGATTCACCATCGGCGACCGCCTGTCGGCGCAGCTGCAGGAACTCCAGCAGCTCACTCAGCGCGAAGAAGGGAGCGAATCGGCAGGAGATTCGGGAACCCCTGACGAAATAGAAACGCCAAATGCATAAATGCGTCGCATCGCACTCACAGGAGGCATCGCCGAGGGCAAAACCACCGTTTTGCGCATGTTTGAAACCCTCGGCGCGACCACTTTGAGTAGCGATGCACTGGTGGCGGAGTTAATGCGTCCAGGGACGGACCTATGGAACCGATTGGTCACGGAGTTTGGGCAGGCGATAGTGCAGAGCGACGGCTCGCTGGCGCGCGAGCGCCTGGCGCAGATTGCGTTTGGCGAGGCGCGAGCGCGTCGGCGGCTCAATCGTCTGGTGCATCCCGTGGTGATGCAGGCGATTGCCGAACGGATTCGGAGCGCCGAGACACCCCTGATGCTCATCGAAGTGCCCCTGCTGATCGAAGTCGCCTCTCAGGGGCTGTTCGATGGGATCGTGGTGGTGCAGGCAACGCCGGCGTTGCAGTATCACCGATTGCGAGAGCGTGGCGTGCCGGCGTCGCTGGCACGGCAGATTCTGCGCTCGCAGCTCCCCACACGCGCCAAAATCCCCTTCGCCGACTGGGTGATTCGAACCCATCGCTCTCTCGACCACACCTTTGCTCAGGTTCAGCGCGTGTGGCACGACCTCACTGCATAGGATGGGGTATACTGCAGGGCGCAACGAATTTGGCGGTACGGCGTCAAAAAAGCATGCAGGGTTCTGGCTCTGTATGTCGAATGCAAGCAAAGTACGAAGAGGAGGTTCGAACGCAGTGAACAAACGATGGTGGTTAGCAATCGCGGGGCTTTTGATTGGCGCGGCGGGCTTTGCCCAGAACACCAGCCAGCCGCCTTATCGTCCGATCCCACCGCAAAACTATCGAGTGGCGCCGCAACGCCCTCCGATGGAAGGCGCACGCTGGCACAAAAACGGGCTGTTCAACCCCCAGCAGTTTTTTGAACAGCTGCGCAATCAGGTGCGCCCGACGCGCGCCCCAAACTGGGATCGCGACCTGACCGTCGCTCCCACGGATGATATCCATCCCGTTTATTTCCCCGGTCAGGCGCGCGCCTTCTTCGCCAGCAACGCCACCGCGGTCGTGAACGGGCGACTCGCCAACCCCGGACCGCGCTACCGCATCTGGCGCGGAGACATGGACGATGGCAGCACCCCCAATCAGGGGCTGTTCACGAACCTCACCCAAATCACAGGCGACACCCCCGATGAGCAGTTCGGCAGCCAGATCCAGCCCTCGCTGAACCAGCAGGGCAACATTCTGGCATATGCGAACCTCACCGCATCGGGCAACTACAATATTGTGGTGCGCAACCTCTCCACAGGACAGCGCATCGTGCTAACCACCGATACCGATGGCGTAACCCAGAACCTCCGTCCCACCCTCAGCCCGGGAGGCAACCTTGTCGCCTTCGCTTCGAACCGCCTTGAACCGGGCGAAACTGAAGCTGACCGCCGGTTCCGCATCTATGTGATGCGCACCGATGGGCGCCCCTTCGATGACGGCACCATCTACCGACGCTACACCTTCCCTGACCCAGGCGAAAACGACCTGGAACCCGCGTGGTCGCCCGATGGGCGGCTGATTGCGTTCGCACGCACCTTCCCGGATGGCAGCAGCTATATCCATGTGGTAGACGCCGATACCCGTATTGTAACGCAGTGGACCTCCTTCGTGGACGGCTCGGGCAACCGCCCGCAGGACCGTCAGCCCGCCTGGGACCGCACGGAAGAGGGCACGCTGGTGCTGGTGTTCGCCAGCACGCGCAAGTCGCTGGACAATCAGGGACGCCATCAGCGCGGACAACCCAGCAACAGTATCAGTACGGACAACATTTTCGATATCTATGCCGTCGCTGCCGACCTGCCCGAAGATTCGGGCATCCGCACCCCTGTCTCCTACACGGTAGACCCCAGTACCCCGGCGATGGCACGCCCGAACTATCCGGGCGACCCCGGCACCTTCGCGGGAGCGCAATACCCCTCCAGTGCGGTGGTGGCGCGCGACCGGGTTCTCTATCAATCCACACGACCAAACGCGGAAAACAACGAGGGTCCCCACGATATCTGGGAAACCGCCACACGCGACACCACACCGCCGGTTATCGAAACCCTGCCGGAGATTGTGTCGGGCAAGGAACTTTTCCCTGGCGATGAGGTGGTTATCCGCGTTAAAGTGGTAGACCTGCAGAGTGGCGTCAACTTCGTGCGGGTGCAGTTCAAAGACCCCGACAGCGCCGAGCAGGATGCCGAGGGGCTGGAACATAAACTCTACTGGCTCTTCCAGTTCGATATCTTCTTCCCGAACCGTATTCTGGCAGACCAGAACCAGGCGTATGTGCCCCTGTTTGTGGAGATCGGTTGCCAGGCGATTCATCCCGAAACCTACGAATACAAAGACCCCTACTCGCTGGCGTCGCTGGGCTTCGATGGGCGCCTGGAGGATACGCTTTTGCTGACCCCTGTGCCCAACGAACCCGATGTGTACGAGGCACGATGGCGCACGCCGGATGTGCCCAGCGACTTCTACTTTGACATCATCGTTCGCGATAACGCAGGCAACGAATTCATCTACGATAACATCTCAGGGTTCACCACGCGCCGCTTCACAGGCGCCAATAACATTCTGCTGGTTTCCGACTATATGGGCGGGCAGATTTTCGTGCAGAACCGCATCGGGGAGATTGGCACCAACGTCACCCGCCCCACATGGCAGCCTGTGGAGAGCTACTGGACAGACAACCCCACAGGCAAGCCACCGTTCCACTTCACGCAGCCGCCTTCGGGCACACCACTGCCCATTATTGGAGACGGCGCGATAAACCACCCGGATTTTGGGTCGCCTTTCGTCTGGATTCGCGCCGATACGCTCGGTTCGAACACCCCCTATGGCGACACCTACGACATCTGGCGCGTGCAGTGCCGCAACCCGATTACGCCCTCCGTGCTGGCAGGCTACCTGCCGCGCACCGAGCAGGAACCCGTGGACCTGGAGGGCAACTACCGCACCAAGCTGCACGCCGAGCGAATCGTTATCTGGGGTAGCCCCTACACGGGCAATGTGTGGGCAGGACCGGGTCATCTTCTGGACCCCGAGGTGCAGACTCTGCTGCAGTCGTATCTGGCAGGTGGTGGGCGCCTGATTGTGAGCGGTCAGGATGTGGCGTGGGCGCTTTCGCTCGCAGGAGGGTTGTCCAGCCAGTTCCTGGCGAACACGCTTCGCGCAGGCTTTGATAGCGACACGGCGATAGACACTTTCCTGCAGGCATATCAGGGGCTGCGCCACATTATCGCCAGCGATGGCTTGCTGGGCGATACAACGCAAGGCGAAGACCCCAACCCCTTCCCGGAGAACCCGGCAGGGCTGGGTATCTGGCCGCCGCCACTGCGTGCAGGCGCGCCCGGCGCAGATGCGCCCGCGACCTTCCGCCTGTCGCACCCTGGATTTTTCGCCGATGGAGGGTTTGATGTCATTCCGCCCGTGGGCGCTGGCACAACCACACCGCTCTACACCGATGCGGCGTGGAACCAGGTGTGGCTGGACACTGTAACCGTTAGCCCTGACAAAGCGGCGCCCTATCGCTATCAGAACCGTGGTCCGGGCGGCGCGCTGGGGCTGGGCACTTCCGATCGCGCCGGCTCCTACTACTACGACACCAACACCAAAGCGAAGGTCGCCTTCTTCGCCTTCGGGATTGAGGGTGTCAACACCCACTACACGCCCAGCCAGCTGGGCACGATTCAGGTTCTCTGGGCGCACTCGTATCGCAACAAGATTTTGCACAACGGCTATGTCTGGATGACGCACAGCGTCGTGGAGGGCGTGGTGCGCGAATACGACCCCGACACGCGCGAGTATCGCCCGCTGCCACGCGCGCTGGTGCGCATTACAGGGCTGTTCCCGCCCAGCGTGGCGAACCAGATAACGGGCTACGCCGTCACCGACTCCGCAGGGTTCTATCGCATCGTTGGGCTGGAAGCGGGGATCTATCTCATCGACGCTGTTCGCCCCGGCTATCGCATCCAGCATCCGGAATCGGTAACACTGGCAGGAGGCACGCAGACCATCAATCTGGTCATGCTCAAAAGCCCGCCGGGTCAGATTGCGGGGCGCGTGGTCGATATCAACGGGCAACCCGTGCGCTATGCAAAAGTGGTCGCCACCAACACCACCGACCCGCTCCTGACCGTGGAGACCCTGACCGATGCCGACGGCAGCTTCCTGCTGACGCGCGTGCCGGCAGGAACTTATAATGTAGCCGTTACCGAAGTGCCTGCCGCCTATACGCTGCCGCCGGTGCGCCCCACGCCCGATGGGGTGTTCCGCGGTGTGCAGGTCGCCTCGCTCCAGACCACGAACCTGCCCGAAGATTTCGTGATTGCCCCACGCCCGGGCACGGTAACGGGCACCGTTGTGGATAACACCACGAATCAGCCTATCGCCAACGCCCGCGTTATTGCGACGGCAGGCAACCAGAGCCGCGGTGAAACCTTCACCGACGAGAATGGGCAATACACACTCTCCGTGCCTGCGGGGCAATACACGCTCACGGCGTCCGCGCCCGGCTATCAGCCCGATGGGGAAGTGGTCACGGTCGTCTCCGACCAGACCGTAACCGTCAACTTCCGCCTGAACCCGCTGCCCCCGGGGAGCATCAGCGGACGCATCACCCGCAAGATTGGCGGCGCCGGCGAGCCGAATGTTACGGTGGAAGTGGTGTTTGGCTCCAGCGTGATTACTTCAGGCACCACCGATTCAGATGGCAACTACACCATCCCGAATGTGCCGCCCGCGGACTATGTGGTGCGCCCGCGCAAGACCGGGTTCACCTTCGAACCCGCCCAGCGCACCGTTACGGTAACCTCTGGGCAGACCACCGCGAATGTGAACTTCCAGTCCTCACCGTTGCGCACCTTCGTGCGCGGTCGGTTCCTGGTGTCCGCACCGTATGACTACGCCCAGGATGTGAAGAGCCTGCTGGAAGTGCCACAAAACGCGGTGTTCAAGTTCTTCACCTGGGATCCGCAGGCGATGCGCTATGTGTTCTATCCGAACGCGCCTGCCAATCGCTTCGAACTGGGACGCGGGTACTTTATCGAGAGCTCTGTGGACCTGCCTCTGGCGACGGAAGGCACGCCTGCTGACGAGAATGTGCCCTTCTCCATCCAGCTCCGACGCGGCTGGAACCTGATTGGCACGCCGTTCCGCAACACCGTGGCGTGGGAGCGCACGCAGGTGCTGGATCCTGACACGAATCAGGTGATTTCCAACTCGACGGCTGTCGGGCGTCAGCTGATTGGCAACGCGCTGTGGGGCTACTCGTTTGGCACCTACAATGTCACGCGCCAGATGAAGCCGTGGGAGGGCTACTGGGTGTACGCTTATCGCGACATCACCCTGATTATCCCGCCCGATGCGATTACGCGCAGTGTTACAGGGCGCGCGGCGCTCAACAGTGTGGGCGGTTGGACGCTGACCCTCGAGGCGCAGTCGGGTGAGGCGCGTGATCGTGCCTACATCGGTGTCTCCCGCGCGGCAACGCCCGGCTACGACAGCGAATACGATGTGCTGAAGCCGCCGCCTGTCGACGCGAACTATGTCTACATCAGCGTGCCGCGCCTGGAGTGGGGCGCTCACAGCGGACTCTACGGCGTGGATATCCAGCCTGTGAGCCGCTCGGCACGCTGGGAGTTCACTGTGGAAACCGCACGCCCCGGTCAGGAAGTGACCCTCCGCTGGCCCGATATGGCGCAGCTGCCGCGCTCGGCGAACCTCGTGCTGGTCAACCTGCAGACGGGCGAGCGACGCTACCTGCGCACCACGCCCAGCTACACCTTCCGAACCGATGCGAACGGCGTCGGGCGCTTCCGCATCGAAATGGCGTCCAGCGGCGGCTTGCTGCGCGTCACAAACCTGCAGGTGGCGTCCGGACGCGGCAACCAGCACACCATCACCTTCAACCTGACAGGAGAAGCCACCGTTCAGGTGAATATCATGGCAGGCGGTAAGCCGGTGCGCACGCTGATGCATCAGGCTTCCCGCAGCGCCGGGTTGCAACAGGTTTCCTGGGACGGGCGCGACCAGAACGGTGTTGCGCTACCGCCCGGCTCGTACACAGTGGAAATCCGCGCCACCAGTGAGGACGGTCAGATTGCTCGCGCGGTCACGACCCTGATCCTCACACGCTAAACACGAAACTGTGAAGGAGGAGCTATTAGAGTGAAAACACGGATGAAACGGATCTGGGCTACGCGAACCGTTACGGTCGGCGTCATCAGCATGATGGCGTTCGGGGTGCTCTATCCGCTGGGCGCGGCGCGCGCCTATGCCCAGCAGATTACCCTGCCCCGCATCGCAGTGATTGATTTCCAGAACAAGAGCGGGGTCGGGGGGCAGAGCATCGCCCGCGCCGCCACCGACGCGATTGCCAGCGAGTTCCAGAAAACAGGCAAATACGAGGTGCTGGCGCGCGGCGAGGTCGAGCAACAGCTCAAAGACCTCGAACTCGCGCCACCACTGGACCGAATCGGCTTTCTGCGACTGGGACGCGCCCTGCAGACCGAGTCTCTTATCGCGGGCGAGGTCAACGCCATCACCTTCGTGGGCAGCCCCAAACAGGCGCAGGTCACCCTCTCCGTGCGCGTGATTGATATCGCCTCCGGGGAACCGGTGAACGGCGCGGTCGCCACAGGGCGCAGCAACCCACGACCCGGCTACGCGGGCGACGACGACACGCTCATTCAGGAAGCCATCCGCAACGCGGCGTTCGAAGCTGTGCGCATCATCCAGACAGCCACCATCCCCGAAGCCACCGTGCTGACCACCCGCGGAGGCAAAGAGGTCATCCTCAACCGCGGCATTCGTGGCGGGCTCAAGGTCGGCATGGAGATGGTGGTCATCCGCCGCGGCGAAGAGGTGGGGCGCATCCGCGTGACGCAGGTCTCCGACAGCGATGCGGTGGCGGAAATTATTGCCGTCACGAAAGGCATCCAGTCGGAAGATAAAGCGCGCGCGATTTTTGAGGTGCCCACGGTTCAGGTGCGAGGCGGCAGGGTTGTAGAGCAGCGTCCGCAACCGCGAGGCGCCGCGAGCCGCAGTCTGCGTGCGCTGGGCGCCGTGCTGGTGCTGGGACTGATCGCCTTTGGGGTAGCACGCGGCGCTTCGGGCGGCAACACCCCCGTGCAGGATGTGATTGCGGAAGCGGGCACCGACGCGAACTTCGAGCCGATTGTGCGCATCTCGTGGAAAACAACCCTGTTCGCCAAGAATAACCGCGCCCAAATCCAGTGGCAAATCTATCGCTCCGACTTCATCGGTGTAGACGGCAACGGCAACCTGCGCCCTGTCGGTGTGGTGCCTGGCAACCAGCATTTCTTCATCGACACCACCCTGCCGCGCGATGTGGCGTATGCCAGCCTGCCTCGCGAAGGCTCCGAAGACCTCGAACTGGAAGAGCTTACCGACGACGAAGCGCCGCCAGGGGTCTCGCCCGGACGCTCCTACACCTACCAGCTGGCGCTGGTCTATAGCGAGGAGCGCACCGGTGGTCAGGGCGAGGTCGTCACTTTCTTCCTGCTTTCCGATCGCGTGCGCTCGGGGCAAGCCACTGTGCTGGACCCTGTGCAGTTGCTGGAGCCTGTCCAGCGCAGTGAGGATGTGAACCCCGCCGATGTGCGGTTCTCCTGGCTGGCAACCGAAGGGGCAAACGCCTATCGCATCGAGGTCTCCACAGACCCGACCTTCCGCGACCGCAACCGCACCTTCGTTTCGAACGAGATTCTCTCCACTGCCCAGGGCGGTACGCCCGTGTCGTCGGAGCGAATCAACCTCGAGGCGGCGCTGCTGAACCGACTGGGGCTTACGGGACAGCGTGTAACCCTCTACTGGCGCGTGGGCGCCCGTAACCTCAGCGATAACCCCGGTCCAATTCCGGGTCCAGGCGGTCTGCGCTATGTCTGGAGCCGACCCTTTGAATTCACAACCCAAGAACTCCCGCCGAGTCCCTAACAATCTCACGGGGGTGTTTCGGCGCGTAGCCTGAAACACCCCCACAAATGAATCGTCTATACCCATACGGGAGGGCAAAAGCATGAAGAGCATCTGGCGATGGCTGATTGGAATGGTGCTGATTATCGGCGTTCTGTGGGCGCAAAACTACACGCCTAACGATCTGGTGCCGGGGCAGATGATTTTGCGTCTGCGCCCGGGCGAGACGATTGAGCGCGCCCGTGCAATCGCAAACGCCTACAACGCCGACCTGCGCCCAATTGAAGTACCTGATACTTATGTGCTAACCCTGCGCGAGAATTTGCCCGCGCAGGCGCTGGTGGATAAAACCGTGCAGGTGGTGGAGCAAATCAAAAACGAGCCAGGCGTACTCTATATCGAACCGAACTGGATTCTGCAGCGACACGAAATTCCCAACGACCCCCTCTTCTCCCAGCAGTGGGCGCTCACGATGATTAAAGCGCCCGGTGCATGGGACACTGAGAAGGGGCAGGCAGGAATTCGGATTGCCTTTATCGATGACAACTTCCAGACCAGCCATCCCGACCTTGCAGGACGCTTTGATCCGCTCTCCCGTAACTTTGCTACCGACGACGAAGGCGGCGACACCAATATCGATCCCGAGGCTCCCGGCTTCTCGCACGGCACCTCCACGATGGGGGTTGCCGCCGCGAATACCAACAACGGACAGGGAATCGCAGGGCTGTGCTGGGAAGGCGTCACTATCGTGGCGCTTAAGGTGGCGGAGACCCCCGACTCGCCCCTGCGCTCGGACGCGATCTTGCGCTCCTATCAATATGTGCTGGATAACGCCAGCCAGATTCATGTGCTGAACATGAGTTACGGGGGCTTCTTCCCGTCGCCGCAGGTAAACGATTTCATGCAGCGCATTTATCAGGCAGGGGTTATCCCGGTGGCTTCCGCAGGAAACCATGGAAGCTCGGTGCCCTCCTATCCCGCCTCATTCCCGAATGTCGTGAAGTGAAGGTCTCCGCGGTGGGACCCGACTACCTGCTGGCATCGTACTCGGCATATGGGGGCGTTACGATTACCGCACCAGGGGGCGACCAGGAAGCGCGCTATGAAGACGGGGTCTTGACCACTGCCAGCACAAGCCAGCGCTATGAATATGTGCAGGGCACCTCTTACTCGGCGCCCTATGTCTCGGCGGCGCTGGCGCTGGTGCTTTCGGCAGGCGTACGCCGCCACACAGCCGCGGACACCACACCCCCGGCGCTGGAGATTCTGATGGAGACCGCCGACCCGCGCGGGCGGCAGGTGCCCGACCCCGAATTCGGGGCAGGCATTATTGATGTGGAAGCCGCTCTGCGCGGTCTGGGTGGCGCTTCGATCGCGTTTGTAGAACCGACGACAGGCGCTACTTTCGACACCCGCCGTGTGAAAGTGAAAGTTACAGTGCGCCGTGTGCTGGATAACGCCACCGATAACATTACGATCAAGGTCAACGAGGATGTGGTTCCCAGAAGCGAGTGGGCGCCGAACGCGGTGGTGGATGTGGCTCGCAAATCCATCTTTATTGAATTTATCGCCACTTTCCCGGGCGAGGGGCGCCACACGGTAGAAGTCAGCGCGGTGGGGCAGGATGGGCTGACCAAAACTGCCTCCATTCAGGTGATTATCAAAGCCCATGTCCAGCAGAAAGGGCTGACCATGTTCGCCGTGCCCTATCAGGTTTCGCAGCGCCCCGAGGAGATTTTTGGTCCCGATGTGGTGCTGGCGCGCTATCTGCCCGAGCAGGGCACTTATGCACGCTACACTCTCAACAACCCCGATGAGAACGCCAGTTTCAATCCGCCGAATGTGGATGTGCGCCCGGTGAATAGTTCCACACCGACGCCGCCGCGCGGGCTGGGCTACTTCCTGCGCACTCCTGCGCCCGGCTTCATTCTGGGCGATGAACAGGTGGACACCAACGCCGCCTATCGCATCCCCTTGCAGCCGGGCTGGAACATGATTGGCAACCCGTTCCCCTTCAATGTGCCGTGGAACGCATGCGAGGTTGAAATCACGGGCGCGGAAGGGATTACGGAGCGCATCACGCTCCAGGAGGCGGCAGACCGCGATTACATTCGCCTGCAGATTTACCGCTATCTGCCTCTCACGGGGTCTTATACATGGCGTACTGCGCCGCTGGGCGAACTGCGTGCTTGGGAAGCCCACTGGGTGCGGGCGTTGAAGCCATGCGTGCTGATTGTGCCGCCTGTGGGGAGCCTGCGCAGTACTCCCGATGATTCCCAGCGCATCACGCCGAACGCGGGCGGTGGCTGGCTGGTGCGGCTCGCGGCACGCTCAGGCGACCGTGAAGATGCCAACAACTTCATCGGCGCGGGCGTGCGCCCCGAGAGCGTGGAGAAGCCGCCCCTGTTCCAGTCTTATGTGAACCTGACCATTCGCGAGCCGCGTTCACGCGCCGCGCTGGCGCAGGATGTGCGCCCGGGCGCCCGACGCGCTCAGCGATGGGAAGTGGAGGTCACCACCGACCAGCCCAACGCAGAAGTGACGCTCACATGGAATCAGGAAATGCCCGTGCCGAAAGGCGCACGGCTGGTGCTGACCGACACCGTAACCGGCGCGAAAATCTCGATGCTGCAACAGAGCGCCTACACCTTCCGCACGGATGAGACCAGCCGACGCCGGTTCGTGATCGAGTTCCAGCCCTCGCGTATCGGGCAACTGCGCATCACCAACATCGGCGTGACCCGTACACGCGGCAACCAGTTCTCCATCCAGTATGCGCTGAGCGGCAACGCGAATGTGCAGGTGCAGATTCAGGACGCTTCGGGCAAGCCGGTGGCGCGCCTGCAGTCGGGGAGCCGTGCCGCAGGTCTCAATAGCGTCACCTGGAACGGGCGCACCGACGACGGCATCGCCGTGCCACCCGGAGCCTATCAGGTACAGATTATCGCAACCACCGAAGAGGGCGAGACAGCGCGTGTCGTGCGCCCCATCGTGATTACCCGCTAAGGAGGCTATCGAAATGATGAGAAGCAAACAACTGATCACTCTGGTGTTGGGTTTGGCATGGGGCTTCGCCAGTGGACAAAGCTATAGCCCCTTCATCCCCCCTTGCAACTGCCCGGATAACCAGGACCCTGTGAGCGACGACTACACGCATATCAACATCACCAACGGGGTTCTGGGCGCCACGCTGGGGTTGAGCGGAACCGTTACATGGATTACAGGCTGCTTCCCCATAGAAAACGCGGAATGTACCACACGCCCTGCGGAGGGAAGCATCCAGCTGGGTACCGACCGGGGTTCCGCTCTTGTGGGGGACGGCGGCTATGCCCTCACTTCAGGCTACCCCTGGGGAGTCTATCCTGGCGGGATTTTCATCACGATGCGCCCCGACAACCGTGACCCCTTCGTGTGGGGACAGGGAGACGCCCGTTTTTCGCAGGCGTGGCCCGGCGCCAGCGGCTACTATATCCGCCGTATCTGGAATGTGGAAGACTGGGATACCGATCTAAGAATTGACCTCATCCAGTCGGTGGCGCGCATTAGCCTCAAAGTGCGCAACACCAGCACCGAGACCCGACGCCTCTCCCTGCGCCTCGCCTCCGATGTGGAGACAGGAGTGGAAACGGGACCGCCCTACATTTACGCGCAGGGCATCCGCCCCATCACGGTGGACACCGTTCTGGGCAACCTGCCGCTGGAAATCGAGCAGAATCTGCCTGCCGAGTTCAGTCGCGTGCGCGGGCGCCAGCCCGTGCCGAACGCGATTGAATTCTATCAGTCGCGTGGTGACCTGCGCGGCGCCTCCCGCTATATCCTGAAACCCATCAAAGGGTTTGAAGATGCGACCCCAATTGATGGACTGGTAGTGGCAGAGTGGTTCTTCATTCAGGGTACCAGCGACTGGGCACCCAGACTCTTCCCAGACTCGCTGATTGGCGACACTGCCATCAACCTGTTTGTGAACGACCGAGTGTTCGCTCCCGGTCAGGAGCGCGAATTTGTGTTCTATGTGTCCCTGACGCCGGTGGACACCGATGTGCAGCCCCCCTTGGCGCTGGGCGTGGAAGCGCTGCCTGTTGTGGAACCTGACCGCAGCGACCTCTCGCAGCTTCAGAATAATGGCGTCTTTACGGTGATTGCCAATGTGACGAACCAGTTCTTCGTCGTGGGGCGCGAGGTAGACCTGAGTAATGTCACAGTGGACATCGCCCTGCCCAACAATCTGAGCCTGGCGTCAGGTGAGACCCGCACCAAGACCATCCCACGCCTTGCCCCCGGCGAGACCCGCGCCGTCAGCTGGAGCGTCGTGGCAGACCCGCGCTTCGCCGGCTTTGCGACCATCCGCGTTTCGGCGCAGGCGCCTCCCGCACCCAACAAGAGCGTCTCGCGCACCATCCTGATTTCGGCAACCGCCAACCGTCAGGCGTATAAGGGATTCCAGCTGGCTTCCATCCCATTCACCACCACCACGACCCTGGATCAGGTGCTGAACCTGACCCCGGGCTCCTATCAGGTGAAACGCTGGAACCCTGAAATTGAAGCGTATGAAGAGATTGATTCCATCCGCCCGGGCGAGGCGTTCTGGCTCTACCTGCCCAACGACGCGGCAGTGGTGCAATATGCAACGGGTACGGTTCAGTTCCCCTCCGGGGTGTTTACCGATAGCGTGCCGTTGCGCCTTGCCCAGGGCTGGAACCAGATTGGCAACCCGTACCCCTATCCGCTGGTGCTGGGGCAGATTGTGATTGTCAGCGCCAGCAATCCGCGCGAGAGCATCACCTTCTTCGAAGCAGCCCAGCGCGGGGTGATTCGGGGCGTTCTTTACTACTGGGATGAGTTCACCCAGCAATACAAGTTCACCTCCGACCCGAACACGCCCCTGATTCCGCATCGGGGCTACTGGATTAAGGCGAACGACGATATCGAGCTGGTCTTCCCGCCGGTGTTCCTGCCGGGCACGGGGTTCGGCGGTATTATCAACCGCTCGGCTTCGGAGACGCCGAACCAGCCAAACAACTGGCGCCTGCAGATTATCGCGCGAACCGCCCGCGGCGAAGACAGCGAGAACTACATCGGTCTCGCCTCGGGACGCGCCGCTGGTGAGGTGGAGGAGCCACCTATCCCTCTTGTGGAAGTGCCTGTACGCCTGACAATCCTCAAACAGGGCACAGGCGCGCCGCTCATGCAGGATGTACGCACTGTTAGCGGCACGCGCCACCAGTTTGAGTTCGTCGTGGAGGCGCAACCCGGCGAGGAGGTGAGCCTCCGGTTCCCGAACCTGCGCACGATCCCCACAGGCTATCGACTGCGCCTGACGGATCAGAGTACGGGGCGCACAATAGACCTGCGCACCACGCCGGAGTACCGCTTCGTCTCCACGGGACGCGCGCGATTTACCCTCACGGTGGAGCGTGCGTCGCGAGGCGGCGCCCTCATCACCAGCATGACGGTCACCTCCGCAGGGCGCGGCGTGCAGAGCGTCTCCATCTCGTATGTGCTGGCAGACGACGCGCAAACCGAGGTGCGCATTCTGGGCACGAATGGGGCGCCCGTCGCCACGCTCCAGCAGGGACGCGCTGCCACGCGCGGAGCCAATACCGTTGTGTGGAACCTGCGCGACCAGCAGGGACGCGCGGTGCCGCCCGGCACCTATCAGGTGCAGATCGAGGCACGCACTGAGGACGGGCAGGTCGCGCGCATGGTACGACCGCTGATTCTCACACGCTAACGGAACGATGGGGGAGGGAACCCCTCCCCCGCACTCAAGGAGGAATCTATCGTGAGGAAAGTCTGGCTTCTTGGGATATGGCTGACCCTGTGTGCGCCACTGTTTGCCAGCGACACGCGGGAACTGGTGCTGTTCCCCTTCGGCACGACCAGCGCGGTGCAGCAGCCCGAAGACTTCAACCTGAACGCGGAGCTGATGGGCGCACTCTACGCCCAGCTGAAAGACATCCCTAACCTCTATGTATGGCGGTTTCGGGAGAATAGTCCTTCGGTGCGCCGAGCGCTGGACGAAAACCGCCTGCGCCGCGATCGCCTCAATCCGCCTTTTAACGAGCGCGAAGCCGACGGCACCTTCCGCTCGGCGCGGATTGGCGCGATTGTGGGCGCGCAATATGCGCTCGCAGGCACAATTGCCGAGTTCCGTTACGACCCCAATACCCGCGAGGCGATGATTACTGTGAGTGTGGACCTTGTGCAGGTCGGCACAAACGAGCTGCTGGTCTCCATCGGGGAGACGGGACGCGGACGGCTGGCGCGCGACGAGTCGGACCCCAACTTAGCCTACATTCGGGCAATCGCGGATGTGGCGCAAAAGATTGCTCCTGCTATCAAAGAGCGTCTGGCGCCTGCGCCCCAGACCGCGCCCCAACAAACCGAGAAAAAAGCCGACCGTCGTCGGGAACGCACCGCGCTCGGACTCTTCCTGCTCCTTTTGGGTGTCGGATTCGAGTTAGCCGACTTCTGAGATGATTCGGCGACGGCTCCTGCGCTTTGCCATCACAGAGGGTCTGATGACCCTCTGTGTTGCTGTTTCTCTGGCGCAGGGCACGCTCCGCCTCACGGTCTACCCGAACGCGCTGGTTGCCGACGGCATTTCCACCGCGCTGGTTACCGCAGAGGTTCGCACGCCTCAGGGGAAACCCGTGCCCGATGGCACGCAGGTAGCGTTCAGCACCACGCTGGGCGCCTTTCGCGAGGCGCTGGTGGCGACCGAGGGCGGTGTGGCGCGTGCCACCTTTGTGGCGGCGTCTGTGCCCGGCGTCGCCGTGATTACCGCCAGCGCGCTGGGGCAGTCCGCCGTCGGCGAGGCGCAGGTGGTGATGGTGCGCTCGCCTGAAGACCTGCGCGCCGCCACCGACTATGTGCAGGTGTTCGGAACCGAATATCTCGCGTTCGCCAACGAGCAGCGCATCATCGCCGCCTCTGGAGCCAACTTCGGCGCCTCGGTGCGCTTCGGGCTGACCACCCTCGAAGCAGACGATTTGCAACTGGAGACCGATAGCCTGCGAGTCAAGGCACGCCACGCCCGTCTGCGCTTCGGCTCGGAAGCCGCCACCTACAACGAGCTGGTGTACGACCTGCGCACCGGTGAAGGCTACGGCGTCACGGAACACGAGGGGCGCTGGCAGGTGTTCCGTATCCGCTCTGGGCTGCGCACGCCGTTCCCTGAGCCGCTCCCGCCCGACTGGTTCCAGTTCGCCGACCTCTCCTACTCGGAGATGGTGATCAGGGCACGGCAAATCTGGTTCTACCCGGGTGAGCGCCTCCAGTTCCGTCAGGCGGAGTTCTATGTGGGCGATGTGCGCGTGCTGAGCCTGCCCCTCTATTCGCACAGCGTGTGGGGCAGTGGGGTGGGCGCGGACACCTTCTTCGGCGTGCAAAACGGACAGGTCTATCTGGACATTCCGTATTATTATGCGCTTGCGCCCGGTCAGGTCGGGGCGCTACGCCTGCGCACAGCACAACGCGCCTCACGCGGCACAGGCATCTCGCGAGGACTGTTTCTGGATTTGGAGCATGAGTATCGCTGGGGGCAGGGGCAGGGCGCGTTTACCTTCACGGGACTGGGGCGTGACGATTGGGGCGTCCTCTGGCGACACAGCCAGCCGCTGGGAACGCGCACGCGCATGCACCTGTGGCTCGATTCGCCTGCCCATCAGGGGCTTTACACCTCCGCTCAGGTAAGCCATCAGGGCAGAGGGTTCTCGCTGGGGGCTACTGTTGCGGGTAGCACTTTCTGGGAAGGTTCCGACGCCCGCTCCCTGCGTACCGATCTCTTTGCGGAAAGCACGCCCCGCAAGATTGCGAACCTCCCCCTGCGCCAGAGTCTCGCTCTCACTTTCAGCAGCGCCACGACCCGCACCACCCAGATTCAACAGCGGCGTGAAGGGTTCGGCATCCGCGCCCGATGGAACCTCATTCCCCAATCGTTAGACCGCCAGACCACCTTAACTGGCGGCTTTGTCGCAGGGCGCTACCTTGGCAACCTGCCGAACGCAGGCTGGAGCTTTACAGGCACGCTGGGAATTACCCGCGCGCTGGGGCGCACGGGCGCCCTCACCCTCACCTATGACTATAACGAAGATGCGCTCGGCGTCAGTCTGCTGGGGCGCCACCGCCTCAGCGGCAGCCTTTCGTGGAACCCTTCCGAACACCTGACGCTTGCCGGTTACTTCAGCCGCGCGCTGGACACCGACACTTTCAGCTATCTTGCCGACGCCTCATGGCGAATCAGCGGTCTCTGGCGCATCGGCTCAGGAATCACATGGCAGGCGTTTCAGGGCAATACCTTCCGCGACCATACCTTTACAATAGCCTACCGAATCGGCTTCCGCGAAGTCGCGCTCACATGGTCTTCCAACACGAAACGATGGAGTTTCGATATCCTGACCGCTTTCTATTGAGGAGGAACTGCCATGCAGGAACCGATGCTTCATTTGCAGGGTTTGCCGCTGAAGATAACGCCCCGCTACTTTACCACAGGGGCAGGCGCCGGTGTTTCCGCGTTTGAGCTGGTCTCGTTTGACCGCGCCTTGCGGGAAGCAGGGTTTGCCGACTACAACCTGCTTCGGGTTTCCAGCATTCTGCCGCCCTCGGCAGAACACCGCAGCCATGTGGAGTTGCCTAAAGGGAGCCTTTTGCCAATCGCCTACGGCGTATTTACCTCGAACGAGAGGGCGCCCGAATCGCCGCGGCGGTCTCCTACGCCCAGCCCACCGACCCTGGCGCCGTGGGCGTCATTATGGAGACAGAAGGTTATATGACCGAACGCGAGGCGCATGACCTCGTGGTGGCGATGGCGGAGGAGGCGATGGAAGACCGCAACCTCAAAATCGCCCGCCTCGAAGTGGTCGCTGTGGAAGCGACGGTGGAACTCTACACCACTGTGTTCGCAGGTGTGGCGCTCTGGGGATAAGTCAGCACCTGAGGGGTTCGAGAAATCGCTGCTGAATAGGACGGGTGAACCCGTTCCTATGAGACAAAGCCAGCCTCCGCTGGCTCCCGTAGCAGGGGCATCCTGCCCCTGTCCACGCGCAGGATGCGCGTGCTACTTCAGCCGACGCAGGTCGGCTTCGTTTCATAGGAACGGCTTCAGCCGTCTGGAGCAGAAGAGGATTTTTCGAACACCCCCCCAGCACCTTGACTTTCGCCCCTCGAATGTGCCATAATTTAGCCACGCTAAGCATTTGAGGAGGCGAACCAATGACGACCGAAATGAGGCAAGTACCCGCAGGTTTATCCAGAGAGACCATAGAGCGCCTCGCCCGCGAACGCGGCGAGCCAGAATGGCATATTCAGAGACGAGTAGAAGCGTTTGAGCGATTTTTACAGCTCCCCATGCCCAGCCCCAAACAGGAGGACTGGCGCTACACCGATATCACCACGCTTCACCTTGAGGATTACCCCGCTGTAGCGTGGGGTGGCACGGAACTGGGCGCTCCCCCGCAGACGATGCCCGCGTTTCTGACCGACCACCCCACCATTCGCGTGGTGCATCGGGTCGGCTTCGGCTTTGAGGCAGAAATTCCTGATGCGCTCCAGCAGAAAGGCGTGCAGGTGCGCGACCTGCGCGAGGTTCTTATTCAGAATCCCGAACAGCTGCAGGAAGATTTGGGGCGGCTTGCCCCGCTGCCGGGCGACAAATTCTCGTTCCTGCACACGGCGTGCTGGGATACGGGGCTATATGTTTACCTCCCCCCGAATGTGGAGGTGGAGGGAGTTATTGAGATTATCCACTGGTTTGAGACCCCGGGGGCGCACTTTCCGCACACTGTGATTGTGGCGGAGCCGAACAGCCGCGCGAATATCGTGCAGTCTTTCTTCTCGCCAGAAGAGGCGCCTGTGCTGGCGGTTGGCGCTGTGGAAGTGTTCAACCGCGCCAACAGCGACCTGCGCCATGCGATTGTGCAGCGCATGGGGCGTGCCAGTGTGTTCCTGACCAGCGTGGATTATGAACAGAAGCGCGATAGCCGCGTGCTGTCGCTTGCGGTGGGGCTGGGCGCGAAACTGGCGCGTACCGTACTCCAGCATCTGATGACCGAGCCGGGCGCCGAAGCACGCCCGCTGGGAGTCTTCTTCGGCGACGACGACCAGCACCTCGATTTCCGCACTCTGCAGGATCACCGCGTGGGGCACACCACCAGCGACTTGCTCTACAAGGGCGTGCTGGACGACTCGGCGGTCTCGGTCTTTTCGGGCATGATTCGCGTGCATCCGCGTGCCCAGCACACCGACGCTTATCAGGCGAACCGCAACCTCATCCTCAGCGGCGAGGCGCAGGCTTATTCCATCCCGAATCTGGAGATTGGCGCCAACGAGGTGCGCTGTACCCACGGGGCGACGGTCGGTCCCGTCCAGCCCGATGAGGTGTTCTACCTGCGCTCGCGCGGGTTAGACCCCGAAACCGCCGAAGCACTGCTGGTGATGGGATTCTTTGAGGTTGTGCTACGCGAAATCAAACCCGCCGACCTGAGGCTCTCCATCCAGCGGCTGCTCGCCAGCAAGCTCAAAGGCAACGCCGCGCAATACTTCATGGATCTGGCAGAGCTGGACGAATCGATTCTGGTGGAGGCATAAGCGCTCAAGTCGCCCTCTCCCACAGGCAGGAGAGGGCGACTTTCGGCTCAGAGGATTACGGCTGATCCAGACTCCACTGGTTGTCGTCTATCGCGCGGAAAGTTTGGGCGAAGCGCGCGTGCCTTGCGTGCCCATCAGCATAGAGAACCGCAGTGCCTCCCTGATAGCGAACTTTTGCAATCTGCGCATCCCAGTCGCCACAGGAGGGCGCTAGCGAACTTTTGCAATCTGCGCATCCCAGTCGCCACAGGAGGGCGCATTGGGGAACAGGCTACAGGGCGGCACAGCACGCCGCTTGGACCAGTGGTAAGGATGATTCACATCCGTCGTCTCCACCCACGGGTCCAGGCACATATCAAAAAACTCCGATACCCAGAATGGGTCGTTGGGATTGTTGACAGGGAGCGGATTAGGAGGGGTGATGCCCGTGATTTGAACCCATGGGTCTCCGCGCAGGATGGAGTAGACGGTGGATGCGGGGCGCGAGACCTCCGCCAGCCGACGGGGCATCGCCGTGAAAAAGCCGTTCGTGGTAAAGGAACCCCACATTGCAGGCACTGAACGTCGCGGGCAACGAGCGGTCAGGGTCCGAAGGGTCCCACCAGATGTTCTGCTTGTTGCGCAGCCCGCGATCCATCTTAATGTATGGCTCCAGCGATGCCTGATAGTTGTGAACTGCCCAGTAATTGACCGTGCTGGGCAGCCCATTAACAACCGCCATCGTAAAGGGGTAGCCCTCATCGTAGTCGTGCAGATACAGGTTCACAGCAACCCCAATCTGACGCATATTGCTCAAGCACTGAGTCTGACGCGCTTTCGAGCGCGCCTGTGCAAACACAGGAAACAGAATCGCCGCCAGAATCGCGATAATGGCGATTACCACCAGCAGTTCAATCAGTGTGAAACCATTGCGTTTCATCGTTGCTCCTCCTTCGTGTTATCAAAGCGCCCCCCAAAGATGGCTGGGCAGCCGCGGCAGGGTTTATCTGCCTGCGCCTGAAAACCGCGTGAGACGCAGGCTGCGCCCCCCAACGGTCATCATCACGCGCAGGCAGGAGGAGCGCGAGGGTCCTGATGAAACGCTTCGCAGAGTCGGGGGAAAACCGGCAGCAGGGCAGGCAAAGGCGGAACCTCTGCCAGAATCACCTTCAAGACAGGCTGCAGAACCAGCTCAGGTTGGGGTACATGCCCGTGAGTCTTGTGGAAAAGACATACGGGGCACTGGCGTCGCGCCGCGAGGCTCTCGTCCTCAATCTGGGCGTGCAACAGCTCGGCTGACAGAATCATCAGCAGCCAGAGTATCGCCAGACCAGCCGCAAGCCGCCGCAGCGTCTCTCTGCGCATCGCGAAGGAGTATACCCCAAACGGAAACGACCGAGCGGTTGACACCCACCATGCTCACTGGGCAGTCTGCAGGAGTATTCCGGAATTTGTTGAATGGATTGTCTGAATGCGCTATAATTAGTGCAGGGCAGTGAGGAGGCTCCGTTTCAGGGAGACCCTCACGAAGGAGTGAGCTGTTATGCGAGAGCAGAAGCTGGATCAGGAAACTTTGAAGTTGATCACGCGCCGCCATTTCTTCCGCATGTGCGGCTACGGAATCGGGGCGCTGGCGCTGAACGCGCTGATGAATGAGAAACTGTTCGCTGCCTCAGACCCGCTCGCGCCCAAGCCTCCCCACTTCAAGCCTCGCGCAAAACGGGTGATTTTTCTGTTTATGGCGGGGGCGCCCTCGCAGATTGACCTGTTCGATTATAAACCGACTCTACAGCGCTACGACGGTCAACCCTGCCCTGAAAGCCTGCTACAGGGGGAGCGATTCGCCTTCATCAAGGGGCGCCCGACGCTGCTTGGCTCGCCATACAAATTCAGCAAGCACGGGCAATCGGGTCAGGAAATCTCCGAGCTGCTACCCCACATCGCTCAGATTGCCGATGATATCTGCATCATTCGTTCGTTACAGACGGATCAGTTTAACCACGCGCCCGCGCAGATTTATATGAACACGGGACACCAGCTGCCCGGACGTCCCAGCATGGGGTCGTGGCTCACCTACGGCTTGGGCACGGAGAATCGCGACCTGCCCGGCTTTGTGGTGCTGATTTCGGGTGCGAACCGTCCCGACGGCGGGCACGCCTGCTGGAGCAGCGGCTTCCTGCCGACCGTCTATCAGGGCGTGGAACTCCGCAGCAAGGGCGACCCCGTACTCTATGTGTCCAACCCCGAAGGGATTGACCCCGAAACGCGCCGTGAGACGGTGGAAGCCATCAGCGATCTCAATCGGATGCACTTTGAGGCAGTAGGCGACCCCGAGATCGAGACGCGCATCAACGCCTATGAGCTGGCGTATCGTATGCAAACCAGCGTGCCCGATCTGATGGACATCAGCAAGGAGCCAGAGCATATCCACCAGCTGTATGGCACGACGCCGGGCAAACCCTCCTTCGCGAACAACTGCCTGCTGGCGCGGCGACTGGTGGAGCGGGGCGTGCGCTTTGTGCAACTCTACCATCGCGGCTGGGACCATCACGGCACGGGAGAGGGCGACAGTATTTCCAAGGCGCTCCCACGCCTGTGCAGTGAGGTGGACCGGGCATCGGCAGCCTTGATTATTGACCTCAA
>FWWM01005173.1_pt1 | contig 29226 bp, 21 predicted proteins | sample 2228351 | NCBI WGS metagenome assembly FWWM01 (sample SAMEA103939774, study PRJEB20133) | metagenome | reverse complement strand
GGGCCTCCAAAGCCTGGGCGAAGTCCAGGTGCTCGGCCGCGGCTGCCGTGCGGTGAATGACCGCTCGGCGAAGCGCCGCCGAACCGGCGAGCGCGTCGTCCTCCCGCAGCCGGAGAAACTCGACCGCGCTGGCCAGGTTGTCGCCCAATGCGGGGAAACGTTCTTGGAGCTGCCGGGCCAGGTCCACGTCGCCCAGCGGCGTGCGAAGGGGAACATACAGAAAGCGCCAGGCCGCAGCTCCCGAGACCCCGACCCAAAACAACGTGGCCAGCAGCCGGAGCCCACGGTCTTCGATGCGCAAGGCGTAATCGGTCAACCCCAGCACCAACGCCACGCCGATGCTGGCCAGCACCAGCCAGCCAAGGCCGTAAGCGGCGATCAAAAGCCGAACCCGCCGCCGCACCGCGGCGAGGCGTTGTTGCAAGGGATGAGTCATGGGCGCATTGCCCGATCCTCGCCCCCGCGGCCAATTGCGGGGGCCAATCACCCAATGTGCCCCGAAGGAGGCTGGCCAGGGCGCGTGCGAGCCGGACCGACCAGCAATCCTACTCCTCGATCGTTACTTTAGGCCTGGCCTTTGTCTTGGCAGGCTTCTTGCCGGCAGGCTTTTCTGCCTCGGCGGACGGCTCCTCGGCCGGTTCCTCGAAATCGGCCTTGGGGATCCCGGCCAGTTGGAGCAGGCTCACCAGACCCGCTTGGGCGTCGATCCGCACTTTCACGCCGTTGGGCACGACAGTGCCGGTCATCGACAGGCGGTCCTTGCCCCCCGAGGCTTCGAGAATTTTGAGAGCCCGGCCCGCCATTTCCCTGGCCTCCTCTTCCTCGGCAAGCAACTGGACCAGCCGCGCAATCGGCGCCCCAGCCACGAACATTTGCATCGGGGGAACGGTCTGGCTGGCGAGCTGCTTGGACTGGTCCATGGCCGTCTTCAGCAGTTCGAGGGCATTGCGGCCGGCAGCCACGTACATCTCGTCCTGGCCGGCACCGACCACCACGTCCAGCGACTCGCCAAACAGCTTGCGGAAGTTCTCCTGCTCCTTGTCTTCCAAACCCATCTGCTCCACGGGCAACGAGAAGGTGTGGAAGTGGACCCCCTCGCGCTGCTCGGCGTCGAGCTTGATGCGTTTGGCCACCTCGGGAGCGTCTTTGCCAAACTGGTCCACCAGTTTCTTGAGGAAGCCGGTGAGCTTCGGCCCGTCCACCGGCGCCATTCCGGCCGCCACGGCCATGCCCTGCGAATCGGCTTTGACCATCATGCCCACCTCTGACCTGGCGGCTTTGAGCAACGGTTGAAAGACGTCCATGGCGTCGGCCAGTAACTCCTTGGCCTTTTTCTTATCGGCCTCGGACATGTCCTGGCGGTCGACCTCCTCCTCGACATTGTTGCGCAGACCGTCCAAAAGGGCCTGGACCTGGGCCATTTGAGCCTCGGAAGACCCCCCGACACTCGTCATACCCATCGCGGCGTCCTTGGCAAAGAACCCGCCGAAACGCGTCTTGCCCTCCGGGGTCGCGGAAATCTGCTTGGCAAGCTCGGTGCCGGGCTTGGCCACCACCGCGTATTCCAGGCGGAGGCTGTCGCTGCCATGGTCCACCCCCAGGCCCAAGGTGACCGCATCCAGCTCGTTGACCATCTGGGTAATCTGCTGGATGGTGATCTCGCTCGTCTTTTTGCGGAGGGCGAATTGGGCGTCGCTTTCGCCGGGCAGCCTTTCTTCCAGGCCGGCCTGCATGCCCATCTGGATCATGGGCAGGAACATCTGCTTGAGTTCCTCAGGGATGTTCCGCACCAGGACTTGCACCGAGATGGTGTACTGTCGGGGCAGATCGCCCAGGGCCTTGAGGGGGTCGGCCGGCGGCGATTGCAAGGCGTCCTTGCTCCGGCTGACGAAAACCCAGCCTTTGGCCTCCCTGGCAAAGACCGTCTGGACCCCCAAGGGGATTTCGTACACGCCGCCGGTCTCTTGCACATCGCCGATGACCGGCTTCAGCGCTTCGAGCAGTTGCTGGAAGTCCTTGACCGGCACGAAGCCCAAGATGGGAAAATCGCCTACGCCGGCCGAGACGATCAGGCCCCAGGGGCGTTTGGTATCGATGCCGGCCAGTCCCTTTCCCCCGGTGAACTGGGCAATCCCCTGGCGGGCAGCCCAGGTTTGCCCGCCAGGTTATCGACCCAGGCCACGTCCTTCATCAGGGCGTCGTAACCGGAAAACGCGGCGATGACAAGGGCCTTGCCCCCGTCGGATGGTTGTGCCAGGCCCTGGCTCCCCCAGCCCAGCAGCGTCGCGGCAATGGCCGCCAAGCAAAGCATCCTCTTCACAATCGGCACTCCTGTGAGGTTAGAGAATAGTCGAGCGGACCGCGGCCAAGGTCCCTCCGATGGGTCCAACGGCCTTCGGGACGTTTAAATAGTGTACACCGGCCCGGCTATCGCTGCCAGGGGCCCCGAATACACCGCCGGCTCGGGGAAGAGAACGCCAGGCACCGGGCCGTCTTCTGAGCCGCGATGGTCAGGCAGCGGTCGAATTATCATCGGGTCGCCTTCCGAGCCGCGACCGCCAGGCATCGGGCCGTCTTCTGAGCCGCGACCGCCAGGCAGCGGTTGGATTATCTGCGGAGCCGCGACTGCCACGCATCGGGTCGCCTTCCGAGCCGCGAAACGCTAGGCATCGGGCCGTCTTCTGAGCCGCGACCGCCAGGCAGCGGCGGCACCGCCACCCATCGATCGAACCGCTGGCGAAGGTCACGGGCGTGGCAAAGCAGAAGCTCTATGAGCGGGCACGCCGCCTGCAATCCTCAAAGCGTGTCAATACCTCATTGGCCAAGCCGGCGGGCCTTGGCGCCAAGGGGCACCCGGCTTGGCTTCAGGAGCGGCCTGGCCGACCCGGCGTGGGCGCCGAGCCTCTGCGAGGTCCCTGGCGGCAAACAGCCGTAAACGGCGTCTGACAAGTGTCGCGCACTTTTTCGCAGCGGTCCCTGGAGGGCTCCTGGTGCCGTAAGCATGTTCATTCGGCACGCCCCGGTCTACTCCTTCTCGTAGTGCTCGATGAGCGGCCAGTAGGTCTTGAAGTCGAAGTCGGGGCTGTTGTCCAGGTCGTGGCATTCGTAGCAGAAGCGTTTTTCGGCCTCCTCTTTGGTCAGGACCATGGCCTTGCGGAGCTTTTCCTTGAGGGGCTCGTCGTCGGTGAGTTCGGCCTTGCAATGGGCCTCGCCGGGGCCATGGCACGACTCGCAGCCGACGTCAATCAGGTGCGGCGTCTTCTCTTTGCTCAAGAAGCCGCCCTTGTAAGGGAAGTATTGGGTCGGATGCCACCCGATCACGTGGCAACTGATGCATTCGGGATCAAAGTTGCGGGGTGGATCGGCCTCGACCAAAGTGCGGTACGCTTTGGCGTGGCCGCTTTTCTTCCAGATAATATACGAGGGCTCATGGCACGACTCGCACTTGGCCGAGCCCACGTACGTGCCCAGAAGCTCGGCCTGGGGGTTGGGGGCGGGTTTGATGCCCAAGCCCGCAAGTCCCAGGGTTTGGAGCTGATCCTGGTAGGCTTTCATCAGGGCCTTCATCTCTTGAGCCTGGGCAAAGCGCGAGTCCAAGGGGACGCGCTGGTAGCGCATCTGGAGTTTGCCGTCCGGGCCGGTGTAGAACCCCAGCACGATGACGTGCATCCCCTTTTCGCCCACTTCGACCAGATAATTCCGGCCGTCGATCTGCCGCGGGATTTCTAGCGGGGGTTCCGGGGCCCCTCCGGCGGTCACGACGAATTGGAAGGCGGGAAACTTGCGGGCCAGCTCTTCCGATTCCTCCAACGTGGCGTGGGCCAGGAGGAACAAGAGGTCACACTTCTGGGCGAGCAGCTCGGGCAGGACTTTGTTCAAGGCCGTTTCTGGATCGACGGTTTCGACCTCCGGATTATGAAGTTCCTGGATGGCCTGGCGTCCCAAGACGGCGGTCACGCCGAGCTTCAGCCCGCCGGCTTCAAGGACCCGCCATCGCGGGGTGATGGCCGCATCGAAGCCAAACAAAGCGGCATTGGCCGACAGGAAGGGGCTTTCCTGGCCGGGGGTGCCGGCCACAACCGCCGCCAGTTCGGGAGCAGGGAGGCGGAGGTCGGCTTTGCCCAGGGCAATCGCCGCGTAGCCCATTTTGCGCATGGCCTCGGCGGTAATCTGAAGTTTGATCTCCGTCTGCCGGCCGTAACTTTTGATGAGGCCTCCCACGTCCAGGGCCACCAGCGGCCAGCCTTGGGCCCGCAACTGCTCGAACAGGGAGTAGCGGCGGGCGACTCCCCCTTTCATACGGTCCAGGCCGGCGCAGCCACACGGTTCGAGATACCCGTCTTGCCGGCCGGAGAGGGCCACAGCCAGGCGGGGTTTTGGCCAGCCCTCGAAAATCGGGCCATTTTCTTTAATGGGGTCGATCGGCTCGCCGCTGTGCTTGCCTTTGCGAGGCTTACCGGAAGGCGAGACCCCGCTCCTCGATCCGGTTTGGTGCCCGGCTGCGCCGCTGCCAGAGGTTGACGAAGATGCCGGGCGCGCGGCCAACGATGACGAGCTGGAGGGGGAAGGGGGGCTGCCAGCCGGTTTGGTAACGGGCCTTTGGTTAGCGGCCGAGCTTTCTAAGCTCACCCCACCTTGCCCCGGCGTACTGCCGCCGCGCAGCGGATTCGGTCGGAGCTGGGGGCCCCGCGTGTCCAAAGAATCCGGGGACGCGGGGGCCGGCCCTCGGGATGCCTCGGCGGCCAGAATCCGTTTTTCCTCCGCGGCCCCCGATGCCGTCCACCATGCCGCTGTCGCCGCCCACACCAGGCACACCGCCCCCAGCCCGGCCCCCAGCGCAGCAAAACCGATCCGTCCTCGCGACGACATCAAGTATCCCTCGTCAGCAGAATCGTCTTGGGCAAAAGAACCTCACTTGCGAATGGCGAACCGCACCTTGATGGATAGTTCCTTGGCCATCCGGTGATTGGTCTTCAGGACGATCTGGCCGGGCTTGGCCGACTCAGTGCCCGAATAGTCCATCGGCTCGCCCCCTTTTGGCAGGCGGATGGTCAAAGGAATGCGGGTCAGGTTGCCACTGGTGATGGGGGTACCCAGGGTCGCTTGGAGGAACTCGGGCTCGCGCCGGCCGATTTCCACGCGGATGTTGTTGGCTTCGGCCCCACGCACGAAGATCATCAAACTGCGTTGCACCTCCTCGTCGCTGCCCAAGGTACCCAGGTAAAGGGTATTGGTGTTGCTGTCCCACCCGGCCGGCCCCACCACCCGGATGTCGCCTACCACCGTGCCTTTGACGGGTATTGGAATGGTACGGTTGCCGGGCAAATTGGTCTTCAGAGTGATTGTCTGTTGAAACGGCCCCAAAGGCAATCCTGGTTTTACCGTCACGTGGACAATCTGGCCGCTCGTGGCGCCGGACTCAGCCTTCACCTGGTCCTCGGGCATGGGCTCGGCGCGGACCTCAAAGGCCTTGGCGGTGGCCGGGTCGGAGAACTCGTGGCCGGTAATCTGGAAAGGATAGGGCTTATAGCAAAACACGTTTACCGTGGCCGTGTGAGGAGCCGTGCTGGGCAGCGAGCTGAGGGCCAGTTCGTCGGGGATGGGCCGGACGATGGCCACGACCCGGCCGGTGATGCTCAGTGCCAGGCGATGCCGGGTGGGGTCGTTGGTCAACACCGCCGCGGTCTGCCGGTAAGGTCCCATGAAACCCTTGGTGTGCCACTCGACCGTAACCTTGGCCGATTCGCCAGGGTTGACCACGTTCCGGTCCAGATCGGCCAGGGTGCACTTGCAAGACGTGTCGCCCTTCTCAAGGGTGAGGGGCTTGTCCCCGTAGTTGGTAATGATGAACTCATGTTTGCCGTGGGTATCGGTATCCATCACCCCAAAGTCGTAAGTGGTTTCGTTAGGGACCGCTCTGGGGTGTGGTTCATTGGGTTCGGGTTTGGCGGCCGCTTCCCCCTCGCTTAGGCCGTTTGGGGTGCCGTCCCAGGGTCGCTGGTGGATGCGGGCCACGGATAACCCCACGCCCAAGATCGCTCCGATAACCACCGAGCCAGCCGCAATAAGCCACGTCTTCATGGGAATGACTACCGATGGAAAGACCTTTTTGCCGGCCACCCTAAGGGTACGCCGAACGTTGCCGCGCCAGGAAGCCGGTCCAGCCAGCGCCGGGGCGTTGGCTGTCCTCCCGAAGTTGTCCGGGGCTGAGCCCCCTCAAAAAACGATAGAAAGGTGCCCACCGGCACCGAAGCCCCTTGGCATACTCCGGGCGCAGTTATCCGCGGTTTGATTCATTACGTTCCAGGAGCCTACGGAGTTCGTCGGGGAGGCGCTGACCGGCAGGGTCGGCCAGCTCGTGCAATCGAAGGGCATCCTGGGCGTGCTGGCGGAAGCCGGCTTGGTCGCCGGCGGCCTCGCACGCCAGGGCCCATCGGCCGTGGATCACGGGGTTGGCTGGGTACAGCTCGGCCGCCTGGCCATAGGCCCGAAGTGCCTCGTCCAGCCACGCTTTTTGGCCCGTGTGGCGGTAGATCTCGAGATAGCGGTCGCCGGTAGCCAGCCACAAAGCACTAGCCTTGGGAGCCCGCTGGAGCATGGCTTGGGTCGCCTGGCGGAACGACTGGACGGCGGCGGGATCCGGGCGGCCCTGCCAGGTTTGGAACCGCAAAGCAGCCAGCATTTCCCAGGGGCGCGAAGCCAGAGGGTCGGCCTCGGCGGAACGCAGAAGCAGGGGCTCGGTGCGGTCGGGCTGCCGCCGAGCCGCAGCCATCGCCGCGCGGCACTCCAGCACAGGCCGATACGCCGTAGCATAACAGGCTGCCACGGCGGCCAAACCGCCCGCCAAGAGGGCCCAGGCCGCCGGCTGCGGCCAAAGGTGCAGGTAGCCGGCCTGGCTGGAGCCCGGCTCCGCAGGGCCTTGGCTTGGGTCTGGGCCGTCCGGCCGGACCGATGCTTCTTCGGCCACCGAAACCCCCAATGCCACCAACAGCCACAGGCTTCCTGCCACCCCCGGAAAGCCCATCGCTCCAGCCGCCAGAAGGTTCACGGCCAGCACTCCCACCGCCAAGCCGGGGAGCCACGCGGGCAAGCGGCCGCGAAGCGTCCAGGGCCAAAGTGTGGCCAGGGTGCCGGTTGCCAGGACCATGGCCAGCCCAACGCCCGCCGCACTGGAAGGCGCCGAGGCGGTCCACCCTGCCAGCAATCCGACCGGATAGCCCACGAGGCCGCCTACGGCCGCAAAAAGGGGCGGGCCCCAATCTGGCAGCGTTCCAGAGGCAGCCAAAGCGCTTGGGCTCACTCGGCCCATCTCTTGGGTGGACCGTGGGATGGCTTTTGCCACCATCCACCCGAATCGGCCGAGCACGGCGGCCAGGGCGATCACTGCGGGCGTGCCTGCGGTCGCCCAGACTTCCAGCACGAAGTTATGTGGCTCGGCCACCTCTTCGGCGGCTGCGGGCAACTTGTATCGCGTGTATTCGGCCTGGAAGTTGCCGGGCCCCACACCCAGCCACAGGTGATCGGCAATCATCGCCATTGTGGCCCGCCAGTAATCGAGCCGGACTGTCAGCGAGCGTCCGGCCTGGGTGAACACCGAGGCATCGAGGCCGCCGGTAACCACGGCCGCCGTGGCCAGCACCGCCACGACCACAGCGGCGCCCGCCACCAGCCTCCATCTTTGCCGCCAGGAGCGCACGGCGCCGGCAGCCACCAGCACCAGCCCCAGTGCGGCGGCCAGGTAAGCGCTCCGGCTCATGGTGAGGATCAGGCAGCCGGCCACGAGCGCCGCTGCGAGGGCCACGCCCCCTTGGCATACCCGGAGCCCAGCGGGTGTTCGCCCATTTTGCACAGGCCAGCCGGCGGTCCCGAGCCCAATCAACACCACCAGCCAGGGGGCCAGGAAACCCGCCAGCGAGTTCGTCAGGGCAAAGGTGGCGATCGGTTCGGGACTGTTCAACCGGTCTTCGAACTTCCGGCGCATGGCGGGATCGGCGGCCAAGTCCAGTCCCGCCTCGCGAAGCACTTTTTCCGGATGGCGGCGGTACTCGGCCCGCGTGGCCGGTAGCTCCCAGGCATACTGGTACACTCCGTAGCCCGAAAGTCCCACGGCCAGCGCGACCATTACTGCGGCCACGGCCCGCACGCAGGGGCCTCGAGGCAATACCTGGCGCGTCAAGATAAAGCCCAACCCCAAGGCGACCCATTCCCAGATCATGTTCACAGCCGGGCGGGGATGGCCGGCCACAGCGCCGCGCACTCCTGCGGCCACATGCAGCCCCACGAGGACCAGGACCAAGGCATCGATCCAGGCGAAGCGGAAGGAGAACCGCTGCCGGCCTATCCATCCCAGCAGCCAGACCACCCCCAGGGCCAGCCAGAGCATCACCAATGGCAGGCCGTCGCCTTCTTCGGCGGCCGACTCGCTGACCACCAGCGGCCGGGCTACCCACAACGCGCACACTCCCGCTAACAGCCACGGGTTTAGGCGGTCCGGGGCATCGGGCCCTTCGCTGGCCGACCGGCCCGAGGGCCCTGCGGCCAGAGATTGCCGCTGGGATGCCGGGGAAGGCGTGCCGGCCGGTGGACCGCCTTCTGCCGCATTCCTGGCGAACTGCCGGCGGTGTTTACGGCGTGCCATGGCCGTGGCCCTTTTGGTTGTTGCGCGCCCGGCGCCCAGCGGTCTCTAGGATCGCCACCAGGACGAGCACGCAAGCGACCACCAACAGCACGATCGCCGCCCCAAGGTAGTCCACCTGGTGGAGCACCAGCGCCCCCAAGCCGCAGGTGGCCGTGGCCAGATAAATGGTCAGTACCGCCTGGGTGGGCGTCATGCCCAGTTCCACCAGCCGGTGCGAAAAGTGGCTCTTGTCGCCCACGAAGGGGCTGCGCCCCTCGCGCAGGCGGATGAACACCACGGTCGCCGTATCGTACAGCGGCACCGCCAGGACACACAAAGGGGCCAGGATACGATGGGGCGCTTCGTAGCCGGCAAAGGTGGCCATCAGGGTAACCACCGCCAGGAGATAGCCTACCAGGTAGGCCCCGGCATCGCCCATGAACAGCCGGGCGGGTGGCCGATTGTGCCACAAGAATCCCCCAAGCGCCCCCAGCAACACCAGCAAAAAGCCGCCGATGAATAGTTGCGGCTGATGCGTGGCCGGGCTGGGCGCCACCAGCACCACGGCGGCCAGCAAGCTGGCGCAGATGGCGGCTACGCCGGCCGACAGCCCATCCATGTTATCCAGCATGTTGAACGAATTGGTCAGGCCCACGATCCACACCACGCTTAGCGCGGCGGTCAGGAGGGGCCAGTTGACAAATGCGGTCAGGCGGCAGCCCGAGGCCACCATAGTTACCGCGACCGCGGTTTGCACAGCCAGACGCAGGCGCCAATCCAACCCGCGGCGATCGTCGACCAGCCCCAGTACCACCAGGACTGTACCTCCGGCCAGGATCCCCCACATCCGTCCCGCCTGATGCAACAGGCCCGGCACGTGCGGCACGACCCAGGCGGGCAACCACCGGGCCGGGGCGTCGGGGCCCAACTGGGCGAGCATCCACACCAGGGCGTGTCCGGCTGCCAAAGGCACCACCATCCCCAGCCAAATCGCGACTCCGCCGCCGGTGGGGACAGGCTGGTGGTGCAGCTTGCGCGGCCCCGGCCGATCGACCCATCCCCACCGGGGACTGATCCGCCGGACGACAAATCCGCAGGCCCAGGCCACCAGACAAGCGGGCAACACTGCGCCCAGAACCAATCCGCTCACCGGCGGCCCTCCTTAGGTTCCAGCGTGTGCAGATACCGCCGACACTGCGAAAAAAACTCGTGGTACTCGTCCTGGCGGTAGTCCGGGAAGGTCCACTCATGAGGTTCCCACCGGCCGTGGCGATAAAACAGCGTGATCTCGGCGTAGATCCCCTGCCCGATGTACACCCGATGGGCGAAATCCTTGGTCGAAGCCAATACCAGTTTGCTGAGGGTAAGATATCCGGGATCGAGGTTCAGCGGCCGAGGCTCGGGATGGAGCTTCAACGCCGCGTACTGCTCTTCCCAGGCATTGGCCGCAAGCTTGCGCTCCGCGAGGCTTGCCGGGTCGATCGGATCGGCGAATGCGAAGAACTGTTTCAAGAGCCCGCATCCCATTTCGGCCTCGTAATATCGCGTTTGTACAAACGAAAAACGGGGGCTTCGGCAGGCGATCGGTCCCCAGGCGGCGCTCATGAGGCGCTCGGCCCAGTCCAGGGCCGACGTGTACCGGCTGAATGCCGCGACAATCAGCAGGCTGGTTGGGGGGGGTGCCGGCTTGCCCATGGCCCAAATCGATTGGGGCTTACTAGACGTTTCGTTTGTTCGTTGGAAACAGCCGTGCCAGCCATGCCCAATGGGCCACGCCGGGGGGCATAGCCGAAAGCCGCCGCCCCACCGGTTCTCGGGCCACCGCACAGGCCAGGCATGGGCCCTCCCGTCGTTCCAATCTTGCAATGTTACCATACGGGGGGCAGGGGTACCCAGGATGGCCGGTTGCGGCGCTTGGGCCGGAGCAAGGCGTGGTGCGACGCCTCACGGCCAGCCCCGCTTGACTGGCCAGCTAGACTTCCGGGGGCAAGACGCTGCGCCTGGGGGGCTTTGTCCGCTGTCCGAGCCGCTTCAAAGGGGAGGCTGCGGTCAAAGGGGGCCGCCGCCGGGGCCTCCCGCCGCGCAGCTCGACCCCGCTTGTGTTCCTCGCAGTCTCGGGAGTGTGGCTCATGGCTGAAGTGGTCGTTCGCGTCCGGCCTAACGGGCCGTATGTAATTGAAGGACCGGTCCAAGTGCTCGATGCCCAGGGCAATCCTTATCCGGTTCCGCCCGACAAGCCGGTCGCCCTGTGCCGGTGTGGGCATTCGCAGAACAAGCCGTTCTGCGACGGTGCCCACCGCACCTGCCAGTTCAGCGCCCCCTGATGCCCCGGTGCCAATCGTAAGGTGGGTGCGGCCATGGGGCCTTCCGAAAGGGGGCCCTGGACGCCCTGCCTGGGCTCCTCTACCGGTCCGCCCGCACGCTTTTGGCCTGAATGGCGGCCTCGACCTCCTTGAGCGTGGCCATGCTCGTGTCGCCCGGGGTGGTCATGGCCAGCGCGCCGTGGGCCGCCCCATAGAGAACCGCTTCGGCCGGCGATTTGCCTGCCAGAAAGGCATAGATCAGCCCGGAAGCGAAGCTGTCGCCCCCGCCCACCCGGTCGAAGATTTCCAGGTCTTCGCGGACCGGGGCTTCGTAGAACTGGCCCTCGGCCCAAAGCACCGCCCCCCAATCGTTTCGGGTCGCGGTCGTGGCATTGCGGAGCGTGGTGGCCACGACACGAAAGTTGGGGAACGTGCGCACGGCCTCGGCAATCATCCGCTTGAAGTTAGCCGGATCGAGTTGCGAAAGGTGCTCGTCCAACCCGGGGACCTCGAACCCCAAGGCCGCGGTGAAGTCCTCTTCGTTGCCAAGCATCACATCGACCAAGGGGGCGATGCGGCGGTTAACTTCGATCGCCCGCGCCGAGCCCCCCTGCGACTTCCACAGCGAAGGCCGGTAGTTGAGGTCGAACGAGACTATGGTGCCGGCCTGGCGCGCGGCTTGCATGGCCTCGATAGCCAACTCGGCCGTGCCCGGGCCCAAGGCGGCGAAGATCCCCCCGGTATGGAACCACCGCACCCCCTCGTCCTCAAAGATGCGATGCCAGTCGACATCGCCCGGCTTGAGCTGCGACGCCGCCGTGTAACCCCGATCGGAACATCCCACCGGGGGGCGGATGCCAAATCCCCGTTCGGTGAAATTCAGGCCCACGCGGGCTGCACGCCCCACGCCGTCAAAAGCAACCCAGCGCACGTGCGACAGGTCCACGCCCCCCTGCATCATGAGGTCTTCCAGCAAATGACCGACCTCGTTATCCACGATCGCCGTGACAACCGAGGTCCGCAGACCGAAACATTTGCGCAACGCCCGCACCACGTTGTACTCGCCGCCACCTTCCCACACCTGGAACTGGCGGGCAGTGCGGATCCGGCCCGGCCCCGGGTCCAAACGGAGCATCACCTCGCCCAAGGCGAGGACATCCCAGCGGCAGGCTTCGGCCGGCTTGATCGCGAGTGCCATAAGACGCGCTCCTTCGGACATCAAACAGTCGGAGGGGTTTCGCTCGACAAACGGGTGTTCCCCTCCCTGCAAACCATCAACGGCATGTTTTCCGCGGTGGCCCGGGGGGCATTGCGATCGACAACCGCTTTGCCACGCCAGGCCGGCGGCACTTCACCGTTGCCACGATTTCCACACCCGCATCGAGCGCTGGAGGTGTTCGCGGGCATCGCCCGGAATGCCGTAACACATCAGCCCCACCGGACCGCAATACCCGATCTCCCGCAGCGTCGCCAATAGCTCTCGGTTATCGAAATCGCCCCGGTCCAGGGGTTGGATCAGGCCGTTGGTCCAGGTTTTTGCCCCCCGCTGGGCGCCGTTGAGCGTTACTGCAAAGAGGATATCGGCGTTGGCCCGCAGCACCGGCCGATAGTCCTTCTCGCCATCGACCATCAGCCAGTGACAGAGGTTGAAGTTGACACCCACGGCCGAGTGGGCGACTTTTCGGGCCACCGCGATGGCCTGGAGCAGGCTGTGCGTCCAGTCGCCGGTGTGGTGGTAGATGGAGACGCGCAGTCCGTTTTGCCGGGCCGCCTCGCCCAGTTCCCTTAAGGCCCGGATTGCCTGGGGTTCGCCCTGGGGGTCGCCGGGCGGAAGCCCCTGGAGGAGGACGCTGATCGTCGTGGGCCGGCCCTTCAGTTTGCGCATCGTCTCGAGGATCCGGGGATCGCAGACCGGCGTGCCGGGCTTGACCGAAACCCGCGTATGGGCCAGGTAAAGGGGCAGTCCGGCATCGTCGAGCGTCTTGAGGTTCTTTTCGAGGCTTTCGTCCAGCCAAAGGGGATAGCCCGCCCCGTCGAATCCCAGCTCGCGAAGCAGGGCGACTTGCTCGGACAGGGTGCGTTTCTTGGCATCGTGGGTCTCGATGCAGAACCCGTACAGTTTGGGCCACCAAGCGGCGTCTTGGGGCTGGGCAGCCGGCTCGGCCGCCCGGCAACAAGCACCGCCCCATCCGCCTGGGCCGGCAACAGCCAGAATTACGGCAAGCCATCCGGTCGTCGTCCCGCGAATCATGGCCCAATCTCCCATTATGCTGGTTCCCGTCAAGGCAGCCTGATTATCAAGAGGCCTGCGGGGCGGCTATTGGGGCCACCCGTCCGGCCGCTCGACGACTATCATTCCCGCCTTGTGTTTTATTTGCAACCCGCCAGCCGGCGTGGGCGGCTCTGGCCGGCGGCATTCGGCGGACCAATTGCGTCAGCACCGAAAAACCGGGCCTCTTGGGCGCGGCCGGAGGACACCTGCATCATGGCACCTGCGCTTCGCCACATGGCACCTGCGCTTCGCCGCGGCGGTCCTTACGCCGCGGTTTTCTCCGGCGGATCGGCCAGGCGCGGCAAACCCAAGAGCGATTCGACCTGCTCGGCCACCAGGGCCAGTTCGCCCATCATGCGGTGGTACAGCCGCGACAGCGTTTCCAGCGTGTCGCAGGCTGCCCGAAATACCCCTTCGAAGTCCTGCGAGGCTGGCAGGGTCGGGAGAACGTAATCGGCCAGTGTGCAGGGGCCCTTGCCATGTTCGAACGGGTACGGGGCGCCCGCAAGGGCCTGCTGGATTTCGCTGAGTGCCGCGTGCACCCGGCCCAGTTGGTCCAGCAGGACTTTGAGGAAGGATTGATCATTCTCGCGGGCCTCGAAGAGCTCGACCAGGCCGGTCAGTCCGGCAAAGGCATCGCGTAAGGTGTGCATCCGGTTGCATTGGCCTACGAGCAGGTCCAAGGCAGGAAGGATGCGTGCGATTTGCGCTTGGACGGAAGCTCCGGCGGCAAGCCGCGATGCCACCTTGGGCACAGAGGCCAACTGCAATGCCGCCCCCAAGCGCTGCCGGCCGGCGGCCTCGAAGGGTTCCAACTGGGCCTCCAGGGCCAACTGGCTCTGGGCCACGTGCTCCTGGACTTGCCAAACCTGGTCGGCATTCTGCATGGGCAAGCGGAACTGGTCGGGCCGGGGGGCCACCCCGGCCCGGAGCATCGCGGCGGCCATTTCCGCATCCAAGGAATCCTCATCCAACTTCGTAAACGCTTCCCAGGCCTGCCGATAGCCCGGCGCCAACTCGAGCATCTGTTTCCGGGCCGACTTGAGCGCCTCGGCGACTGCGGCCACTGAAGACGACGGGGTGGCAATGTGCGGGTCCAGTCGCAGGGGCCGGCCATACCAAAGATCGCACTGGAAGTACCGCCGCGCAGCCTTCATTGCGTCTTGCTCCTGCGACTGCCGGGCCAGCAGGTTCGCCACAGGGTGCAACATGGCCGGATCAAACTCCGGGCCTAACGTTTCGCGGTAATAGTCCTCGGTCACCTGCCGCGCCAGCGTCTCGAAGTCGACGAACAACACCGTTGCCGGGTACTCCAAACGGAAGATCCCCTCTGCCCCGTCCCGGTGCACGGCCGCAATACGCTCCGGGGGCGAAGGGTGCGTGTCGAACCAGTCCGCCTCCGATTGCTGGTTCATTTCGTCGATAGTGGCGTGGACTTCGGGCGGGATTTGGTCCACATTGGCCAGAATCAGCCGCGGCAGGTTGTCGCCCAGGCGGCCCTCTTTGAAGAACGTGGCCAGGTCCGACATCGCCCCGGAATGCGCCACCGAAAGCACCGACAACCGGCGCATGGTTTGTTCGAAGGTCGCGCAGCCGGCCAGCCGGGCGCCGTAAAGGTCGGCATGGAACTCCATTTGCCGCATCAAGAATCCGGCCACTGCATGGCCTGCGATCATCAGCACCCAGAGGATCCGGCGTGTCAGCCAGATGCAGAAGCGGGCCAGCCACAGCACCAGCATCACCCGGTAGTCCCCTTCGCGGCTCCAGCGGATGAGCCGCTCGTCCCACGCATCACGCTCGTACACCACCCGGGTCAGCCACCAACTGATCGACCGCACCAGGTAGCTTAATCGCATCCCCGCGCCTTGGGTGAAATGGCCGAACTCGTGGGCCAGCACGCCTGCGAACTGCCGCAGGTTCAACCCGGCCACCAGCGGCAGCCCGATGGTGAGCACCAGGTCCGTGCCGAACATGCTCCAGATGCCGTGCCGAAAACTGGCCGCAGCATTCACATCGCAGTTGACATCGATCCGCCGCGGGCGGGGCGCCCCCACGACCGCCCCCACCCGCTCCACAAAAGCGAACAACAGCGGCTCCTTGCTCCGGGAAAGCGAGCGCGTGGCCGTGGGTCGCGCGGACCGGGCAAACAACGGCTTGACCATGAAGAACACGGCGAGGATCCCGGCCACGATCGGCCCGAAATACATCACCCCGCCTACCGACCGCCCCCCCTTCAACAGCCCCGGTCCATGCACCGCGTGAAAGTACGTGCCATAGCCCACCAATCCGATCAGCGCCACATACACCACGGGCAACAACACCATCACCAAAGCCACCAGGGCGATCCCCAGGCGGTAGCGGTCGGGAAGGTGGACCGCCTGGAGTTCCCCCTGAAAGCCCCCCAAGATTTGTCGGACCAGCTCCTCGCGGCTGGGGGGCATACCAGTCGTCCGGCCAGCCGGGCCCCGCGTCGGGCCCCTTTCGGCCCGGGGCAGGCTACCGGTCGGCGCCCGTTGCAGTGCGTAGTCGCCGGCGCCTGCCTGCTGTTGACGTTCGGCGTTGCCGCGCAGCCGCCGCATTCGACGCAGGCGGAGCGCTGGCCGGGCCGATGCATCTGCTTGCCGGGGATCCTGGTGCTGGCGGCGCGGAGGCCCCGGGCACGGAGGACCCCGAAGCGGCTGCCGGCAGCACGTGCGAACCCCGCGGTATCTCAAGGATCGCCCCGCATTGGCCGCACTTGGCCTGCCGGCCTGCATTGGAGGCCCGGGTGCGGAAAGCCGCCCCACAGGCCGGGCACGTGAACTGGATCTGCATAAAAGCTCTCCGACCTGCCCCCGCAGCCGACCGGCTTCCCGGATGCACCGCACACCGCGCGGCGCGATGCGCGAGGCCCGCCTCGGAAACTCACCGGGCTGGCGTGGGCGCTTTCAAAAGATTCTCCAGAAAATCGACATGATTCCGTCCGCCGTTGGCGTTGTCTTTGCGCGGTCGCCAAAGCTTGCCAGCCAGGTCCAGATCGCCGTCGCCATCGAAATCGGCTGCCACGACCTCGTGACCCCCCAGGCCGGCGTCAAGGATCGTATGCTCGACGAACACCCCGCCTCGACCATCGGCGTTCTCCCACAGGAACCAGCGGGGCGGCTTGTCGCCGGCAATGGCCTCCATCTCGCAGGTGAATACATCGGCATCGCCGTCCTGTTCGAAGTCGGCGACCACCAAAGAATGATACGCTCCGCGGCGCGCCGAATCGCGTTGCCGAAGGGGGTGGAGCTGCCACCGGCCGCCTCGGCCATCCAGGTTTTCCAGCCAGCCGATGCGCCCGGCGCGAATCTCGTTTTCCGTCATCACCAGGTCCGCATCGCCATCACGGTCCAGGTCCACCACGGCGCACCGCGTGGCCAAAGGGAACGGCTGTTTCGGGTTGCCAAAGGGGATGTTTTCGTGGGCGATCCAGCGTATACCGCGGCCGTCGGCGTTTTCAAACCACTGGTTCGACCGCACCACGTCCAGGTCGCCGTCGCCGTCGAGGTCCCCCGCGGCAATGCCGGCGTGGACCGACAGGCCGATATCGTGCCGCCGCCAAGGCCGCCGCGGGTCTTGGGGAATCTCGTACCACCGCAGATTGTTGCGGTCGGACATCGTCAGCACGTCGGGCCGGCGGTCGCCATTCAGGTCGGCCAGGACTACGTCATGAACAGCGGCCAGCGCCGGGTCGAAGAAAATCCGCTCGAAGGGCTTTTCCCGCGGCTTGCCCGGGTTCCGGTACCAGGCCCCGCCGGTGACGAAATCCACCCAGCCATCGCCGTCCACATCCACGGCGGCACCGCCGACTTCGGAGGGAGAGTTGTCGCCCAGCCGATGCTGCGACCAGCGGTCGGGCAACTCCAGGCGATACCAGCGGATTTCGCCGCCGCTTTGGCCGGTGATGAAGTCGGGCCGGCCGTCCCGATCCAGATCGGCCGCCGCAGTCTGCCCCCACGAAGTGCCCGGCAAATGCCGGTCCACGAAATGGTGCCGAAACTGCGGCGCGGCGCCCCAGGCAATGCCCGCGCACAACAGCGTGCTCATCGCCCCCACCGCGACCCGCCGGAGAGCCATGCCGACCGTCCTCCCGCTTGCTCTTGCGCCAGCCGCCCCCCAATGCGCGGCGCCAGCGCAACCAGTCAAAACCTAACCCACCCCTCGATGCGTGTCAATGCGGGGCTCTTGAAACCGGGCGCTTTTTAAGTCGGCGAGGTGGTCCAGTTCCCGATGTGGTTGTCGCCTGTCGTTCAAACGGCTATACTCGCTCCTCCGGACAACATAACGGAGCGGTGGCGTGCAGGGGGGAAGCTATAGGCACGAGCATGTTTTCGACGCCTTCGGCGTGCATGGCGGGCCGGCTGTACCCCGGGGCCGTGCGAAGGGCACTGGGTGCGGCGTCCGTTGACTTCTGAAGGCCGTGTGCACCTTTTCTGACCCTCTGACCCGGCAAGGGCTTGCTACGCAGGTCGCAGGGAGGGCGCGAAGATTTCCCCAGGCCGGCACGCCCGACTCCCCGGCCCAATGCACTTGGAAAAGCGCCAGTATGCATATCGGTTTGACTTACGACCTGCGTGCCGAGTACCTGGCGGCCGGCTACACGGCCGAGGAGACGGCCGAGTTCGATCGGCCCGACACCATCGAGGCGATCGAGGCGGCGCTTGAGTTCCTCGGTCATCGGACCGACCGGATCGGCAATGTCCGGCAGTTGGTCCAGCGCCTGGCCGCAGGCGACCGCTGGGACCTGGTGCTGAACATTGCCGAGGGGCTGCATGGCCTGGCCCGCGAGGCCCAGGTGCCCGCCCTGCTGGATGCCTACCAGATCCCCTATACCTTCTCCGACCCGCTGGTGACCGCCGTCTGTCTGCACAAGGGGCTTACCAAGCTGGTCGTCCGCCAGGCGGGCATCCCCACGCCCGACTTTGTGGTGGTCGAACGTGTGGAAGACGTGTCCCGGGTAAAACTCCCGTATCCGTTGTTCGCCAAGCCCGTGGCCGAGGGGACCGGCAAAGGGATCGATGCACGCTCCAAGATTTGCCACCCGGCCGCCTTGGAAACGGTGTGCGCGGAGCTACTGGGGCGTTTCGGCCAGCCCGTGCTGGTGGAAACCTTCTTGCCAGGCCGCGAAATGACCGTGGGGCTGTGGGGAACCGGGCCGTCGGCCGAGGTAATCGGCACGCTGGAAATCCAGTTGCGTCCCTCGGCCGAGCCGGAGGTTTATTCCTACGCCAACAAAGAAGCGTGTGAGGAGCGGGTCGAGTATCGGCTGGTCGATGCCAAAGAGGATGCCGCGGTGCGCGAGGCGGAGCGGTTAGCCCTGGCTGCGTGGCGGGCCCTGGGCTGCCGGGACGCTGGCCGCGTGGACCTGCGGTGCGACGCCTCAGGGCAGCCCCAATTCATGGAGGTCAATCCCCTGGCGGGCCTACACCCCCAGCATTCGGATCTGCCCATGCTGTGCACCGCGCGGGGCATTCCGTATGTGCGGCTCGTGGAGCGGATTGTCGAGTCGGCCTGGGAGCGGGCGAAAGAAGGCCGCCCGCGGCGCTGCGGAATGGTGCTACAGCGTTAACGGGCCGCGCTGGGAGAGGCGGCACGCCCCTGGCGCCCTCCCGTGCGGAACCGTTCTACCGTGCTAGGGCGCTCTGCTTGTGGGCGCGGCCTTTGGAGTCGGCACCGCAGCACGGTGTTTCGCACCTCCCCATCGCCCTCGGACCGGCTCCGCCGGAGAACTGCCGTGGAATCGACCGGCCGAATCAAGCGGGATTTCGCCGCCATGCGGCCGGCGCACCTCGGCTCGTCGGCCAGGTATGGCACCGGTCCGCCACGGCTGGTACACTGGGGCGCGGAAAAATGTATTGCCGCCGCGCTGGGCGGCCCGTTGCATCCCAGGAGGATAGCCATGCGCAGATTGTGGTTGGTTGGTGTGATGGCCTGGTTGCTGATGGCGGCATTGGCCGTGGCCGCCCCGTACCGCGCGCTGATCGTGGACGGCCAAAACGCCCACAACTGGAAAGAGACCACGCCGGTCCTCAAGCAGCTCCTCGAAGCAACGGGGCTGTTTTCGGTGGACGTGGCTACCTCGCCGCCCAGAGGGCACGACATGAGCGGCTTCCGCCCGCGTTTTTCCGATTATCGGGTTGTGGTCCTGAATTACCAGGGTGACGACTGGCCTGCCGAGACCCAAAAGGATTTCGTCCAGTACGTCAAGAACGGGGGCGGGGTCGTGGTGTATCACTTCGCCTGCGCGGCATTCCCCAAGTGGAAGGAGTACAACGAGATCATTGGGTTGGGGGGCTGGGGCGGCCGAACCGCGGACGCCGGCGTCTATGTCCGCTGGCGAGATGGCAAGATCGTGCGCCAACAAGAGCCGGGCAAGTACGACCTCCGCGACACGCCCAAGGGCAAGGTGGCGATCGTGGGGGGGCACGGGCCGGCCCAGGCCTTCCAGATCGTCGTCCGCGAACCGAATCACCCCATTACCCGCGGCTTGCCAAGCGCATTCATGCATGTCGAAGACGAACTTTACGGCTGGCTCCGCGGACCTGCCCAGAACCTCACCGTGCTGGCCACCGCGTTCGCCCCGAAGGAAAAAGGCGGTTCCGACGAGCACGAACCGGTGTTGTTTACCGTCCGGTACGGCAAGGGCCGGGTGTTCTTCCAAGCGTTGGGGCACACGGCCAAACAACTCCGCAGCGTGGCCTTCATCGTCACCTTCCAGCGGGGAGCGGAATGGGCAGCCTCGGGCGAGGTGACGCAGAAGGTGCCCGACGACTTCCCCACGGCCGATAACGCCACGGTGCGCCCGTAGTCCGCCGGTTGGTTTGAGCCGGGCCCGGCGTGGGCGCCGGCCCGCCGGCAGCACGCCGTGCCCGGTTGTGGGTAAGTTCACCCGCTGCTTACCGGAGCCGGCGGACCGCAATCGGCTCGGCGGCCTCGAATACGCCGGTGGGATCCAAGCGGCCGGGAAAAAGCTGTCGCAGATTGGCCGCCGCGGCGGCGATCCCCAAGCGGACGCCCGCCAGGATATGCCAACCGGCGCGGACGGCCCAGGCGATGGCGGCCGCCATTACATCCCCGCATCCAATGGGGTTTACCACGTGCTCGACCGGCGGGGGCACTGCTTCCCATGCCCCTTCCTGCGAGGCGACCAGAACCGGCTCCGCCCCGTGGGTCACCACGACCCACTGCGCGCCCTGGGCCAGCAATTCCCGCATGCAGTGGAGGGTCTCTTGGACGGAGCTGACGGCCCGGCCCAGGGTCTGCGCGAGTTCTTCCCGATTCGGTTTGACCACCAGGGGCCGAAGCGGCAGCGCGGCCAACAGCCCCTCCCCGCGAAAATCGAGAACCGCCGGGCAAGGCGTCTGGGCCAACAGATCCCGGTAATAGGTGGGCGGAGTGCCAGCCGGCAACGAGCCGATCAATACCGCCACGTCGGCCCGCGCGGCTTCCTCGGCATACATCCGGGTGAAGGCGTCAAGCTCACCGGGCTGGAGGGGGCGGCCATCCTCGACCAGTTCGGTGATTCTTCCGCTGGTTCGGTCCAAAAGGGTCGTGCACACCCTGGTGGCCGCCTCGGTTTGGACCCAACGGTACGGGACGCCCGTCTGGGCGAAGTCGGCCTCGATCTGGGGGCGCATCGGCCCGCCAACCGGGGCCAGGGCCAGGGCGGGCGCACCCAGCCGATGCGCCGCGATGGCCGCGTTGAAAACCTTGCCCGAGGCACACCAGTAGGCTCCGCAGGCCCGATTGACCTCGCCAAGGCGGAAGCTCTCGAAGACCAGGATGTGTTGCCAGGCGGGCGTCAATCCGGCACAAAGGATCACGGCATTTCCCAGTAGTCCAAAAGCAAGAGGCTCGAGGACCTCTTCAAGGCTAGAGGATCTCTTCGAGGAGGCGGGCCAGCTCCTCGTCGGACACGTCGCGCGGATTGCCGCTCATGCTGCTGCCGCGGCTGTCGCGGACGATGGCCGGGATCTGATCCCGCCTCACCCCCACCTGGGACAGGCGCGACGGCGTGCCCACGCGCCGGGCCAGTTGCGTGACATCGCGGGCAAAGGCCTCGGCGGCTTCGGCCAGCCCAAGCGCCGCATACCGCTCGTCCACCGCGCGTGCCAGCCGCCCCAAGTCCTCGCCACGGACCGGCATATTCACTTGCAAGGCCACCGGTAGCATCAGCGCACAAGCGGCTCCATGCGGCACCCGGGCATGGACACCCAACGCCGCAGCCACCCCGTGCGCCATTCCCAATCCCGAGTTGGCCAGGGCCATGCCCGACACCAGCGCCGCATGTGCCAGGTGCTCGCGTGCCGGTCGGCTGGCCCCGTTCTCCACCGCCTCGGCCAGCCACGGCAGGGCATGGCGGAGCCCATCGACCGCCAACGCCCGCGGAAGGGGCCGCCACCTGCGCGAAATGTAGCTTTCGATCAACTGGGTGATCGCGTCCATGCCGCTGGCCGCCGTCACCGCCGGCGGAACGCCCACCGTCAACTCCGGATCGACCAGGGCGATGCGCGGCATAATCTTGGCCGAACGCAGGCTCTTCTTGAACGGCGGATCGTAGCACGAGATGACCGCGTTGCGTGTGGCCTCGGCTCCGGTGCCAGCCGTCGTGGGCATGGCCAGCACGGGCAGGGGCTCGCCTCCAAGTGGCAGATTGCGGCCCACGTTCTCCAAATAATCGCGGACCGTCGTCGTGGGCTCCTGGACCGCCATGGCCGCCACCGCCTTGGCCAGGTCGACCGCCGCCCCGCCCCCTAAACCCACAATGAGATCCCCAGTTCCTGCCCCGATGGCCCGCAACCGGGCGGCCAGGCCATCCACATCGGCCACCTCCGGTTCATGTTCGATGACCGCCACGGGCACCGCTTCCACCTCGGCCAATTTGAGGCATTGGATGACCTCGTCGAGAAACCCCTGTTCGGCCAGGGCACGAGCGCCCCAAATGATAAAGGCCCGCCGGCCCAGCGACCGAGCCAGTGATCCCACCTCGCGGCGTTTCCCCCAACCGAAGACGATTCGCTGGGGTGCCAAGAACTCGTAGTCGATAGCCAATGTTGCTTCCATCGCACGCTCCGGAGACCGTCGCTGCCTGGCCGGCCGCAGGCCAATCGCTCTATGCTTGCCAACCGCCCGGGTGGAGCTATGCGGACTTGCGCCCCCAGCGGGTGTGCCAGCCCGATCGATTCCAATATAATGGCGAACCGCTACCTGCGCAAGAAGTCCTTGCAAACACGGAGTCGGCGCATATGCATCGCGACACGGGCGGGAGGATGGTTTGGGCATTGGCTGGCTGGGCAGGCCTTTGGGCAGCGATAGCCACGGTGGTGGCCGAGTCGGCCCAGGCCGCCTCGGTCGATGCGGCAGTTGCCCCAAGCGGCGCACCGGCCGCCAAGGGACTTGTGGCCCAGGCCCGCCCCACTGCTGCTTCGCTGGCGACCCTTCGGGCGGTGGGGCCCGGCGCCTCGGGACACGCGCAAGCCGCGGCGGCCTGGACCGAATTGGCCCGCACGCCAGCCGAGCAGCTCCCCCAGTTGCTGGCCGGCCTCGACGGTGCCAACCCCCTGGCCGCCAACTGGATCCGCACCGCGATCGACGCCGTGGCCGAACGGCAGCTTGCCGCCGGCCGGCCGCTGCCGGCCGCCGAACTGGAACGGTTCGTCCGCCAGAGGTCCCACGATCCGCGGGCCCGCCGCCTGGCCTACGAGCTGCTGCTTCGTGTCGATCCGGGCGCCCAAGAGCGGATCATCCCCCTGATGCTCGATGATCCGAGTGCCGAAATGCGGTGGGACGCCGTGGCACGCCTGATGAACCAGGCCCAGGCCCACGCCGCCGCCGGCCATCCCGACCAGGCCGTGGCCCTCTACCGCCAGGCCTTGGCCTCGGCCCGCGATGTCCAACAGGTGGCGGCCATTGCCGAACGCCTGCGAAAACTCGGCCAGCCCGTAGACCTGGCCCGGCAGCTCGGCTACATCGTGCACTGGAAAGTGATCGGCCCCTTCGACAACACCGGCGGGCGCGGCTTCGACCAGGTTTACCCCCCGGAACGAGAGTTTCGCCCCGACGCCACCTACCCGGGCAAGCATGGCCCGGTGCGGTGGAAAGAATACACCAGCCGCGACGACTACGGCACGGTCGATTTCAACCAGGCCTTGGGCGAAGAAAAAGCCGTGGTCGGCTACGCCCTGACCGAGTTCTTCTCCGACCGCCGCCAAGAGGTCCAGATCCGCATGACCTCTTACAATGCCCCTAAACTGTGGGTCAATGGCGAACTGATCGCCCAGTACCCTATCTACCATTCCGGCGGGCAAGCCGACCAGTACGTGCATCGCGTGGCGCTGCAGCCGGGTCCGAACCGCATCCTGGTCAAAGCGTGCCAGAATGAACTCACCGCCGACTGGGCCCGCGAGTGGGCCTTCCGCCTCCGGGTGTGCGATGCCTCCGGGGCGGCCGTGCTCTCCATCGACCGTCAAGCGCCGCAAGCGGGCAAGCCCGAGCCGCCGCCGGCCCCCCAGCCCGCCGAAAGCGCGCTGCGCCGGGGCATCGCCGTGCCATTTGCGGCCCCGGCCACGGCCGTCCTGCCATTCGTCCTGACCCCCGGCGTGTTCGCCCCCAGCGACTGGCGGCATTTCCGCGGGACGCGGCAGACCGGCGAGGCAGACGCCACCGGCCTGCCCGTGGCCTTCGGGCCGGATACTAACGTGGCCTGGAAGGTGCCGCTGCCGGGCCCCGGCCCGGCCAGCCCCATCGTGGTGCAAAACCTGGTAATCGTCACGGCAGCCAGCGGACCAAAGCAGGACCGCCTCCACGTGCTGGCCTTCGACGTGGCCAGTGGCCGGCCGCGATGGCACCGCCAACTTTGGGCCACCGGACACGTGATCTTCAACCCCTTCGGCGGGGTCGCCGCCTCCACCCCCTCCAGCGACGGGCGCTTCGTGGTCGCCCTGTTTTCCTCCAACGACCTTGTGTGCTTGGACCTGGAGGGAAACCTGCGCTGGCTTCGCGGCCTGGCCTTGGAATCGCCCATGACCCGCAATGACGTGGGCATGGCCTCGTCGCCACTTGTTCTGGCCGACACCGTGGTCGCGCAATTGGAGTGTCCGGGCGACTCGTTCGCCACCGGCCTGGACCTGGCCGACGGCCGAACCCTGTGGCGACTTTCCCGCGAGGCCGCCGGCTGCTGGACCTCGCCCACCCGGCTGGCCGGCCGCACCCCAGCCGAAGACCTGGTCCTCCTGCAATCGCGGTCGGAACTGACTGCCCACGAGCCCCGCACTGGCCGGCAGGTGTGGCGGTTCGAGGCTGCCTGCTCCACCATCTCCTCTCCCGCCGTCGCCGACGAACTTATTTTTGTGCCCGCCGAGGGCATCACCGCCCTGCGTTTCGACCGGCAAGCCCGCCAGGTGACCACCCTGTGGCAGCAGCGGGCTTTGCGGTGTGTCAACGCCAGCCCCGTGGTGCACGCCGGGCGGATCTACACGATCAAATCGCCCGCCATCCTCGTCTGCGGCGATGCCCAGTCCGGGAAGGTTCTCTGGCAACTGCGGTTGCGGGGCGCGATCTGGGCCACTCCCGCCATTGCCGCCGGACACCTGTATGTCGTCAGCCACGAAGGATTGGTCCAGGCCGTGCGCTTGAACGACCGGGGCGAGCTGGCGGGCACCGGCCAGCTTGATAGCACCGTGCTGGCCTCGCCGGCCGTGGCCGACGGGGCCATCTACTTCCGTACCAAAACCACCCTTTGGAAAATTGCCGCGGTCGAAAGCCTCTCCCAGGCCGCCAAGCGGTAACGTGTGCACCGGCCACGGGCTGACGCTTCCCAAAGCCCGGGCAAGCCGCCGGGTTGCCGCGTGCCAGGCCAGCTCCGCCTGCCGTGGCGGCCGGCCTCCCTACCAGCTCAGCATGATCCCTGCAAAAGGCCCGTGGTACACGGCCCGGCCGTCGCTCTGCAACTGCGCAGGGCCCTGGGTAAGAATGTTGATGTCGCGATTGAAGTTCTCTGCGGCCAGCGCCAGCCCGTCCAGCCAGATGGCCTGATACCCCAGGCGAGTCGTAAAAAACGGCGACCAGCGGTACACGAACGTCAGCGACATATCGCCCACAAAGGTGGTTACATCCTCTTTGCGGCTGTCTTCGTGGGTAAACTCGTCGGGAAACTCCGTGTGCCGGTAGAAACTCGCCTGGCCGGCCCGGTTATTGCATACCGCCCCCTTGATCTCGAAATTGATCCACCACCGGTTCTCGGCGTAGAACTCCAACATGGCCCCGATCTGCGGGCCCAATAGTGCGTTGTCAGTATCAATACGGACTTCGTTGACCGCTCCAGTGGGAAAAGGAAGAGTCGATTCGGTGCGGTATTGGAACTGCTCGGGCAGGTCCATGTACCGGACCCCCACGAGGATCGAGCCGGCCAGCCGCCCTGGCCGAATGGGCAATGCCCGCCGCACGTTTAGCTCCACATTCTCCAGCGACGAGGCATACCGAATGGCTGCGAAGTTGTTGTAATCCAGACCAATCAACGGGGGATCGCCGAAATTGCTAAAAGGCGAAAACAGGTTTCCGGTGCCCCCCTGGTCGTTGGGGGTCGTGTTGCGGATCTCGCGGCCTTTGTCCCATTCGCTGACAAAGAAGTACAGCCCCTCGATCTGCAAGCACTCACCCAGAGTGCGGCCGACCAGGACCCGCGCACCGCTGCGCAACTCCATGTTTAGATCGGCCGTCGAGAGCGCTACCGCCGTAGGCGTATCGACCGTTGCCGCATCGAAGCGCCCCCGATCGTCTCGCTGGATGGCCAGCCCGTCGCCCACCACATACCAGGGGCAGCGCGGCGGACGCATGTAGAAATCCAGCTCGTCCGGACAGGCCGACTTGACCGGATCCCGAGTGGCCGGGGGACACGGATCCGGACATGGCTCGGGAGGGGGGATCGGCACCTGCGCCCGTGCCCGCCCACACCATCCGTCCCAATTGGCAAAAGCCAAAACCAGCAAGGCTGACAACACCCAAAGGCTTCTCATGGTAGCGGCCCGATATCCCAAGGGGGGTAAGCGGCCGAACGTGTGGCTTCGCTCTCCCCTGAATTCGGCCGTCTTGGTCCGCATCATCAGAATATTCCCTACAATCGGCAGGTCTTAGCTATTTTGAGTACTGCCTGCAGCTTGCCCCTCCTTCCCGTGCCAGCCGATTGGGAACACTACAACGAGCAGGCTGGCGCGGCGAAACCGCGCAACCCACCCAAACAGCCAGCCTATGGCGGATGCCCTTCACCCGCCACCAAGTAGGGTGGGTGCTCTGCACCCACGCCGCCAAGTAGGGTGGGTGCTCTGCACCCACGCGCAAGTGGTGTGGCGTGCGTCCAAAGCCAAGTAGGGTGGGTGCTCTGCACCCACGCCGCCAAGTAGGGTGGGTGCTCTGCACCCACGCGCAAATGGTGTGGCGTGCGTCCAAAGCACGCACCCTACAAAGTGCGACCGCTCCCTTACGGTCGCGGCTCGGTTTTTGTCACATTGGCCGCTTTCTTTCGGTCGCGGCTCGGTTTGCGTCACCCTGCGGGCCGAGGGATTGTGTCGTGCGGCGTGCCGGCCAATGTTGGTATGGATGCTACCAGAACTTTGCCTGTGGCTTGCCCGCGTAGAATGCCATAGATTGTGGTCCGGCTTGCATGGCCGGTCCGGGTCCGCTTCCTGGCTTCCGCGAATTATTTAGGATGGCATTTCCCGACGTCTTGCAGCACGAAGGCGCGGTATTCGGAGCGTGGCGAGGCGAGCCGGCTCCGCTGCACTTCGGCGACTGGCAGGCCGAATATGCGGCCTTCGACACCGCGGCTTGCGTCCTCGATGCAGGCGCCCGCACCTACATCCAGCTTTCAGGTCCCGATTGCACAGCGTTCCTCCACCGCATGTGCACCAACCAGGTTGTGGGCCGGCAGCCGGGCAGCGGGTGCGAGGCCTTCTTGCTGGACGCCAAAGGCCACGTCCTGGCTTACGTGCGGATCCTTGTAGCGCCCGAGAGCCTGCTGTTAGAGACGGCCGCGGGCCAGGCGGAGGCCATTCTGCATCACCTGGGAAAGTACGTGGTTCGCGACCGGGTGGCGTTCCAGGACCGCAGCCACGTGTGGCATTCGCTCCGGGTGGCCGGCGCGGGGGCCTTCGATGTGCTCGGCCAGCTTGTGAGCGGCCCGCTGCCCGACCAGCCCCTTGCGCATGTGCAGGCCTATGTAGCGGGGCTGGAGATCCAGCTCGTGTGTCTGCGAGTGGATGGCCGGCCGTGTTGGCAACTCGTTGTTCCCTGCGAACAAGTCGGGCCGCTCTGGTCGGCGATCCGTCGGCTTGGAGCCAGGCCTTGCGGCCGGCTGGCGGCCGAGGTGGTCCGCATCGAATGGGGCGAACCGGAATACGGGGTGGACATTACGGCCGACAATCTGCCCCAGGAAGTCAGGCGCGATGCGGCAGCCATCTGTACCACCAAAGGCTGCTACCTGGGCCAGGAAGTGGTGGCCCGAATCGATTGCCGCGGTCATGTGAATCGGTACCTGGTGGGACTGATTCTCTCGGCACGCGAGGTGCCGGCGGTGCCGCACGAACTTTATGCAGATGGGCAACCGGCAGGCCGCATTACTTCGGCGGCCTTCTCGCCAGGCCTGGGCGCAACGATTGCGCTGGGGTATGTGCGGCGGGAAGACGCGCAGCCAGGACAGCGGCTGGACTCCCCTTCCGGCTCGGTCGCGGTTGCTCGACTGCCCCTCCGGCCGTAGGGTCCGGGGTGGGCCATTTCTTAAACCAAGGCCACACGCGATAATGTCCACGGGTTTGGGAATCAAGCCCATGCAGACCGAGGAACCCACTTCGATCCCTGCCGGGCCGGCGCAGTGCGCCGATGTGCCCACCATGCTGGCCGCCCGCCTGCACGGTCCGGCGGACCTGCGAATCGAGCGCTTGCCGCATCCTGGTCCGCCGGGGCCGGGCCACGTGCTGCTCCGCGTATCGGCGGTGGGCGTGTGCGGCAGCGACCTGCACACCTTTCGCCATGCCCGCATCGGCGACATCCGTGTGGAAAGCCCCTTGATCCTGGGCCACGAGTTCACCGGCGTGGTCGAACAAGTGGGCCCGGGGGCCACGGACGGCCAGTTCCGTCCCTTGGCCCCGGGGACGCGCGTGGCCGTCGACCCGGCCCAACCCTGCGGCCGCTGCGAGCTGTGCGAGCGGGGCCATCCCAACTTGTGCGAGAACCTGCGTTTCGCAGGCCTTTGGCCCGATCAAGGGGCGATGTGCCAGTGGATGCACGTTCCCGGCCGAAGCTGTTTCCCCGTGCCCGATGGCCTGGACGACTGCGAAGCCGTGATGCTGGAACCCCTGGGGGTGGCGATCCACGCCGTGGACCTGGCCCACATCCGCGTGGGCCAGCAGGTGGCAGTGCTGGGCGCAGGCCCGATCGGACTTTGCATCCTCCAATTAGCCCGCCTGGCCGGCGCCAACGCGGTGTACGTGACCGACTGCTTCGATTGGCGACTGGCCCTGGCCGAACGCCTGGGGGCCACCGCCGCCTGGAATTGTCGGGCCACCGACCCGGTAGAGCAGGTCCGCCAAGCCACCGGCACCCGCGGCGTCGATGTGGCCTTCGAAGCCGCCTGGTGCGACCAGTCGCTCGACCAGGCGGCCGAGATGCTGGCAATGGGCGGCCGGCTGATGGTGGTGGGCATCTCGGATGACGACCGCATGGTCCTGGCCCACTCGACCGCTCGGCGCAAAGGGCTTTCGATCCTCATGGTGCGGCGGATGAAGCACACGTATCCCCGGGCCGTGGTGCTGGCCGACCAGCGAAAGGTCGAATTGCGATCGCTGGTTACGCACCGATTTCCGCTGGTGCAAGCGGCCGAGGCCTTCCGACTGGCAGCCGATTACCACGACAACGTGGTGAAGGCGGTGGTGGATATCGAAGCGCAAGAGCCGCACGGCGTAAGCCCCCGGTGGGTAAGCAACAAATGGTGAAGCCAATCGCTGTGATCCCTTCGGGATCAT
>FWWM01005171.1_pt1 | contig 29247 bp, 27 predicted proteins | sample 2228351 | NCBI WGS metagenome assembly FWWM01 (sample SAMEA103939774, study PRJEB20133) | metagenome | reverse complement strand
CGCTCCATCGGGGGCTTACGCCCCCGGCTCTTGCGCTCCACCGGGGGCTTACGCCGTGCGGCTCTTGCCTCGCGGCTCGCTCTTTTGGCTCTTGAGCAAGCCGCCAGTGGCGACTACATTCACGCTTTTCCCCCTTGCCCAACCCAGGGGAGCGCGCCATGCGCCTGCAATCGGCTTGCAGTTCTCTGGCACTGATCACGCTGGCGGTTGCCGGCGGACTGGACGCGCGGCTTTGCGGCGACGACCAGCCCCAGTGGGGCCAGCGGCATTCGCGCAATATGGTCTCGGCCGAAAAGCACCTGCCCGACGGTTTCGACCCGGCCACGAGCTGGAACATCGCATGGTCGGCGGCGCTGGGCACCGAGTGCTACTCGACCCCGGTGGTGGCCGGGGGCAAGGTGCTTATCGGCACCAATAACAACCATCCCCGCGACGAGCGCCACCAGGGCGACCGCGGCGTGATGATGTGTTTCGAGGAAAGCGACGGGCGACTGGCCTGGCAGCTTGTGGTGCCCAAACTCGAAGGCGATATCTATCTCGACTGGCCGAATGCCGGCATCTGCTCGCCTGCCACGGTCGAAGGCCGGCGGGTGTATACGGTCACCAACCGGGACGAGGCGGTATGCCTGGACCTGGACGGGCTGGCCAACGGCAACGACGGTCCCTTCCGCGACGAAGGCCGCCATATGGTGCCGGCCGACCAGCCGCCCCTGGAGCCGGGACCACTCGACGCCGACATCCTCTGGCTGTTCGACCTGCGCAGCCAGGCCGGGGTGCGCCCGCACGACGCGGCCCATGCCTCGATCCTGCTTGACGGCCAGTTCCTGTATCTGAACACCAGCAACGGCTTGAACAGCCAGCACACGGGGGTCGAGCGGCCGGAGGCTCCCAGCCTGATCGTGCTCGAGAAGACCACCGGCCGCCTGGTTGCGAAGGATGCCGAGGGGATCGGCCCGCGAATCTTCCATTCCACGTGGTCGTCGCCGGCGTTGGGCGAGGCCGGGGGCCGGCGGATGGTGGTGTTTGCCGGCGGCGATGGTGTGTGCTATGGCTTCGAGCCGCTGGTGGCACCGCCCCCGGCGGGCGAAGTGCTTTTGCTCAGCCGTCTGTGGCGCTTCGACTGCGATCCGACCGCCCCGAAGGAGGATGTGCACCGCTACATCCGCAACCGCCGCGAAAGCCCTAGCAACATCAAGAGCATGCCGGTGTTCCATGCCGGCCGGGTGTATGTAACGGTCGGCGGGGACATCTGGTGGGGAAAGAACCAGGCGTGGCTGAAGTGCTTCGACGTTTCGCAGACAGGCGACATCACCGCCACGGCCCTGGTGTGGTCCTACGAGTTGGACCGGCACTCGTGCTCGACCCCCTCGGTTCAGGATGGCTTGGTGTACGCGGCCGACTGCAGCGGCAAAGTCCACTGCGTGGATGCCCAAACGGGGAGGCCCTACTGGGTCCACGACACCCGGGGCGAAATCTGGGCCTCGACCCTGGTGGCCGATGGCAAGGTGTACATCGGCAACCGACGGGGCGATTTCTACATTCTGGCGGCCCAGCGAGAAAAACGTCTTTTGCACCACATCCGCCTGCCCGATCCGGTCATCAGCACACCGGTTGCTGCCAACGGGACGCTGTACGTGGGGACCATGACCCGGTTATACGCGGTGCGGGCTGGCATAGCACCCCACGCGGCGAGTCGGTAAGGGGCCCGCGGACGGCCTGGATGAGCAGGGTCCATAAGGGCCTGGGGCATGACCCTGAATAAGCCTGGTCCATAACCGCCCGGTGCACCAGCCCGGTGCCAGATGCCGGTGGACCAAAGTCCGGCGCCTCTGGGGTGAGGCGTGGGTCCCGGCGCCCCGTCGGTTGGGGGGAGCGGCCCGGAGGTCGCAAAGCCGCTGCCTCTTCGGCCGAACAAAACGCTTACCATTTTGCAACGGACCGAGTATCCTATTATAGTGGGCCAGTCAGGAGGGTTGCGCTGGGCTTGGTGCGTTGGGCGGTTTTTGCCGCGCCAGCCGCAGGGTGCGGCTTATCCTGTCGTTTTTTTCCCCGCAATACGGCGCAGGCGAAGGGCGCGCGGAGCATGGCACTGAGGAGACCGAATCGCATGTCTGCCATCCGTATCCATCGAAGCCGGCAGGGGTTTACGCTGGTCGAGCTGCTGGTGGTGATTTCGATTATTGGGGTGCTGATGGGGCTGTTGTTGCCTGCGGTGCAGATGGCCCGCGAATCGGGTCGTCGCACCCAGTGCACTAACAATCTCAAGCAGATTGGTCTGGCGTTCCTGCAACACGATAGCCAATTCCGAATTCTCCCTGACGGCGGCAAAGGCCCGAGGTGGCTGGCGCCGACCCGGCTGGGCTCGGGGCCGGGCAACTACAACACCGCCCCGCGGCAGAACTGGGGTTGGGCTTACCAGATTCTGCCGTTTATCGAGCAGGAGGCCTTGTGGAGCAACGCCCAGGATCAGGTGGTGTTGGGGACCCCGATCGCGGCCTACCATTGCCCCACGCGGCGGTTCCCGAAGACCTATTCAGGCTCGCAAGGTGTGGTAGCCATGATCGATTATGCCGGCAATGCGGGCTGTGGGGCGATCGGGCCGCCGGGCACCGTGCATCAAGGCGAGAATGGCAATCTGGGCGATGGGGGCGCGGTTTTCGGCAACCAGAACCTGGGCGGCACGGTGGTCCGCTCCGGTTCACCCCCAGGCGTAACCCCGGCGATCCCAGCCGTCCCCCCCGTGTCGCTCGTCGATAACCGGGTTCCCGATGGCGCCAGCAACACGCTCCTGGTGGCCGAGAAGTACATCGATTTCGACCGGCTCGATGCCAGCCCCCGGCCTACCAATGACGATGACGGTTACGTGAGCGGCTGGGATTGGGACATCGTGCGGTGGGGGCCTAGTTACGATTCGGCCAATCAGACGTGGTACATGCTTCCCCAGCGCGATACGACCCGGGCCCCCAATCCTTCGGACCAGTGGAAGTACGACGGAGCGTTCGGCTCGATGCACCCTGGCGTTTTCAACGGCGTGTTTGCCGATGGGGCGGTGCGGAGCATGAGCCTCACGGTGCAGCCCGAGGTGTTCGCGGCGGCCTGCACGCGCCGGAACGCCAAGAACGAGCCGCAGATCGATCCCAATTCGCTCTGATGCCCGCCCGCTACCCTGTCTGGGTTGCGCGCCGATGACCTCCGGGCACCAGCCGCCTGCGGACCCTTTGGCCTGGATTGGCGAGGAACTTGGGCGCCTGGAGCGCCAGGGGCTTCGCCGGGAGCTGCTTTGGCGCCAAGGGCCGCAAGGGCCCTGCGTGCGCCTGGAAGGCCGGGAGCTGATCCATTTCGGGTCGAACGACTATCTCGGGCTGGCTGGCGATCCGCGGTTGGTGGCCGCCGCGATCGAAGCCGCACGCCGCGAGGGTTGGGGCAGCGGTGCCAGCCCGCTGATCCTGGGCCGGAGCCAAACCCACCAGCAGCTCGAAGAGGCGCTGGCCCGCTTTGAAGGGACCGAAGACGCCCTGGTGTTTCCTTCCGGGTTTGCGGCCAATTTGGGGGCGATTGCGGCCCTGGTCGGCCCGGGCGATGCCGTGTTTGCCGACTGCAACAACCACGCCAGCCTGTGGGATGGGTGCCGGCTGTCGCGGGCCGACGTGCGGGCCTATGCCCACGGCGACTGGGAGCAGCTCGACCGGCTGCTGGCCCGCTCGCCCGCCCGGCGCAAATTGATCGTCACCGACGGGCTGTTCAGCATGGATGGCGATCTGGCGCCTCTTGGAGAACTGGTGCGCGTCGCCCAGCGCCACGCCGCCATGCTGCTGGTGGACGAAGCCCATGCCACCGGCGTATTCGGCCCGCAGGGGCGGGGCACCGCTGAGGCCCTAGGGGTCGAACCGCACGTCAGCGTTCGCGTCGGAACGCTCAGCAAGGCCCTGGGCTGCGCCGGAGGCTTTGTGGCCGGCAGCCGCCGCCTGATCCAATGGCTGGTCCACGCCGCCCGGCCGTATATGTTCTCCACCGCTGGTCCGGCGGCGAATGCGGGTGCCGCCTTGGCCGCGCTGGACATCGTCCGGCGCGAGCCGCACCGCCGCACACACCTGCTGGCCCGCGCGACCTCGTTGCGCCAGCAACTCGGCGCGCTGGGTTGGAATGTGGGCAACTCGGCCAGCCAGATCATTCCCCTGATTGTGGGCGAAGTCGACGAGGCGTTGCGCCTGGCCCACCGCCTTCGCCAATGCGGGCTGTTTGTGCCCGCGATCCGCCCGCCCACCGTCCCCGAGGGCCAGGCCCGTCTCCGCATCAGCCTGACCGCGGCCCACACCGACGAGATGATCGCCGCGCTGGTCGCTGCCCTGGGCAAGCCCCAGCGGTAAAGGGCGGCCCCCCGAACGCTCGGTCGCGGCGGGGTTGGTCGAGCAAGGCGAAGGTGGTGGGTTGACGCAGCCCCTTCGGCCTGTGTTCAATAAGAGCAGGGAGAAGTGCGCACGATGAGCGCGGCCGTGATCGAACGCCCCACGTTGGTGCTGAACCGCAACTGGCAACCGGTGCGCGTGGCGACCGTGGCTCGCGCCCTCACCCTGGTGTACACCGGGACTGCCCAGGTGGTGGACCCCGAGGACTTCCGCACTTACACGTGGGCCGATTGGTCCGCGCTGCGCCCCCGTGAGGGGGAACTTTTTGTCCAGGCCGTGCGGATGCGCATCCGCGTGCCGGAGGTCATCACGCTCAACGAGTACGACCGGTTGCCGGCCGCCTCGGTGGCCTTCACCCGCCGGAACCTTTTCAAGCGGGACCACCACACGTGCCAATACTGCGGGGCCCAGCCTGGGCCGGACCAGTTGACCATCGACCACGTCGTCCCCCGTTCGATGGGGGGGACATCGAGCTGGACCAACTGCGTCTTGGCGTGCGTGGAGTGCAACAAGCGCAAGGCAGATCGGACTCCCGAGCAGGCGGGGATGCGACTCCGCCGCCCGCCCATCCGCCCCAGGTGGAAACCTTTGTACGCGACCCACGGGGTGCGGATTGAAAGCTGGTCCCGCTTTCTCAGCGAGGCCTACTGGAACGTGGAACTCGAAGCGTAGCAAGCGGTTTCCGCTCGGCCTGGCAGGCTCGTGCCCGCGAACCGCCGGTGTTTGGGGTCGGCCGCCCGAGGCCACCTGTCCCCCGGGTTTTCCTTCGGTTCAACCTTCCAATCGTGGCGGCCGACTAATAGATAGCGGCGTCTTTCCGCTCCTGTTGCCGCAGGCGGAGAATATGCGCCCAGCACGCCATGGGAGGGCGATGATGTCTATGGCGACCGAGCCGCGGCCCCGGTTATCGGTGGCGATGGTCGTTTACGAGGACGACACGGAGGTGTTGGGCCCCAGTGTCGAAAGCGTTCGCGGGCTGGCCGACGAGATCGTGCTGCTCGATGCCGGCCCGGCCGGCTGCAGTTCCGATCGGCTTGCACACTTTGGGGTAATGGTCCGCCATGCCCCATGGCAAAAAGACCGGTCGGCACTTCGCAACCGCTTGCTGCGCGAAGTAGCTGGCCAATGGGTCTTGTGGCTGGAGCCGGGCGAACGATTGACGCCCGAGTCGATCGAGACCATCGCCTGGCATGTCGAGCAGCGGGGCGAGCCGGTGTCGGCGGCACGCCTGTGGATCGAGATGCCCCCGGCGGCCCCAGGCGAAGGGGCCCAGCAAGCCGCCCGGATCCGCCTGATTCCCAATCGCGCCGACCTGGCTTTTGAAGGCCGGGTCCGCGAGACCTTAGGGGCTTCGCTCCAATCGGCCGGCCTGCCGGTTACCCTGCTTCCGGCCCGTATTCTTCGGCATCCGCGGGAACACGACCCTGCGCGGCGCAAAGCGCAGGCAGAGGGCGACATCGAGCTGGCCATGCTCGAACAAGGGCCCAACGACTGGCTGCCCGTGCGGGCCCTGTTGGCCATGGGCCAGGCCGCGCTCACCCTGGAAGATTGGCCCCTGGCCCGCCAGTCCTACGGCGAGGCCATCCGAACCGCCCCACCCCATTCCACCGAACAACTCGAAGCCTACTACGGGTTGCTTGCCACCTTTGCCGACGATTCGGGCGAAGCCGACGAGCAACTGGCCGTGGCCCTGGAGGCCCTCGAGGCCTTTCCCCTTGATGCCCAACTCCTGCTGGCCATGGGAGGCTACTTGCAAGCCCGCGACCGGCTGGACCTGGCCACGCGATGCTTCGAGGTTGCCGCCCGCTACGGCCAGGTGGACATCGAAACGTGGCATCCATGCGACCTGGCCCAGACGGCCGTGATGTGCCTGGGCGCGGCGCTCCAGCTTCAGGGCCGCCCCGAGGAGGCGATGGCCGTGCTCCGCGATGCCCTGGCTGCCCATCCCGAGTGGATGCGCGTGCGGCGCAACTTGCTGGAACTGCTGGTGCGCGAGGGGCGGGCGGCGGAGGCCCTCCGCGTTGCAGAACGGCTCCCTGTGGCGCCGGGCCAGCGCGAGCCTTTACGCAATGCCATTCGCGGAGCCTGCCGGGCCGCCAGACACGATTGGGCCGAAGCCCTGGCTTTTCTGGAAATCGCCTGGCAAGCCGGCTGCCGCGATCCGCTCTGCCTGCGGGCCCTGGTACAAGCCCGGGTGGCGACCGGCAGGACCGAAGCCGTGGACCTCGTGCTTTCCCAGTGGGAGGCCGCCGACCCGGAAAATGCCGAACTCCCCGCGTACCGCCAGGCCCTGATGGCCACCGCGCACACGGCGCTCGTGATGCCCCCTTCTCCGGCCGAAGCGAGCGACGCATGGGTGCGGATTGATTCGGGCGGCGCTGGGGGGCCTCGTGCGGCCCATCTCCCCCTGGTTACCCAGACGCTGTGCTCCCGCCCGCCGTTTGCCCCCGCACTCCCGGCCGAGAGCCTTGCGGCCGGCAATCGGTGGGCATGGCCAGGCCGGCCCAATTCAACGGCGGCCGGAAGCGGCCAATGAGGTACGAACGCAGCGCCTCGGGCGATTCGGGCGGGGCCCACCACCGCACCGCGGCGATTCCCAGTTGGCTCCAGGCCGGCGTGTTGGCGGTCTGCTCCATCCGGCGGCGAAGGTCCAAGGTGCTGCCCACGTAAAGCGGGTGGCCCTCCGCATCGAAGAGCAGATAGACGGCCGGCCGGGCGCAGCCGGCCCAGGCCTCGCGGCAAAAGGGGTGTTTGGGGGGCAGCCGATGCCCTTGGAACCGCTGGGCCAAGGCGACAGCCGCCCGTTTGGCCCGGTGGGCCGCCTTGCGAAGTCCCATCGCGGCCTGGCGGTACTGGCGGGGGCTGAAACCGGGAGCATAGGCCGCAGCCAACTCGTCGAACCACGCCGCGAGCTGGGGGTCGGACAGCAGCTCGTCCAGGCTGGCCTGGCATTCCACGCTAAGCCGTTGCAACGCCACTTCGCTGCCGAAACCGTAGAGGTCTACTTCCGCCGGCCGCAGGCCGCGAGTCCGCTGGCCGGTCCGCGGCAGCTTTCCCGTCTTGCGGAGCAAAAGGAGCGTGCGGAGCCACACGACCTCGTTGCCGGGCAACCGGTTGCGGCGGCAGCAGGCTACGAACTCGGCGTGCCGGGCCGGATCGATCAGCAAGTGATCCAAAGGGGTGCCGTCCTGGATGCTTCGATAGGCGGCCAGCAAACGGCGGTGGAACTCCTCGATGGCCGGCAACCGCCGCCCGCGCCCGACACGGATTGGCACCCGGCGCCGCTTGCCCGCGGCCGTGGGTGGGGCGCTGGAGAGCGGATCCGCCGGGCCGTCCAAGGGATCGCCCACCGCCGCCTCCGCCAGACGCCGCTCGATGTGGGCCACGTACTGCCGCGAGACCTCGAACCCGATCCACCGCCGGCCCAGCTTCTTGGCCACCACCAGCGTCGTCCCGCTCCCCGCGAATGGGTCGAGCACGATCTCCAGCGGGTCCGAACAGCAGCGGATGATCCGACCCAGAAGCTGCTCCGGCATCTGGCAGCCGTGAAACCCTTCGCGCTCGCGGAAGGTGCCGGCCACACGGGCAAAGTACCACACGTCGTGGTGTGGGGCAAAACCCCAAGGCACGTCCTGCGGGCGCAGAATCCAGGTATTATCGGGCAAGCGCCCCCGGGGATTGGCCCGCGCATCGGCATACACCAGTTGCCGGGCCGAGGGGATGCGCACCGCCGGGTTCTCCCCATGGAACGTGAAATGCTCCGGGTCCTTCACGAAATACAGCAGGTGCGTGTGCGACCGGCTGAACGCCCGCACACAGTTCACCCCGAACGTGTAGTACCAAATGACCCAGCTCCGGCACACCAGGCCCAGATCGCGCTGGGCGATGAGCTTCAGCTCCGCGGCATACTCGTCGCCGATCGCTAGCCAGAACGTCCCCGTGGGCTTCAGCACCCGCACCACCGCGGCCATCCACTGCCGGCTCCACTGGAGATACTCCTCCGTGGGCCGATCGTCGTGGTACACATCGTAGGAGTAGCCGATGTTAAACGGCGGATCCGCAAAGGCCAGATCGATCGACCCCGGCTCGATCCGCGCCAGGCCTTCCAGGCAATCCATCGTGTACACGCGGTTCAACGTAAGGGACACGGTGCGGCTCCTCCGAGGACAAATGGCTCGCGTGTCGCTTCTGGTGGCAAGGGCGAGACCGGCCACCCGGAGCGGCCGGCTCGCGGATGGGCCCACCCCCTCGGGCCGACAGGCGGAGCTGTCGGCGCGCGGCCTGGCCGGCTACATTGATGGGGTCGCCAGGAGCCGGCCCCAACCACGGTGCCGGCATCCGCTTGGGCCGCGTCGAGGCGCCATCCGGCCTGGCACTTCCAGGCCTCGGGGCAAGACTATATATACCACAGGAAAGCCGTGGAGGAGAATGTCCATGACCGCGCATCTTTTCAAGAAACTGGAACTGGTGGGTACGTCGAACAAATCGCTGAGCGATGCCATCGCCAACGCCGTGGCCCGCGCCAAGCAGATCGAGCCCAATCTCCGCTGGTTCGAGGTCATCGAACAGCGCGGGGCAGTGATCGAGGGCGAAATCCAATACCAGGTCACCATCAGCCTGGGCGTCAAGCTGGAATGAGCGAGTCTTGCGAGAGGTTCGACCCCTACCACAAGTGGCTGGGGATCGCCCCCGGGCAACAGCCCCCGCATCACTACCGCCTGCTGGGCATCGAGCTGTTCGAGGACGACCCCGAGGTCATCGCCGCCGCAGCCGACCGGCAGATGGCCCACGTGCGGACCTTCCAAAGCGGTCCCCACACCGCCTGGTCGCAACGGATCCTCAACGAGCTGGCTGCCGCCCGGCTGTGCCTGTTGGATCCCGCGCGCAAACGGGAATATGACGCCCAACTCCGGGCCCGCTTGCAGGCCGAGGACCAGTGGGGCGAGGCCGCGCTTGCCGCCGCTCCGGGCAGCGGGCCGGCAGACGAAACTGCGCCAACCGGGCTTAGCCCTTCGTGGCTCCGCCTGCTCCCGCAGGCGCTGCGCTATCTGCGGGTCGAGGCCGAGCGGCTGTGGCTCCAACACAGCCGGCTGCCCGGGCTGTACTGGCAAGTGGGGCTGGCGCGGTACCACGAGGGCCGATACGACCCCCACCTGGCCGACCTCCCCCCGTTAGCCCAGGCGGTCCTCGCCGAAGCCGAGCCGCCGGCCCGCAGGCGCCGAAACCCGTGGCGGACCCTCGGCCGGTTGTGGCGGGCGGGCCTGGAACATCGCCGTCGGGCCGCCGCCCTCCAGCGCCTGGGACGCCAAGCCTGCGCCCAGCAGGGACCTGGCTGCGCTGGGCCCGCCCTGGCCGAGTCGCTGCGAAACCACCTGGCCCGCTTGTCCGCATGCCGCAGCGAACTCGAGCGCCTCGCCCGCATCCCGCCAGGCCATGCGCTCAGCCCACGTCGCCTCGCCTGGCTGCTTCTGATGGGCCTGGCCGGCTCGGCAACACTCTTCTGGAATTGGGCCCGACCCTGGTAGCCTCGTGCTTCGGCAGCGGCACCGCGCAAGCCCCCGTGGGGCGGAACAAGCCCCCAGGCAAGCGCCCCCCCACCAAGCCAGGTATTGCTCATGGCACGCTAACCGGATTGCCGTCGGCCTGGCCCGCCAGGTTGTGGATGATGGTCGCGTCGGTCTGCAAGGAAATCGGCCGGACCGAACCGTCGCCCAAGCCGAACTGGACCACGCCCGGATGCTGGCTGCTGAACTTGGCCCAATACCAGTCGGGGTCGTCGTCGGGCTTGTCCCATGCCGCAGTCCCGAAGGCCCCGCAACCGATCCAGGAAAACGCCGTAAGCTGCTTGCCGGCGGGGGGCCGGCCCCCTGTCACCTCGCCGAACAAGAAGGTGTTACTCGAGCCATCGGTGATGGTGCGAAAATCGTTCCGCGAACGATTCGTGAACACCCCCGCATAGCGGTCCGTACTGGGCACGCCAGTCCGCCCCAGGTATCCCGATACGCCGATGTAGTTGCTGCGTCCCAGCACATCGCCCGCACCCCCCCCAAAGGCCGCCCCGGCAAAGGTCACATAGGGCGGTTGGTAATAGAAATGGATCAGGGCAAAGACGCTCGGTGTCGCATACGGCTGGTCCGAAGGACAGACGAACGTGGCAATACGGGTCTGGGCCAGCGCCCACGCCTGGGTCCGGGACCAGTAAGGGTCGCCCGGCTGCTGGAGGTCCCACAGCGAGATGTTGCCGTAGCTGCTTCGGTCGGTGTCCATCTTGTCGTGCACCGTGGAAAGTTCCAGGTACGGCAACAGAAACGCCAGCGAGCCGACATGCTGGGCGGTGTTGAAGGGCGGGACCGGCCCTTGGGGCTCCGGGCCCAGGTAGCCTGGCGGAAACCGGCCCTGCGCATCGTGAAAGTTGTGGCAGGCTATCCCCAGTTGCTTCAGGTGGCTGACACAGTAGGATCGCCGGGCGGCCTCGCGCGCGGCCTGAACCGCCGGCAGCAAGAGCCCCACCAGCACGCCAATAATGGCGATGACCACCAGCAATTCGACGAGCGTGAATCCCGCCCGCCCACACCACCCGCGCATGGCCCAGGGCCCCGGCTAGGGAAGGACGAGGCGGCCAAAACCGTACCTGCCATTCTACCAGCCCAACCTCGCCTGAACCACGCCGGAGCCCGGTGCGGCCGTTGGTACGGGACGCCTTGCAGCGGCCTCAGGCCGCGTGCGTCCGGGCCGGAGAGGTCGCTTTCTCCGGCCGCGCCACGCAAGGCGCCAGGCCTGCCCGGGCCAGCACCCATACCATGGGGCACCAGTTCGTAAATGCCGATTGCAAGAGATTCAGCCCCACAAACGCTGTCAGCAGAAGCCAGTAGGGGCTGGTGGTCGCTGCCAGCACCACGCTGGCCAGCACCACAATACCGGCAATCAGACGCAAACCACGTTCGATGGTCATAAAAACGCTCCTCATTCCTGGGGTGTAGGACAGGCTTTTGCTCCGCGACAGGACGCCAGCGGCTGCCCCGGCAAGCTCGCACGGCGTCGCGCTGTCTAGGTCTGGCCTGAAGCGGCTAGTGGGCACCGCTTGGCGGCTAGTGGGCACCGCTTGGCGGCTAGTGGGCATCGCTTGGCGGCTAGTGGGCACCGCTTGGCGCCTCGCCAGCCTCCGCAGCGGCGGACAAGCCTGCTGGGCCAGTCTGGGCGGGGGGCAGATCGGCCGGGCCAGGGGGCTGTGCCCCGTCGTCTTGGCCCACCGCGGCAGGTTCCCATCCCGTGGAACACGCGGGCGCTTGGCAAGAGCCGCTCATGCAAGTAGGCACGCCAAGCCAGGGGAGGACCCATCGGCTTAACACGAACCAACCGGCTAGCAGACCGAGCACCAGAAGCAGGTCTTTCATCCCGAGCCTCTCGTTTTGGGCACTTTTCTTCTGCGATCCAGCCGCAAGCGTTCCAACGCCCTGCGCTTGCCGGCCAATGGGTATGGATGCCACGGGGCTGGTCTGGGTTACAGAAGGGCGTTGGGGCCGTGCAACCGATCTATTTTCCGGCCTGCCTTGGCCTGGCGTCGCGCCAATCGACACGGTTGTCACAAGAATCGCCGCTCCCGCCGCGGAGCAATCCGCGCTCCGAAGACACAATCGATTTGGCCGCAACACCTTCTGTAACGAGAACTCGTAGCGGACCAAACGGCATGGCCGTTGCAAATGATAGGATCGGGTGCTGGCAGTTCGTCGGCCATTGCACCCGATTGGGGTCCGGTTTTGGGGGTGGCCAGGAGTATGGCGGCTCGGTTGCGGCTCTATTGGCCAATGGACGGCCCGGCTGGTCGGCCAGCGGAACCCAAAAGGGCCGACGCGGCCCCAAGGCGTTTGCCGCCCTCCGCGGGTGTGGGTTTCACCAGGTTTTTTTGTGTATCGGAAGGAGATCGCGTGGTTGACGGCAGTTGGTGTACGAGAGACACGCTTTGGCCGATACCGCAGCGGCGGCTCATGCCCCGCGGGCTAGCCGGCTTCACGCTGGTCGAACTCTTGGTGGTGATTGCCATTGTGGGGGTGCTTGTGGGGTTGCTGCTGCCGGCCGTCCAAAGTGCCCGCGAGGCGGCCCGCCGGGCCCAATGCCTCAACAATCTCAAGCAGATTGGGCTGGCGCTACACAACTACGCAACAGCCAACCGGGTGTTTCCGCCGAGTTTTTGCATTCGGCCGGGCACCGCGCTGGCAACCAACAACGGCTCCTGGTCGATCCATGGCCGGATCCTGCCGTTTCTGGAGCAGACCAATGCCTACCAGCGGGTCCGCCTGGATGTGCCCTGGGATGCCCAGCGGGACACCGGCGTGCCCACCATGCGGAACCCCATGTACATCTGCCCCAGCGAAGTGAACGATCGGGTGCGGGTCGATGGCAGGGGCAACCCCCTGACTTATCCCCAGAACTACGGGTTCAACTTCGGCACGTGGTTCGTGTACGATCCAGCCACCGGGCAAGGGGGCGATGGCGTGTTCTTTCCCAATAGCCACATCACGACGGCGGCCATCACCGACGGCACGACCAATACCCTGGGCGCGGCGGAGGTGAAGACGTTTACCTCCTACTTTCGGAACACGGCCGACCCGGGACCAGCCGTGCCCCAATCGCCTGCGGCGCTGGCAGCCTGGGCCCCCGGGGCCGATTTCAAACTCGGACCGAGCACCAACCAGAATACCGGTCATACCGAGTGGGCCGACGGACGGGTGCATCACAGCGGCATCACCACCGTCTTTACGCCCAACACGTTCGTCGCCTACCTGCATTCCGATGGCCGGACCTACGATATCGACTATAATTCCCAACAGGAGGGCCGCAGCGCTACCCAGCGGACTTATGCGGCCATAACGGCCAGGAGCTACCATCCTCAGGTCGTCAACATCTTGTTGATGGATGGCTCGGCAAAGGCGCTGAGCCAAACGATCGACCTGGCTACGTGGCGGGCGTTGGGGACTCGGGCGGGCGGAGAGGTCGCCACGGTACCGGCTCCCTGAACCAGCCAAGGTGTGTAACGCAGTTTGTCCGGCCGTGGCGATCCGGACTCGGGTGTGTCGCGGCTGGCCTGACGTCTTCAAAGGGGCTGTGTCGTTGGTTCGTGCTGAGATGTTTTCGGTCCAGGAGTCGCCTACGATGGTTCTTGCACGCCATGTGCGGGGGATTCGGCAACTGGCAGCCTGGTGCGGCTTGGTGGGGGGGCTGAGCTTGGGCGTGGCGTTCGGGGCGGAGCGGCCCCAAGCCCAGGCGGACCCCCCCCCGGCACCTGGCGGGGTTCCTGCGGCCTCGGCCCCGGCCAGTGGTGCCCGCGCCGCGGTTGCGCCCGCCACGCCGGCACCCGCAGCGGCCGTCGATCGGCAGGCCTACCGCCAGGCTCTGGGTCGGGCGATCGCTTTCCTTCGCACTGCCCAAGCGCCCGACGGTTCGTACGCCTCGTTTGCTGGCCCCGGCGTCACGGCCGTGGTGACCACCGGATTATTGCGCAACGACGTGGGGGTCGATGACCCCCTGGTGGCTCGAAGCCTGAAGTATCTGGAAGGCATGGTCCGGCCCGACGGCGGCATTTACCAGCTCAAGAGCCTGTATCGCAATTACGAGACCTGTCTGGCCGTGATGTGCTTTACCGAAGCCAACCGCGACGGCCGGTACACGCGGATCCTCAAGGCCGCCGACGCTTTCCTGAAGAAAGAGCAGTGGGACGAGGGCGAAGGGCACGACAAGTCGAGCACGTATTACGGCGGGGCCGGCTATGGGAGGCGCGAGCGGCCGGACCTGTCGAACACGCATTTTCTGATCGAGGCGCTCCGCTCGGTGGGCAACGGGCCCGACGACCCCGCCATCCAGCGAGCGCTGGTCTTCGTCTCCCGCTGCCAGAACTTCGAGAGCGAATACAACACCACTGGCCTTGCAGCCAAGAACCCCGATGGTGGCTTCTACTATACTCCGGTGGGCGGCGGCGAGAGCATGGCCGGCAAAACGCCCGCCGGCGGGCTGCGGAGCTACGGCTCGATGACCTATGCAGGACTGAAGAGCATGATCTTCGCCGGCGTCGGTCCCGACGATCCCCGCGTGAAGGCCGCCGTGGCCTGGATCCGCAAGTACTACGACCTCCGTTCCAATCCGGGTCTGGGTAGCGCCGGCCTGTACTACTACTACCACACCTTCGCCAAGGCCCTGGATGCCATGGGCCTGGACCGCATCCAAGACGAACAAGGGGTGTGGCACGATTGGCGCCGCGAGCTGCTGGCCGAACTCCTTCGCCGGCAACGCCCCGACGGCTCCTGGGTCAACGAAAACGCCCGCTGGCTGGAGGGCGAACCCGCCCTGGTGACGGGCTACGCGCTGCTGGCCATGGCCTATTGCAGGCCCGCAGTCGAAAAGCCGCAGTGATTATTGGCCGGCCTCCCACCACAAGAGGGGACACGGCGGCTTTCCGCCGCTTTTCCAGGGCCCCAAGGTGCCTTTTGGCCCTTGCGGGCGGAGGGGTGGGTCGCGCGCTTTGAGGTCTCCCCGGTTCATAAGGCGACCGTCCCGTTCTTGCCGGTTTCGCAAAGCCAATGCGGCCGGCAAGATCGGTTCTTGTTGCCGCGGCCTTGGCGTCTATAATTGCCCAGAGGCGTGATTCCAGCCGGTCCCTGCTCCCGCTGGTGGCGCCGGTCGAAAGGGAGAACAGATGAGCGTGTGGTTGGTCCGTGCAGTGCGGGGATTCGCCCAGTGGATCGAGAACATCATCGACGCGGTGCGGACCGTGATCGAGGCGTTGGGGGTTACGGTCCGCTACTGGTTCTCGACCTATCATCCGCGCCGGCGGACATTTACGGAGCATTACGAGTATCCGGAGTTGCCAGCCCGGGTGACGCCGCGGTATCGCGGATTCCATCGCTTCGATCTGACCACGTGCATCGCCTGCGAGCGATGTGCCCGCGATTGCCCGGTCGATTGCATTTACATTGGCAAGGAGCGCGTGCCGGGACGCAAGGGCTTCCGCGTGACGAGCTTCGTGATCGATTACACCAAGTGCATGTTTTGCGCGATGTGTACCGAGAATTGCCCGGTGGACTGCATCTTCATGGGTTCGAGCTACGACTTGAGCACCTACAGCCGCGACGGTTGCGTGGTGGACTTTGCGCGGTTGCCGCTGGAGGTGGCCTGGGGCCGGGGGACGCTCAACCCGGCGGCCGTCGCGCAGTCCAAGACCATCCCGCAGCCGGTGCATGAGGGGCCGGGGGCCAGTTGAAGAAGCGAGCGGGTGCTTTTGCGGCGCGTTGAGGGGCTGGGGCCGAGGGGGCGGCAGCGGCATCGTGGGGTTCCAGGATGACCACCAAAGCAAGCCCTTTACGCAAGGTCTTCACCCCCCAGCAGGCCAATGCGGCATTGCCGCTGGTGCGGGCCATCGTGCGCGACGTGGTGCAGTTGGCCCGCGAAGTGGCCGAGCGAAGGCAACGGGTAACCGCCCTGGCGGCAAGGCGGGCGGGCCGGCCTAAAGATGTGTATGCCGAGGAATTGGCCCAGGCCGAAGAGGAACTCCAGCGCGACATCCAGCAGCTCCAGCACTACGCAGCCGAGTTGGAAGAGCTGGGCGTGGAGCTGAAAAGCGCCACCGAAGGGCTTGTGGATTTTCCCACCGTCATCGACGGCCGGCCTGCCTATCTGTGCTGGAAATACGGCGAGCCGGAGGTGCGGTTCTGGCATGAGTTGGATGCCGGGTTCGCCGGACGCAAGCCCTTGGCGCGGGCTGAAGCGGTCGACAGGCGACCCGCTGGCCGGCCGGAGCCTCCGCCATAGCCTGGCTGTTAAGCCCAGGGGCTTCAGGCTTTGCCGGTGGGGCCATGGCCGAAGCGCTTTCGTTTGCCCGTCGCTGTCGCCAAAAAGCTTGCCCCCGGAGGGGTTGCAAACTGTAGGGGCCGACCTACAATATGCTTTTTCCCGCTTCGCCCTGGGCGGCACGCTTGGGGGGCTTATGAGTCCTACCGCGATTGTGGCCTACGTGCTGTTGTTTGCCGGCACGGCGCTAGTGTTCGTGCTGGCGGCGCTGGCTGTGGGCCGATTGGTTCGCCCCAAGGCACCCAACCCGGAAAAGGCGGCCGTTTACGAGTGCGGCGAGCCCACCATCGGCCCGGGTTTCGTGCAGTTCGACCTGCGGTTCTACGTGGTGGCTCTGGTCTTTTTGATCTTCGATGTGGAAGCGGCTTTCTTCTTCCCCTGGGCGGCGGTGTTCGGATCGGTCACGAGGGGAAGCGATCCGGCGCTGGCGGCTGAGGCGGCCCGGGATTTGGCGCAAGCGGCAACTCGCGGCCCCCAGGGGACCACTGGGCCGGCCCAGGATCCCAGCCCCGTGCTTGCCCGGCTAAGCGGTTTGGGAGTACCGCCGTCGAGTCTTTTGGGAGTACCGCCGTCGAGTCTTTTGGGAGTACCGCCGTCGAGTCTTTTGGGAGTACCCCCGGCCAGTGTCCAGGCGCCTGGGGGTGGCCCTGGTCATAATCTCGGGCACGACCCGGCGGCGATCGCCCCGCGCATGGCTTCGAGTTGTTCGCGCTTGGCCTCCATGGCCCTGGCCGATATCGCCGTATTCTTCGGCGTCTTGCTGGTCGGTTTCGCCTACGTGTGGAAGGAGGGGGACCTGAACTGGGTACGGGCCACCAGCCACGGGCCGGCCCCACCCGCCCATCCCACCGCCGAGTCGGCCATCGTGTAGGAGTTCCTATGGACGCCCAGGCGATTCTGGATCGATTGAGCGCCCGCTTCGGCCCGGCCATCACGGGGTCGAACCTCCAGGCGATCGATCCGTGGATCGAGGTGGCGCCGGCGGACATCGCCCGGGTCGCCCTTTTTCTCCGTGACGAGCCGGAGCTGCGATTGGACTACCTCAACTGCATCAGTGGGGTGGATTATCTGGAGACCGACCCGAAGAAGAAGCTCGAAGGCCCCCCGCACCTCGAACTGCTGTATCATCTGACCAGCCTGGTCCATCGGCACCGGATCGTGTTGAAGGTCAGGCTGCCGCGGTGGAAGGACGATGTCCCCGGCCAGTTGCCCGAGGTCCCCACGGTCAGTACCGTATGGCGGACCGCGCTGTGGCACGAGCGCGAGGTATTCGACCTGATGGGAGTGCATTTCGTGGGACATCCCGACCTGCGGCGGATTTTGTGTCCCGAAGACTGGGAGGGACATCCGTTGCGCAAAGATTATGTGATGCCGCTGGAATACCACGGCATCCGGGGAAGGTAGGCCGATGGGTCGGGAAAGCGTCCGTGCGGAAGTGCGTGGGGAGTTGGGCCCCCCGGCCGGCGCGGTTCCAGAGGCCGATGCGTTGGCAGGCCTGCCCGCAGGCCCGGGCCCCCAGGCTGGCATATCGCCCAATGCTGCCATCGGGGCCGACGCCGCCGAGTTCGACGTTCGCACCGACGAGATCCTCGTCAACATGGGCCCGCAGCATCCCAGCACGCATGGCGTGCTTCGCCTGGTGCTGCGGACCGACGGCGAAGTGGTGCTTCAAGCCACTCCGCATATCGGTTATCTCCACCGCTGCGCAGAGAAAATTGGCGAAAACGTCACGCCCCGGCAGTGGATCCCCTACACCGACCGCATGGACTACCTGGCCGGGATGAACATGAACCTGGGCTTTGCCCTGGCGGTGGAGAAGCTGTTGCAGATCGAGGTTCCGGAAAAGGGCCGGCACCTGCGGGTGCTGATCGCCGAGCTGAACCGCATTGCCAGCCATCTGGTGGCGGCGGGCACCTATGGGCTGGACCTGGGCAGCTTCACCCCCTTTATGTACTGCTTTCGGGAGCGGGAACGGATTTTGGACCTGTTCGAGTTGGTCTGCGGGGCCCGGCTGACGTACAGCTATATCACGGTGGGCGGGGTTACCGCGGACTTGCCGCCGGGCTGGCTCCAGAAGTGCGAGGCGTTTTTGGACCAGTTCGAGCCGGTCATCGACGAGTTGCACGTCCTGTTGACCAGCCAGGCGGTGTTCATTCGCCGGACCGCGGGAATCGGGGTGTTGCCGGCCGAGACGGCGATCCAGTACGGTTGTTCGGGGCCGGTGCTGCGTGGCAGCGGGGTGAACTGGGACCTGCGACGGGACGGCGAGCCCATCTACACCCGGATGTACGAGGGGTATCGGTGGGAGGTGATCGCCCAGACCGAGGGGCGCTATCCCCAGGACCGGCCGTATCCGCCGGTGCCCAAGCCGGCGGTCCTGGGCGATTGCTGGCACCGCTTCTATGTGCGGATGCTGGAAGTGGTGCAGTCGGTGGGTTTGGTGCGGCAGGCGATCGAGAAGTACAGCCGGGCCAAGGGGCCGGTGGGCGAACCCATCAAACAAAGCCAGAAGTTGCCCCAGGCCGAGGCCTATCTGGAAACCGAGGCCCCTAAAGGGCAGATGGGCTTTCTGGTGGTGGGCGATGGGACGCCGGTACCGCGGCGCTGTCGGGCCCGCTCCAGCAGTTTCTGCAACCTCTCGGTGCTTTCGGAGCTGTGCCGGGGGTGCCTGGTGGCCGATGTGCCCGCGATCCTCGGCTCGCTGGACATTGTGCTGGGCGAAGTGGACCGTTAGGCCGAGGACCGGCAAAACATCCGGAAGAAACACCCGCGACTGAGCAACATTGACTTCCGTGGCAGAGTATTTTGGTCAGTACCTCGGTTCGATGTGGTTGGCCTGGACCCTGTGGGCCCTGGTTCAGGTCGTGATGGTGCTGACCGTGGTGATGGTGTCGGTGGCGTTTTTCACGTGGCTGGAGCGCAAGGAGTCGGCCCGGATCCAGGACCGCCTGGGCCCCACGCGAGTCGGCGGGCGGTTCGGGTGGCTCCAGCCGGTGGCCGACGGGCTCAAGCTGCTGATGAAGGAAGACCTGATCCCGGCGGCGGCCGACCGGCTGCTGTTCCGCGCGGCCCCCTATGTAAGTTTCTGTGCCGCGTTTACCGTGTTTGTGGCCTTGCCGGTGGCCAGCGGATGGGTGGCGTTGCGCCTGGATGCCGGGGTGTTTTTCGTCCTCGCGGTGGCGGGGCTGGAAGTATTAGGGGTGGTGCTGGCCGGCTATGCCTCGGGGTCCAAATGGTCGCTGTTCGGGGCGATGCGCGAGGCGGCGCAAGTGGTCAGCTACGAGGTGCCGCTGGCGCTTGCTGCCGTGGTACCGGTGATGGTCGCCGGCAGCATCGACCCGGTAACCATCGGCGATCTCCAGGCGGGCGGGTTCTGGAACTGGCTGGTGTTCCACGACCCCTTCACGTTCATCGCGTTTTTCGTGTATTTCACCTGTGCGGTGGCCAGTGTGAACCGGGCGCCGTTCGACCTGCCAGAGGCCGAAAGCGAACTGGTCGCCGGCTTCATGACCGAGTACTCCGGCTTCCGCTGGAGCGTGTTCTTCATGGCCGAGTATGCCTCGATGCTGGCCGTGAGCTTTCTGGCGGCGATCCTGTTTTTGGGGGCGTGGCACGGGCCGGTGCCCCTGGTGGCAGGGGTCTACGCGGCACTGGGCATTTCCGGCGCGAACCCCTTGGCCGCCTTCCTGGCCAACTTGATCGGCGCCGTGGTGTTCCTGGCCAAGGGCTATCTGGGGGTGGCAGCGATGATTTGGTTGCGGTGGACACTGCCGCGGCTCCGCATCGACCAGGTGATGACCATGTGCCTGAAATACTGCCTGCCACTTTCGGCCGCGACGTTTTTGGGAGCGGCCGTGTGGCTGTACGCTTTTCCTGCGGGGGTAACCGGCCGGCTGCTCGGGCCCGCCGACCCGGCGGCAAGCGCGTCGGTTGGCCTCCCCCAGGCGGTGGGCGAGCGTGCGACCTTGGCCGGGAAAGGCCGCTGACATGGGTGTCAACTGGCATACCTTCTTCTTCCTGCTCATGGCCCTCCTGGCCTGCGGGTTCGCGCTGGCCGTGGTGTTCTCCAACAACATCGTGCGCATGGCGTTCTATTTGATCCTCTCGCTGGGGGCGGTTTCAGGGCTGTTTTTTCTGGCGGGAGCCGACTTCGTGGGGGCCATGCAGCTCATGATCTACGTGGGCGGCACGTTGGTGCTTTTGGTGTTTGGCGTGATGCTTACGGCCAGGCGGCCGTGGGTCGATTTGCGCACCAGCGGCGGCCAGTGGGTTTTGGCAGCCATTGTGGGGGCTGCGCTGTTGGCGGTCCTGCTGCAAACGGCCTTCAGCGTGCCGCCGTGGCACCCTTCGGAGGTGGCGGCCCATGCGCCGGCCCCCGTGGCCGGTCCCACCGCAGGCCCCCTCGGCCTGGCCATGGTGGGGCTTCGCGTGGAACAACTGGCACAAGGTTCTGGGGACGCACCCCGGACCGGGCTGGCCGGCTACCTGCTCCCATTCGAAATCGTTTCGGTCCACCTGGTGGTGGTCCTGGTGGGAGCGGCCTATTTGGCCCGCACCCGCCGCAAGCGCCGGCCACGCGCGCCGGCGCAGCTCAAACCAGAGCCCGATACTCCAGACACAGAGGAGGCGCAGCGATGAACCTGCTGGCCCAGCCGGTGGGCCTGGTGCACTATCTGGTCGTCGGCGCGGTCCTGTTCGCCTGCGGGGTAGTCTGCATGGCGGTCAAGCGGAACGCGCTGGGCGTGCTGATGGGGATCGAGCTGGTGCTCAACGGCGCCAACGTGAACTTCGTGGCGCTGGGCAGCCAGTTCCTGCGCGCCGATAGCCGGCTGAGTCTGGGGCTGGACGGCCAGGCGATGGCCCTGTTCGTCATCGTCCTGGCCGCTGCCGAGGCCGCCGTCGCCCTGGCCATCGCGCTGAACTATTACAACACCCACGCCACCATCGACGTGGACGAGGCGGATCAGTTGAAAGGGTGAAGGCGGTCGATGGACCTGGCTCGAATCTTGCCCCTGCTGTTGGGTCTGGCGTGGCTGGCACCCCTGGTGGCCTTCGGGGTCATCGTGTTTTTCGGGCCCCGATTGGGCCGGCATGGCCACGGCGCCGGCTTGGTCGCCACCGGCGCCATCGCCCTGGGCTTTGTGCTTTCGGCCCTGGCCCTGGGGGCTTGGATCTGGGAGCATCCCCTGGAGGGGCACAGTCACCCCGCCGGTACCCACGCCCCGGCCATCGCCCCTGTAGTCGGCGATTGGTACACCCTGGCCCAGTTCGGCACCCTCCGCTTGACGGTGGGCTATTACATCGACGCCTTGACCGTGGCCATGTTCGCCATGGTGACCTTTGTGGCCACGTGCATCCACGTGTATTCGTTCGGCTATATGCACGAGGAGCTGCACGAGGTGACCGATGGCCTGGCCCGGCTTTCGACCGGGGAGCCGCTCCGCCGGCCAGGCCGCTTCCCCCGCTTCTTCCAGTACCTCTCGCTCTTCTGCTTCAGCATGCTGGGGCTGGTGATTGCAGGCAACGTGCTGATGGTGTTCGTGTTTTGGGAGCTGGTGGGCATTTGCTCCTACCTGCTCATCGGCTTCTACCGCGAGCGGCAAAGTGCTTCCAATGCGGCCAGCAAGGCGTTCATCGTAAACCGGGTGGGCGATTTCGGGATGATCGTGGGCCTGATGGCCCTGTGGGGTGGACTGGGAACCCTGGCCTTTGGCGATTCGAGGGATGAGGCGGGCCGGTTGCGTCCGGGGATCTTCAGCCAGGTCCGCCCGGCCAGCATTCACCACGCCCTGGTGGTGCCGGACGGCTTTGTTCGGACGGCGGCCCGGCACGAGGTGGCGGAGATCTACCGCTCGGCAGGCAACCCGGACCCGGCCGAAGCCCGCATCCGCGCCTCGCTGAACCAATGGCGCGCGGCCGGGTGGGGTTACGGCCTGCTGGTCCTGGCCGGGCTCGGCATCTTTTGCGGGTGCGTGGGCAAAAGCGCCCAGTTCCCCTTGCACGTATGGCTGCCCGATGCCATGGAAGGCCCCACGCCCGTAAGCGCCCTGATCCACGCCGCCACCATGGTGGCCGCTGGCGTGTATCTGGTCGGCCGGTTCTACCCGGTCTTCACGCCCGAGGTCCTTTTGGTTATCGCGCTGGTGGGCTGCATCACGCTGTTTCTGGCGGCAACGATCGCCCTGGTGGCCACCGACATCAAGCGCGTGCTGGCCTATTCCACGGTCAGCCAACTGGGATATATGATGTTCGCCCTGGGGCTTGGCGGCTGGCTGGCCGGATTGTTCCATCTGCTCACCCATGCGTTCTTCAAGGCCCTGCTGTTCCTGGGCGCGGGTTCGGTGATCCATGCCACGGGCACCAACGAGATGCCGGAGATGGGGGGCCTGCGCCGCAAGATGCCTTGGACGGCCTGGACCATGCTGGTCGGCTGCCTGGCGATTGCGGGGGCGGGCATTCCGTTTGTGATCGGGCTGAGCGGTTATTACTCGAAGGATGCGATCCTGGCCCAGGCGTACCTGTTCCGCCAGGTCCATCCGCGTCTGGGATGGTTGTTCCTTGTGGCCGCTGGCGGGGCCGCGCTGACAGCGTATTACATGTTTCGCCTGTGGTTCATGACTTTTGCGGGCCCGCCGCGCGACCCCCACCGCTTCGAGCACGCCCACGAGTCGCCCCCGGTGATGTACGTGCCGTTGGTGGTGCTGGCCGTGGCCGCGGTGGTCCTGGGCTGGCCCGTGTTCGGCGTCACACGGCTTTTATAGCAGGCCCGGCCGGCCGGCACCGCCGAAGGAGCCGTAGGCGCCCAGCTCTTGCCGGGCCTGGCAATGCCGGCCGAACACCTTTCGCACGCCCCGGAAATCCATGGGCCGGCCACCTGGATCGCCATGCTCACCGCCCTGGCCGGCTTCGCCGTGGCCGGGGTGTTCTACGGGGTGCGCGCCCTGGACGCGGCGGAGGTGCGCCGCAGTGTGGCCCCCCTCTACCAGTTCCTGTGGCACAAATGGTATTTCGACGAGCTGTACCGGGCGTGCTTCGTGCGGCCGGCCTTGGCCCTGGCCCGCCTGGCGGCCACCGTGGACCGGATGCTGATCGACGGCCTGGCCCACGCCCTGGCCCGCTCGGTCCGCCTCGCCTCAGTCGCCGATGACTGGCTCGACCGGCTGTTCGTCGATGGCCTGGTTAACCGCCTTGCCCAGTGGACCTACAGCGCCGGCGTGGCCCTCCGGGCGGTCCAGACCGGCCGGTTGCGGCAGTACGTGATGTTCCTGGGCGTGGGCACCGTGGCCCTGTTCGTGCTGGTGAGCTTCCTGTGGACATTGGCCCTGGGAGCGCCTTGACCAGCTCCCCCGGTTGTCCCGCCCTGCCTCCGTCGAGAACTTGCCTCCCGTTCTCCCGAAACCGAAAACAACGCGAACCACTAACACCGATCGGCAAGACCCCTGGCTATGGACTCTCCCGTGTGGTTGCTGAGCGCCATCGTCTTTCTTCCGGCCCTCGGAGCGCTGGGCGTGGGCCTGATCCCCCCCGGCCGCGAGGAAGCGGTCAAGCGGTTCACCCTGGCCGTCACTGCCGTGGTCTTCCTCCTCACGGTGTGGATCGCCATCCCCCGGGGCGCAAGCGGCGACCCGACGCGGTTCGACCTGGGCCGGGCCGAGATGCAACTGGCCTTCCGCATCCCCTGGATCCGCTCGTTCGACGTCGAGTATGCCATGGGAGTGGACGGCATCAGCTTTCCGCTGGTGCTGTTGACCTCGTTTTTGAGCCTGCTGGCCATGGGCGCAAGCTGGAACATCACCCGGCATGTGCGGGCCTATTGCATCCTGTTTCTCCTGTTGGAAACGGGGATGCTGGGGGTGTTCTTGGCCCTGGATTTCTTCCTGTTCTACGTGTTCTGGGAAGTGATGCTGTTGCCGATGTACTTCCTGATCGGCATCTGGGGCGGACCGCGCCGGGAGTACGCAGCCATCAAGTTCTTCCTGTTCACCCTGGTGGGCAGTGTGCTGATGCTGGTGGCGCTGTTGATGCTGTATTTCACCAGCGACGTGGGGCGCCTGGCGGGCTTGCCTGCCGGGCAACTGGTCGCCGCCGGCCTGGACCCCAGCCAGGTCGCCGCCGCCGCGCACACCCCGGGCGCCGAGCACACGTTCAACCTGCTGGCCCTGGCCAGGCTGGGACAGCTTCCCCAGTCGCCGTTCGACCAGGAGCTGCTGTGGGGCAAATCGGTCCAGTGGTGGGCGTTCCTGCTTTTGTTGGTGGGCTTTCTGGTGAAAGTCCCCTCGGTACCGATCCACACCTGGCTGCCCGACGCCCATGTCGAGGCCCCCACGCCGATCTCGATGATCCTGGCCGGCGTGCTCCTGAAAATGGGCGGATACGGCCTCCTGCGCATCTGCTACCCGGTGTGCCCGGCCGCCGCCTATGAGCTGGCTTGGCTCGTCGTGGGGCTGGGGGTGGTAAGCATGGTGTACGGGGCCTTCGCCGCCATGGCACAAAAGGATTTCAAACGCCTGGTGGCCTATAGCTCGGTCAGCCACATGGGCTACGTGGTGCTGGGCATTGGCGTATGGACGGCCACGGCCGGCTCGGGCTACCTGGCCGACTACTGGAAAATGGGCCTAAGCGGCGCGATGTTCCAGATGATTGCCCACGGCCTGTCCAGCGCGGGGATGTTCTTCCTGGTGGGCGTGGTCTATGACCGGGTGCATCACCGCGACCTGGACCAGTTCGGCGGGCTGTTTTTGCGGATGCCGGTGTACAGCGGCCTGGCCGTGGGAATCTTCTTCGCCGCGCTGGGATTGCCCGGCCTGTGCGGTTTCATCGGCGAGGTGCTGGTGGTGCTTTCCGCGTGGAACGACAGCCGCGCCCTGGCGGTGGTGGCCGCCTCGGTGGTCATCCTCACCGCCGGCTACATCCTCTGGACCATCCAGCGGGTGTATCTGGGGCCGGAATACAAAGGCCCTCATGCCGACGCGCTGACGCCGGCCACGCGGCGGGAAATCGCCATCGTGGCCCCCCTCTTGGCCTTCGCCATCCTGTTCGGCGTGTACCCGCAGTCGCTGTTGAATTACATGACGCCGACCATCAGCGCCACGGCCGAAGACCTGGCCCGCTGGACGCGCGAGGTCCACGATGGGCAGGCCCTGCAAGGAACCGCCTTGGACGCGACCCGGTCGGCCGAGGGAAGCCGGGCGTTGCCGTGGGGGCTGTCGGCCCGCGAGTCCCTCGGCCCGCCATCGCCTGACACGCCACGGGTCGCACACCGTCCCGCGGCGGACCGGGAGGTGCACGAGCCGTGAGTTTCTACGAGCTGGTGGATCGCCTTTGGGACGATACCCTGCGGAACTCGCTCTGGGCTTTCCGCGCGGAGTTGGCGCTTTGCGCCACGATCGTGGCCATCCTGCTGGTCAAGACATGCGATACCAGCCGGCGCCTGGCCGTGTGGTGGCTGGCGCTGGCCGGCACGCTGGCCGCCCTGGCCCTGGCCGCCCCCTGGACGTATCTCCCCGGCGGACTGGCGGGGCGGGAGATCTTCGGCGGGATGTTGGTGGACGACGGATTCGCCCTCTACATGCGGAGCCTGGTGCTGCTGTGCGTCGCGCTGGTGGCCGTGTTCGTTTGCCTCTCCCACGTCGTAAACGACGAGGACCAGACCGAGTTCTTCGTCCTGCTCCTCGGCGCGGCCCTGGGCATGTGCGTGATGGTGGCCGCCAACCACATGATGATGGTCTTCCTGGGAATGGAGATGGCCAGCGTCCCCTCGTATGTGCTGGCAGGCATTCTCAAACACCGCCGCACCAGCAGCGAAGCGGCGTTGAAGTTCGCGGTCTTCGGGGCCGGTACCGCCGGCATCATGCTGTACGGGATCAGCCTCCTGGCCGGGGTGCTCGGCTCGGCCCACGTGCCGACCATGGTCCACCAACTGACTGACCTGGTCGCCTCGCAAAGCGGGACCTACCAGGCCGTGCTCGTGCTTGGGGCCCTGATGGTGCTGGTAGGGCTGGCGTTCAAGCTTTCGGCCGTCCCGTTCCACTTCTGGACGCCGGATGTTTTCGAGGGGGCGGCGGCCGAGGTCGGCGCTTTCCTCTCCGTGGCCTCCAAGGCGGCCGCCCTGGGGCTCTTGACGCGGCTTGCCGTGGCGTTCGGCCGGGCCGAACCCACCCTGCTGGTTGGCGTGGTGATGCTCCTTTCGGCCGTAACCTGCACTTTCGGCAACCTGGCGGCGTACGGGCAGACGAACATGAAGCGGCTGCTGGCCTATTCGACGATCGCCCATGCGGGCTATTTGATGATGCCCGTGGCTGCGGCCGTGGCCGCCCTCGCCCACCCCGATGCCGCACGGGCCGCCGTGGCCGGCCTGGCCTTTTACGCCGCCATCTATTTGTTCATGAACCTGGGGGCCTTCGCCATCACCGCGTTCCTGCGCAACGCGTTGCGAAGCGAGGAAATCCGCGATTACGCCGGGCTGGTTCGCCGCTCTCCGGGAGTGGTCGTGTGCATGGCCGTCATCCTCTTCAGCCTCGTGGGATTGCCCCCTCTGGCCGGCTTTTCGGCCAAATTCGCGATCTTCGCCTCGCTGCTGGATGCCAACCTGTTGGGGCTGTTGATCGTGGGGGTGCTCAACACGGTCCTCAGCCTGTTCTATTACCTCCGCGTGGTGCGGGTGATGGCTTTCGAACCTGAGCCGGCAGCCCTGGTGGCCGCCAATGGCACCCCGGCCGCCAACCGCGGAGTGCGCCTGATTTCGCCGGCCGGCTTGTTTTGCCTGGCCTTGACGCTCCCCTTGTTGATCCTGTTCGTGTGGTGGGGCCCCTTCCCCTGGGCCCACGCTGCTGCCCGCTCGCTTGTGCCATGACGCCGCCGGATCGGATCGCGATCTTGAACCAACTTCTCCGCAGGCTAAGCGCCTCGCTGCCGGTGTACGCCAGCCAGGTGCCCCTGTGGATTGGACCAGGCGACGAGCCGGCCGCCGAGACGCTCTACCGCATCGCGGCCGACGACCAGCAGCTTGCCCATCGCCTGGCCGAGGCCGTGCGCCGGGCCGGTGGCCGACCCGCCCCGGCCAGCTTTCCCGCGGAATACACCGGCCTGCACGACGTTTCGGTCCGATACGTATTGAAGCGGGCCCTCGCGGCCCGGCAAAGCGACCTGGCAGCCGCCCGGTGCTGGGCCTCGCAACTGGGCGATGCGGCCTTCGAACGCCCACTGCTCGAAGATCTTCTTTCCACCCTGGAAGGCCACGTCCGAACGCTCCAAGCCATGGCTTCCCCTCAGGCTCCTCCGACGGAGACTCCGGGCGACCCCGCTTCGGAAGGGAGCACCACGCGGGAAACGGGTTGATGTGGTCATCGCCCGGCGGTGGCGATAGCGGAGGACGGCCGTTCCCATGAACCCCGACGACCTGGTGTGCCAATGTTTCGGCGTCAGCCTCCGCAAAGTGCTGGCCTTTTTGCGGGTGCACAAGCCGCAGCGGGCCAGCCAAATCAGCCAGTGTCTCCGCGCGGGCACCGGGTGCGGAGGTTGCCGGCCAGAACTCCAGCGCCTGTTCTACCAGTTCCAACAGCAACAGCGCGGCCGTGGGCCTGCTTCCAGCAACCTGGAATCGGGGTAAAAGCCTGCCGGTGGGCCGACGGACGCGGTTGCCCCAAACGCATCCCATTTAAAAAGTTGCGGCACCAGAAAGCGGGAACGCCGACCGGGTCACAAAAACCCGGATTACACACCAGCCCCCAACCCCAGCCCCGCCAGTCAACCCCCCAACTAGGCGGATAGCGCCCCCGCGGGGTCTGCCAGAGCGCTCCGGCCGCATCTCGAAAGGGCCTTTTCGGGCAGGGTGCTGGCGTTTTCCGCACTTTTTTGAAACAATGGCAGTTAAGGGCAATTGTGCGCAAATGCGGGAAGGTGTGCTCATGACCCAAGGACATCGCAAGGGCTTCACGCTGGTCGAACTTTTGGTGGTGGTGGCCATCATCGGCATCCTGGCCGGGCTGTTGCTGCCCGCTGTGCTCAACGCCCGCGAGCGCGCCCGGCAGGGCACCTGCATGAACAACCAGCACGAGTTGGCTCTGGGGGTGCTCCAGTACGAGACGGCCAAGCAGCGCCTGCCGGGCTATGTCAACTCGTTCGCCGGTCGCCCGTTGACCTGGCCGGTCGTCCTGCTGGCCGACATCGGCCGATCGGACCTGTGGGAGGAGGCCCGCCGGGGCAACCTGGCAGCCCTGGCCGGGATGAGCGTCCCGCAATTTGTCTGCCCCAGCGACCTAAAAGGCAAGCTGCGGAGCTACGTGGCCAACTGCGGAATGCCCGATAACACGAGTGTCCCCCCGGCCGACTACGCGGCCAACGGAGTCTTCCATTATCTGCCCGGCGTTCCAGATGACCGCTTCGGGCTACCCAGACCCGTCAACCCGGTCCTCCGCTCGTCCGAGATCCGGGATGGGGCGGCCCACACGTTGCTCTTTTCCGAGAACCTGCAAATCCCTATCGCAGCCCAGCCCGATGCCCTGTATTCGACCAGTGGAACGCCCGAGGAAAACTACGGCATGGTGTGGAAGTGGATCGATTGGTCGAGTGCCTCGCCGCCCGGCCAGGTGCCCCCCGGCGCCGACGGCTTGTGCTGGCAAATCAACCAGTGCCGCGATGCCTCGGCAGCGTATGCCCGGCCATCGAGCAACCACGTGGGCGGCGTGATGGTGAGCTACTGCGACGGGCACCAGCAGTTCCTCAACGAGCGGATCGACTACGTCACCTTCCAGCACCTGATGACGCCCGACAGCAACAAGGTGGTTAACAACACTTTGTCGGCGCAACCCCGCCCGGTCGGCCCGCCACTGCCCAATTACCAGGATTCGGAACTGGGTTCCGAGTAGGCCGAACAAGAAGCCGTTCCAGCCGCACGGCTTCAGCCCCTGCTGGTGTTCGACCCGCACGCCGTTGGCTTCCTGTGGTATGAGCCGCACGGCGTCGGCCTCTGCTGGTGTTCGACCCGCACGCCGTCGGCTTCCTG
>FWWM01005170.1_pt1 | contig 29250 bp, 21 predicted proteins | sample 2228351 | NCBI WGS metagenome assembly FWWM01 (sample SAMEA103939774, study PRJEB20133) | metagenome | reverse complement strand
GGCTACGTGCTGACCCCCGGCCGCTACGTGGGCACCGACACCCGGGACGAGGACGACGAGCCTTTCGAGGAGAAGATGGCGCGCTTGGTGGCCCAGTTACGGGAGCAGCAGGCCGAGGCGCGGCGGTTGGACGAAGCGATCTGGAGGAACTTGAAGGAACTTGGGTATGACGCTTGAGCAGCTTCTCAAAGAGAAGCGTGAAGAGATCCTGCGCGTCGCCGCCAAGTACGGTGCTCGCAACGTGCGCGTTTTCGGCTCCACAGCCCGCCGCGAAGCCGACGAGAAGAGCGACATCGATTTTTTGGTGGACATGGAGCCCGGGCGTAGCCTGTTGGACCTCGGCGGTTTCCAGTACGAACTGGAACAGTTGCTAGGCCGTCCCGTTGACGTGGTGACCGAGCGAGGCTTGAAGGCGCGCGTTCGCAAGCGGGTGGCCCAGGAGGCCGTGCCATTACTGACGTCCGAGGAGATGGGCTGTGGCGGGTGAGTTTAATGTTGCACTTGAAGAGGTGGCGGAGCTCATTCGAGGTGTTTCTTATCGCCCAGATGAACTTCTCGACGACAGGTCGGACGGTGTTCCCTTGTTGCGCGCTACAAACATCGGCGACGGTACGTTAGACTTCACCAATGTCTACTACGTGCCCTCCAGGTTAGTTGCTGAGACCCAATACCTGCGCCGCTTTGATGTGGTGATTGCGATGTCCAGTGGTAGCCAGCAGGCAGTCGGGCGTCTCGCGCAGCTCCGCGAGAGTTGGCGGGGTTGTGTTGGGGCGTTCTGCGCGGTGAAACGGCCCGACCCTCGGCGTGTGGATCCGGAATACTTGGGCTACGTACTGCGGTCCCCTGAGTTTCGCACACACATCGAAAGCCACGCAGTCGGAACAGCAATTATGAATCTGTCGCGAGGGCGCATTCTGGGGTTCTCCCTCCGGTTGCCTACGCCTGCCGAACAGCACGCCATCGCCCACATCCTCGGCACGCTGGACGACAAGATCGAGCTCAACCGGCGGATGAGCGAGACGCTGGAGCAGATGGCGCGGGCCTTCTTCAAGGCCTGGTTCGTGGACTTCGAGCCCGTGCGCGCCAAGATGGAGGGCCGCTGGCGCCGGGGCGAATCCCTCCCCGGCCTTCCCGCCCACCTCTACGACCTGTTCCCCGACCGGATGGTTGATTCGGAGCTGGAGGAGATTCCGGAGGGGTGGGAAGTCAAGAGTCTTGACCAGGTTGCACGATTCCTCAATGGCCTTGCATTGCAGAGGTTCCCGCCTACCGACGAACGATCGTTGCCGGTGATCAAGATTGCCCAACTCCGCGCAGGCAATGCGTATGGAGCGGACCTTGCCAGCGCTGATCTTCCGACAGATTACGTTGTCCAAGACGGGGACATTCTGTTTTCGTGGTCAGGCTCGCTAGAGTGTCGGCTGTGGGCCGGTGGGCCGGGCGCGTTAAATCAACACCTATTCAAGGTGACATCCGACCGGTATCCACGATGGCTTTGCTACCTAGGGATCCACCAGCATCTAGACGGCTTCCGTCATATCGCTGCTGGCAAGGCTACGACTATGGGCCATATCCAACGTCATCACTTATCAGATGCGAAACTGCCTGTCCCGCCGCATGTCTTACTACGCGCAATGGACTCAATATTTACGCCCATTATCGAGGGTACTTGGCACCGTGCAGTTCAATCCCGCACCCTGGCCGCCCTGCGCGATGCGCTGTTGGCCAAGCTCATTAACGGCGAGTTTCGAGTGAAGGACGCGGAGAGGTTTCTGGAAAGAGTAGGGACATGCTGACGAGGTTACAGGTTCGCAACTTCCGCAGTTTGGAAGACATTGACTTACCCCTGGAGCCACTCACGGCGATCGTCGGCCCGAACGGCACGGGGAAGACAGCGATACTGCGGGCTATCGATTTACTCATGGGTGATATGTGGCCTAGCCTGCGCAGCTTCCGGATCCCTCAGGACTTTACCAACTTCGATACCACGCGCGACATAGAGATTACAATTCATTTTGATCCACCTTACCAGCACGAGGACACGCTTTCTAGAATTCACCAAGTTACGGCTCTGCGGCTAATCTGTAGGCCATACGAGAAATCCGGAAGATGGGGTGAAGCTGGAGACCTACACGTAGCTCTGGAGCCGTTGGACGCCACAGGTGAGGTACCACTTGTTGCCGTGGACCGACCGATTCCAGGACGCAAGGCGCAATTTCGTCCTCTCCTAGTTGGGGTGGCCCTACGCGACCATGCACGCATTCTGTTCATCGACCACCGCCGCAGCTTGGCGCAACACCTCCCTAGTGCGCGCGGATCCATACTTGCGCGCTTACTTGAGCCTGCCCGCAAGGCATTCGATCCCAGCGCTGGCTTCAAAGAGGCCTATGAGCAGGCCCTGGAGCTTCTCCGCACAGACCATGTGAAGCAAATCGAGGCAATGGTAGCAGAAACGGCCAAGCGGATGCTCGGCTTCCTGGGCAGGCATATGGCGGGGTCGTTAGAAATAAGCTTCGGCTTTGCCGATCCGGCTAATCCCTTTGCGTCTCTACGCGTTCAGTATCATGAATCTGGGCTCACAGTGCCAGGCGAAGAACTGGGGCTCGGCATTCAGAGTGCGATAGTTGTTGGCATTTTTGAGGCGTTCCGGCAGCTCGGCGAACAGTTTGGTACTGTCGTTATCGAGGAACCGGAAATGTACCTTCACCCTCAGGCTCAGCGCTACTTCCATCGGCTTCTTTGCGAAATTGCCGAACGAGGCCAGTGTCAAGTAATTTATTCCACCCATTCATCGGTTTTTGCTGACGCGAACAAATTTGAGGCACTGCGCTTGATCCGCAGAGACCCAACACAATATACGCGCGTGTCGTTTGTCGGTTCATCCCATAGAGCGGGGCTTGCCAGAGCTAGAGACGCATACAAGCTCCCTGGCAAGTTCGACGTGGCAAGGAATGAGGTGCTTTTTGCAAGCCGTGCGCTTTTGGTAGAAGGATACGGCGATCGCGTTGCTGCTTTGAAGCTCGCGGAGAAGCTCGGCTTCGACCCGGATGCCGAAGGCGCGGCGGTTATCGACTGCGGAGGGAAAGCCGGCATCGAGCTTATGGTACGAGTTTGCCGGGCTTTGGACATTCCGTTCGTGGCGCTTCACGATGAGGATGTGTGGCCGGTAGATGACATAGAGGATAACGAGAAACGCGAAAAGCAGGAGCAGCAGAACAGAGCGGAAATGGAGATGAACGCACGGATAAAGGATGCTGTTGGGGATGACCATAGGTTGTTCGTGATGGAGCGGTGCTTAGAGCACTGGTTAGGGATAGGCAGGGATGCGTCCGACAAACCGAGACGGATTGCTGAAGCCTTGGGACCCATGAACGTCAGAAACTTCCCGCAGGTGCTCCAACCGCTGGTGGAGGCTGTGCAGACGCTGATTGCGATTGGGTGATGGGGGGCATAGAGAGAAATCGACCGGGCAAGGGGTTCCTATAAGACGACGAGCGACGCCATGAGTCGATTTACCGAGTCTACCGTCGAGTCCGCTGCCCTGGCCTGGCTTGAATCTGTCGGCTGGGCCGTCAAATATGGCCCCGACATCGCTCCGGACGCACTGGAAGTTGAGCGCTCGGATTACCGGGAAGTGGTGCTCGCCCGGCGACTGCGGGATGCTCTGGCGCGGCTGAACTCTAATCTGCCCGAGGAGGCCTTGGAAGACGCGTTCCGGCGGCTGACGCATCCGGAGGGAGCGACCCTGGAGGCACGCAACCGGGCGTTCCACCGCATGCTGGTAGACGGGGTCACGGTGGAGTACCGCCGTCCGGACGGGAAAGTGGCCGGGGCCCAGGTTCGGGTCCTCGACTTCGAGGACCCGGAGAACAACGACTGGCTTGTGGTCAACCAGTTCGCGGTCGCCGAGGGGCGGAGCCTCCGCCGCCCCGACCTGGTGCTCTTCGTAAACGGCCTCCCCCTTACGATTGTCGAGCTCAAGAACCCCGCCGACGAGGAGGCCACCATCTGGACTGCCTTCAACCAGCTGCAGACGTACAAGGCAGAGCTCCCCACCCTCTTTGCCTTCAACGAGCTACTGGTGGTCTCCGACGGCCTGGAGGCGCGCCTCGGCACCCTCACCGCGGGGCGGGAGTGGTTCAAGCCGTGGCGGACGATCTCCGGACTAGATATCAAGGATGCCGCAGCCACGCAGCTTGAGGTTCTCCTCAAGGGCGTGTTTTCGAAGGAGAACTTCACCGAGCTCCTCCGTGACTTCATTGTGTTCGAGGATGACGGCAGCGGCAGGCTCGACAAGAAGGTGGCTGGCTACCATCAGCTCCACGCTGTTCGGGTGGCGGTGGGTGAGACGCTCCGCGCGGCCAAGGGACTGGCCGCCGCGGTGGCCGAACCCCCTGGTCACTACTTGCCGGGCCGACGGCTCAGCGGAAGGCCGGGTGACCGACGGATCGGCGTGGTCTGGCATACTCAGGGATCTGGCAAGAGCCTGACGATGGCCTTCTACGCTGGACGCGTCATCCGTGAGCCGGCCATGGGAAATCCTACCATCGTGGTCCTTACCGATCGTAACGACCTCGACGACCAACTCTTCGGCACATTCTCCCGCTGCCAGGACCTCCTGCGCCAGCCGCCCGTGCAGGCCGAGAGCCGGGCCGACCTGCGCCGGAAGCTCGCGGTGCGGGCCGGCGGAGTCATCTTCACCACTATCCAGAAGTTCCTCCCCGAAGAAAAGGGCGACCGGCAGCCCGTGCTCTCCGACCGTCACAACATCGTCGTGATCGCTGACGAGGCCCATCGGAGCCAGTACGACTTCATTGACGGCTTTGCCCGCCACATGCGCGACGCGCTTCCGAATGCCTCGTTCATCGCATTCACCGGCACGCCCCTGGAGCTCGAGGACCGGAACACCCGGCTGGTCTTCGGCGACTACATCTCGATCTACGACATCCAGCATGCGGTGGAGGATCAGGCCACGGTACCCATCTATTACGAAAGCCGCCTGGCGAAGCTCGACCTTGACGAACGCGAACGGCCGAAGATCGACCCGGAGTTCGAGGAAGTCACCGAGGGCGAGGAGGTCGAGCGCAAGGAGCGCCTCAAAACCAAATGGGCTCAGGTCGAGGCCATCGTTGGGACCGAGAAGCGCCTTCGGCTCCTCGCCTGCGACATTGTGGACCACTTTGAGCGGCGTCTCGAAGCCCTCGAGGGCAAAGCAATGATCGTTTGCATGAGCCGGCGCATTTGCGTGGAGATCTACAACGAGATCATCAAGCTCAGGCCCGAATGGAACCACGAGGACGACGACAAGGGTATCGTCAAGGTGGTCATGACGGGTTCAGCCGCAGACCCGCCGGACTGGCAGCCACACATCCGGAACAAAGAGCGGCGCGAGCTACTCGCCCGGCGTTTTCGGGATCCGAACGACCCCTTCAAGATGGCCATCGTCCGGGACATGTGGCTTACTGGCTTCGATGCCCCGAGCCTCCACACCATGTACCTGGACAAGCCCATGCGTGCCCACGGCCTGATGCAGGCCATCGCGCGGGTGAACCGCGTTTTCCGGGACAAGCCCGGCGGGCTGGTGGTGGATTACCTGGGTCTTGCCCACGAACTCAAGGCAGCACTCGCCACCTACACAGCGAGCGGAGGCACCGGTCGGACGGCCATCTCGCAGGAAGAGGCCGTCGCGGTGATGCGGGAGAAGTACGAGGTCTGCTGTGACCTGTTCCACGGCTTTGACTGGTCACTGTGGAAGACGGGAACCCCCAAGGAGCGATTGTCGCTTCTGCCCGCCGCACAAGAGCACGTGCTCGCTCTGGAGGATGGGCGGAACCGACTGCTCGCGGCAGTCCTCGAGCTCTCCAAGGCCTTTGCTCTCGCCGTGCCGCACGAAGAGGCGATACGCATCCGGGACGATGTGGCCTTCTTCCAGGCGGTCCGGGCCGCCCTCATAAAGCGCTCCCCGGGTGAGGCAAGGCCGGAGGAGGAACTCGATCTCGCCATTCGTCAGATTGTCTCCCGCGCCGTGGTGCCTGAGGGCGTGGTGGACCTTTTCGCCGTTGCCGGGCTCAAGAAGCCGGATATCTCCATCCTCTCGGAGGAGTTCCTCGCCGAGGTCCGAGGCATGCCACAGAAGAACCTGGCCGTGGAGCTTCTCAGGAAGCTGCTCGCAGGAGAGATTCGTACGCGCCGGCGCAAGAATGTTGTACAGGCGCGCTCGTTCGCCCAGATGCTGGAGGAGGCGATCCGTCGCTACCAGAACCGCGCTATCGAGGCAGTCCAGGTCATCGAAGAGTTGATCGCGCTCGCCCGTGAGATGCGCGAGGCCGACCGGCGGGGCGAAGCCCTCGGCCTGAGCGATGAAGAACTCGCCTTCTACGATGCGCTGGAGACCAACGACAGCGCGGTCAAGGTGCTCGGCGAGCCCACCCTGCGGGCCATTGCTCAGGAACTCGTGCGGACCGTGCGCGACAACGTCACGGTGGATTGGACCGTGCGTGAGAACGTCCGGGCACAGTTGAGGGTGCTGGTCAAGCGGATCCTGCGGAAATACGGGTACCCGCCGGACAAACAGGAGAAGGCCACCCTGACGGTGCTGGAGCAAGCGGAGGCACTGACCGAATACTGGGCGGCGGCCGCGGCCTGAGACAGCCGCCCGCTCGTGGCTGCGATGGCGTAGATGACTTCGCCAGTGTTCGCTAGTGGAGATCCTGCCGATGGCGGTCGGCGTCTCCACGCCATGCGTCCGGAGCAGCTCATCCGCAAATGAGAGATAGACCGCCACTACGGTATTACGTAGCTGTCACCGATCAGGAGTGGTATCGCTTTCTCTCCGCGCGTGCTGAACGGGACGAAGTCAATTTCTGGCAGCCCGGAGGCACCCGGGTGTTTCGCGCGTTGGAGCCCGGGGAGCCATTTCTCTTCAAACTGCACCACCCTGAGCACTCCATTGTCGGCGGCGGGTTCTTCGTGCGCTCGGTGCTGCTGCCCGCGTACTTTGCGTGGGATGCCTTTGGTGAGAAAAACGGCGCTCCTTCGTTCGAGGTGATGCGGCAGCGTATCGAGCGGTATCGCCGTAGTCCCGGCGACCCTGCCGGGACGTACGTAATTGGCTGCGTGCTTCTCAGCGATCCCTTCTTCTTGGCTCGTGAGGACTGGATTCCCGCTCCTGACGACTTTCACACAAACATCGTGCAGGGGAAGACGTACGACATGCAGTCGGAGACCGGTCGCCGGCTCTGGGAAGCTGTGCGGACACGGTGGCAGGCTATGCGGGCTGCAGGCGTGGGTGAGCCGCTGGTACCGTTTGGTGATCCCGTACTCGTGCGCCCGAGGCTCGGCCAGGGGACGTTCAGGGTGCTTGTGACCGAGACCTACCGCCGTAGATGTGCGGTCACGCAGGAGAAGGTTTTGCCGGTCCTGGAGGCTGCGCATATCAAGCCCGTCAGCGCCGGCGGGACGCACCGCGTGGAGAACGGCCTGCTCCTACGCACCGACATCCATGCGCTGTTCGACCGCGGCTACGTGACTGTGACCCCGGACGGGCGGTTCAGGGTCAGTCGGCGTCTTCGGCAAGACTTCGACAACGGTGAATTCTACCACCAGTTTCAGAACCGAGAGGTCTGGCTGCCTCCCGAACGCGGCTACCGCCCCAGCCGCCAGTTGCTGGAGTGGCACGCAGACACTGTCTTCCTGGGATGATTGCGCCTGGGAACACCTCAGTTACGTCTGATCCCGACTTGGGATGCTACGGTGAGGGCGGCTGCTTTTGACACAGGAAACTTAGCACATCACCATCGGGCGAGGGTCGTGTTCCGGCGGGAGGGGGCGGGCTTGGTGGCGCAGCGGATCGAGCGGGTCCCGCGTGGGTCGGTGTAGCTCGCTTCGGGCGCTCCTGCGGTCGGAGGTCGAGCGGGGCCCGGACGTTCTGCGCCTGGCCAACACCCTGTCGGCCCTCTATCCTAGAGGCAGCGAGGAGCGGCGCCTGGTGGAGGCCATGCTCCTGGCGGTGCCGAGATAGGGACGGGGCATGGCCGAGCCGATTACCCGATACGTTCTTACGCCGCACGCAACCTGCGAGATGTCGCGGGCTGAGCCATGAAGGTGACCTACGACGAGAAAACGGACACGCTCACAGTGATCCTGAAGGAGGGCGTGGCTGTCGCAGAGAGCGACGAGGACAAGCCCGGTGTGATCCTCGACTATGACGAGCGGGGTGATCTTGTTTCTCTCGAGATCCTGGACGCGTCCAAGCGCGTCACCGAGGCACGGAAGATCGAGTTTCAGGCCACGTCATGAGTCGACCTGAAATCAAGGACGACCAAGGCCTGCTCGGCGGAGTGCTGTTGGGGGACGAGGCGGGTTCGGGAACTCTAGATGCATAGGGGCAGCCGAATTGAGGTGAACCCGAAGGTCATGCTCGGCAAACCGGTGATCCGCGGGACGCGGATCCCGGTGGGGCTGATCCTGCGCAAGCTTGCGGAGGGCGCGACGGAGGCGGACCTGCTCGACGCCTATCCGCAGTTGACGCGGGAGGACATCCGCGCGGCCATCGCGTACGGGTCGGCGTGTTCGTGGGGAATGCCTGGGACCCGCAGCCGGGCGCCGAGACCCCGTGGCTCGACCTGGCCCGGCAGCCGGCCGGGGATGCGGGGGTGGCGGCGCTCGGTTCCACCGCCCGAGACGCACCGCCCGGTGGGGCCGCCCTCGAACGGTTATTCGAGACCGCGGGGGACCGGGTGCTGCTCCTCTTCGACGAAGTGCTGAACTTCATCAACCGGCACCGGTCTTCGCCGAGGCCTTCTACGCGTTCCTGCAGAACGTGACGGTGGCCATGACCGCCACGACCCGCAGCGCCGCGGCGATCAGCCTGCCGCGCAGCCAGATGGAGATGACGGACTGGGACGTGCAGTGGCAGGAGCGGATCACCAAGGTGGTCCGGTACGGTACGTCGTGGTGGCCGACCCGCATGGTACAATCAACGCGAAGATGCCGTTTACGATCGAAGACTTCAAGGACCTTCTGCGCCTCCTGGAGCAGCACCCGGACTGGAAGAGTGCCCTGCGCGCTTCCCTCCTCGGGGATGAGCTGCTGCAGCTGCCGGCGGTGGTGCGTGAGCTGGCCGCGGAAGTCAGGGCGCTGGCAGAGGAAGTCCGCTCCCTGGCGGAGGCTCAGCGGCGCACGGAGCAGCGGGTTGAGGAGCTGGCGGAGGCCCAACGGCGCACCGAGCAGCGGCTTGAGGAGCTTGCGGAAGCTCAGCGGCGCACGGAGCAGCGGGTTGAGGAGCTGGCGGAGGCCCAACGGCGCACCGAGCAGCAGGTTGAGGAGCTGGCGGAAGCCCAGAGACGTACGGAGCACCGGCTTGGGCGCCTGGAGTTGACCCTCGGGCTTACCGTGGAGGAGCACGCGGAGGACATCCTGCGCCTTGTGCTGCAGGAAAAGGGGTTCAGGCTTCTGGAGGATCCCCGTCCGATCGTTTTGGATGGCGAGGTCGATCTCGCTGCCCCATGCGAGGATCCGGCCGGCACGCGCTTTGTGGTCCTCGTGGAGGCGAAAGTCCGGCTTACGGTCTCCGCGTTGAGAAGATGGGCCCAGCGGGCAGCGTCATCCGGGTTCCAGCAGCGGTTGCTCGAGGCGGGTCTGTCTGGACCTTACCTGGTCTACATCTTCGGCCTGCGGGCAGATCGGGCTGTGGAGGAAGAGGCCCGAAGGACGGGCGTAGGGCTGCTTGGCAGCAGAGGCGAAGTCGTCCCGCCGGCGACCCTCCACGGCCGCTGAAGTACCGCGTCTACGCCTTCCGCCACCTCAGCGATCACCCTGAGCGTGCGGCCCTGGAGATGCGCTGCGTGAAGTTCAGGGAGTCGCAAAGGGGACGGAACGGGCCGGATCGGACGTCGGTCTTCGTCATCTTCAGGCATCGAAGTAGAGGGCGAACTCCCAGGGGTGCGGTCGCAGCCGCACAGGGTCCACCTCCTTGCGGCGCTTGTAGGCGATCCAGGCTTGGATGAGGTCCTCGGTGAAGACCCCGCCCCGCAGGAGGAAGTCGTGGTCGGCCTCCAGGGCGTCCAGCACCTCGGGCAGCGACCCCGGCACCTGCGGGACCGCGCCGCCATCCCCGGCGGCCAGCTCGTAGAGGTCGACGTCCATGGGGGCCCCGGGGTCGAGCTGGCGCTCGATGCCGTCCAGGCCTGCCATCAGCATCGCCGCGAAGGCCAGGTAGGGATTGCAGGTGGGGTCCGGGGGGCGGTACTCGATCCGCTTGGCCCGCGGGTTGGTGGAGTAGACGGGGATGCGGATGCACGCGCTCCGGTTGCGCTGGGCGTAGGCCAGGTTCACCGGTGCCTCGTAGCCCGGCACCAGGCGGCGGTACGAGTTGGTGGTGGGGGCGCAGAAGGCCAGCAGCGCCGGGGTGTGCCGGATCAGCCCCCCGATGTAGTACATGGCCAGCTCGCTGAGCTGGGCGTAGCCGCGGTGGTCGAAGAAGAGGTTCGTGCCCTCCTTCCACAGGCTCTGGTGGGTGTGCATCCCTGAGCCGTTGTCGCCGAACAGCGGCTTGGGCATGAAGGTGACCGCCTTGCCGGCCGCTCTGGCCACGTTTCGCACGATGTACTTGTACCAGAGCACCCGATCGCCCATCTCGGTCAGGGTGGAAAAGCGCAGGTCGATCTCGCACTGCCCGCCGCTGGCCACCTCGTGGTGGTGCGCCTCCACCTCCAGTCCGGCCTCCATCAGGCGGCGGACCATGCGCGAGCGCAGGGGCTGCAGCGAGTCGGTGGGCGGCACGGGGAAGTAGCCCTCCTTGTGCCGCGGCTTGTAGCCCAGGTTGGGCTTCTCCTCCCGCCCGGTGTTCCAGGCGCCCTCGGCGGAATCCAGGTAGTAGTAGCCGGAGTGCTGGTTCTGGTCGAAGCGGACGTCGTCGAAGACGAAGAACTCCACCTCTGGCCCCCAGTAGCTCACATCGGCGATGCCGGTGGCAAGCAGGTAGCGCTCCGCCTTCTTCGCCACATACCGGGCGTCTCGGGTGTAGGGTTCGCGGGTGACCGGGTCGACGACGTGGCAGACGAGCGCCAGGGTGGGGGGATCGCCCAGGGGGTCGATGCGGGCTGTGGTCGGGTCGGGCACCAGGAGCATGTCGCTCTCGTGGATGTGCTGGAAGCCGCGGATGCTGGAGCCGTCGAACCCGATGCCCTCGGTGAAGAGCTCCTCGTCCAGCTCCTCCGCGGGGATGGAGAAGTGCTGCCATGCGCCCAGCAGGTCCACGAAGCGCAGGTCCACCACCTCCACCCGCCGCCGGTCGCGTACCTCCACCGTCTCCCGGCACAGTTCCAGCACCTCCGCCGCCGTCGCCGGCCTGGGGAGGGCGGGACGCGCAGTGGCCTTGAGCATCTCCCACACCTCCTACGCGGGCTCCCCGCGGTCCTCGGGCTCGCCGCGCGCGGAAGCTCCCGCCAGGGCGGGGAGCCGCTCCAGCAGCTTCTGGAGCTTGATCCCCGTCAGGGTCTCGATCACCGCCGGCAGCTGCGCCACCACCTGGGCCACGTCGCCGGCGATCCTGGAGGCGCCGGTGCCCTTCCCGTCGCTGCCCACCACCACGATCTTCTCGGTCCTGGCCAGCGGCTCGCTGACCGCCCGGGCGAGCTGGGGGAGGATGTTGATGAACAACTCGCTGATGGCCGCCTCGTTGTACCGCCCCCAGGAGTCGGCCTTGCGCAGCATGGCCTCGGCCTCCGCCAGCCCCTTCTCCTTGATCACCGCGGCCTCCGCGGTCCCCCGGGCCCGGATCTCCTCGGCCTTCCCCTGCCCTTCCGCCTTGAGGCGGTAGTGCTCCGCCTCCGCCAGCAGCTCCACCTTCTGCCGCTCCGCCTCGGCGGGCTTGAGGACGGTGGCCACCAGCTCCTTCTCCCGGCGCAGGATCTCCTGCGCCTGCAGCTCCACCGCCTTCTGCTTCTCCACGATGCCCACCTGGATCTCCTCGGCCTTGACCTGTTGGGCGATCTTGAACCGCTGCAGGTCGTAGCTCAGGTCGGCCTCGGCCCGCTTCCGCTTCACCTCCGCCTCGAAGCCCGCCTTGCTGATCTCCATGTCCCGCCGCGCCGCCTCGATGCGGGTGTCGGCGGCGAAGCGGGCCTGCTGCGCCTCCCACTCCGCCTCCGCCTCGCCCTTCACCGCGTCGCGCTTCACCTGGGCGATGCGGGGGCGGGCCAGCGCCTCCAGGTAACCCTGGCTGTCGGTGACGTTGCGGATGGTGAGGGAGATGATCTCCATCCCCATCTTCCCCAGGTCCTCGGCGGCGGCCTCGCGCACGCGGCGGGCCAGCTCCTGCCGCCCGCGGTAGATCTCTTCCACGACCATGGTCCCCAGGATGGCGCGCATGTGCCCCTCCAGGGTCTGCAGCAGGGTGCGCATCACCTCCTCCCGCGACCGGGAGAGGAACTGCTCGGCGGCCAGGGCGATGGAGGCGTCGTCGCCCTTCACCTTTATCTGCGCCACCCCGTCCACGGTGACTGGGACGGCCATGGCCGTGTAGACCTCCGGGGTGCGCACCTCCAGGGTCATCAGCTCCAGGGACATGCGCTGCACCTTCTCCTTGATGGGCCACACGAACGTGCCCCCGCCGTGCACCAGGCGGTAACCCACGGTGCGCCTTCCCCCGGAGGGGTCCGGCACCGTGCGCCGCCGTCCGGAGATGATCAGCACCTCATTGGGGCCGACCTTCGTGTACCGCAGCGCCCAGACGGCGAAGGCGGCGCCCACCAGCACCACGCCTGCTGCGATGATCCACCCCACTGCCATGACTCAGATCACCCTCCCAGGCACGCCCACCTGAGCGTGCAGCTCCTCCTCGTCCCGCCCGAAGTAGAGGACGGAGAAGTCCCCCCGGCCGGGGCAGAGCACCTCGCCCTGGAAACGGAAGACCGGGAGGAGGACCTGCTCCAGCGACCCCCCGTCAGCGCTCAAGCAGGCCAGGCGGCCCACCGGCGGGCTGAGGAACCGGCGCAGCAGCTCTGCCGTGCGCCGTTCCACCTCCTCGATGCGCACCTCGGCGGGCGAGCGCACCCGGCCCCGGACCGCCAGGCGCTCGGCGACGCGGCGGCGCAGGGAAAGCAGCGCGGCGGCCTCCTCCCCGTCCGCAGGCCGGTGCTCCCTCTGCGCCTCCTCCTCCACCACCAGCGCGCCGTCGGTGCGCACCACCGGCAGCCAGAGTCCCCCGGCGGCGAAGGCGGCGACCGGCCGGACGCAGCGCAGGTCGGCCCCAAGTACCAGCACCGCAGGTCCGCCGTCGGCCGCGGGTTCTTCGAAGGGCGCCAGGTACTCGGCCAGGCGGCGGCGCAGCCGGCCCAGGGTCTGCTCCCTCAGACGCGGGCCTCCCGGCACCCGGGCCTCGAAGGCGTCTCCCCGTGCAAACACCGGTACGCTGCCGCCGTCGGGCAGCATGAACCAGTAGCGGGGCAGCGCGCCCCCGAGGCGCAGCCGGGCGAGCTCCGCGGAGATCGCCTCCGCCAGCAGCGGCAGGTTGCCGGCCTCCAGCCGCGTCCCCGCCACCTCCGCCCAGTAGATCTCCTTGCGCAGTAGGTCGGGTTGGGGGTTGAGCTGGTGGTAGATGGGGACGCGCACTTCCCCCGGGCCGTGGGCCAGGGCGTCGGCCACGAAGAAGTAGCGGGGGACGGCGCCGTTTGGGGAATCCCCGTCGTGGGGGTTGCGGACCAGCCTTCCGGACGGCGCCCCCCGCAGGCGCCTGAGCGGGCCCGCCGGCAGCGCAGCCGCGGGGCGTGCGCGCTCGGCCGCCACCTGCCTCTGCCGCTCCCGCCGCGCCGCGCCCTCCACCCGCTCCCGGTGCACGAAGAGGGTGGGCAGGACCACCCAGGCCGCAGCCAGCAGCACGAAGAAGATGCCGGCGGCCGCCACCTCGGGAATCATGCTCCCACCTCCCGCCCACGCATCAGCGGCGGCTCGCCTGCGCCCACCACCGGGACCAGCTGCAGCTCGGGGTAGCACTCGACTCCGTGCTCGGGGACGTCGAGCCCCGACAGCTCCTCCTCCGGCGATGCCCGCAGGCCCATGGTCGCCTTGAGGAACCAGAACATCAGGAAGCCGGTGCCCAGGCTCCAGGCCAGGACCGCGCCGATGCTGACCAGTTGCGCCACCATCTGGCCTGCGGATCCGGCGATCAACCCGCGGACGCCACCGTAGGTGCCGTCGGCGAAGATCCCCACCGCGAGCAGGCCCCACAGCCCCCCGCCCGCGTGCACGGCGACGGCACCCACGGGGTCGTCCACCTTGAGGACGCGCTCTACGAAGGCGCCCGTCGCCACCATGACCAGCGCGGCGACGGCGCCGATCACCACCGCCGCCCAGGGCGCCACGTAGGCGCAGGGGGCGGTGATTCCCACCAGCCCGGCCAGCGCTCCGTTGCAGGCCAGGACCACATCCGCCCGACCGCTGCGGACCAGGGCGTAGTACAAGGCTGTGACCGCCCCGGCCGTCCCCGCCAGGAAGGTGTTGGTGGCGATCACGGCGATGCGCAGGTCGGTGGCCGCCAGGGTGCTGCCGGCGTTGAAGCCGAACCAGCCGAAGAACAGTATGAAGGTCCCGGCCACGGCGTAGACCATGTTGTGGCCGGGGATGACGTTGGGGGTGCCGTCGCGGTTGTACTTCCCCAGGCGAGGGCCGGTCATGGCCGCACCGGCCAGCGCCAGCAACCCGCCCACGGTGTGGACGACGCCCGAGCCGGCGAAGTCCCGCACCCCGGCGCCCCAGGGCAGCGTGGCCAGCCAGCCCCCTCCCCAGACCCAGTGGCCGTAGATGGGGTAGATCAGCGCGCCGATGATGAAGCTGTAGGCCAGGTAGGCGGTGATCTTCATGCGCTCGGCCACCGCGCCGGCGACTATGGTGGCCGCCGTGGCGGCGAAGACCATCTGGAACAGCCACAGCATGGTGGTGGTGACGTCGTAGCCCGCCCCGGCCAGGAAGAAGCCGGAGAATCCCACCAGGGCGCCTCCAGCCTCCAGGCCCGGGGCCAGCTTTGAGCCGCCGAACATCAGCGCGAAGCCAAAGGCCCAGAAGGAAAGCGAGGCCATGCAGAAGTCCATGAAGCTCTTGGTGAGGTAGTTCACGGTGTTCTTGGAGCGGATCAGCCCCGCGCCAAGCAGCGCAAACCCCGCCTGCATGAAGAAGACCAGGAAGGCGGCCACCAGCGTCCAGGTGAAGTTGACGGCGGCCTCGGGCTGGCGGGCCAGGGTGGCGCTGCCGGAAGGGTCGGCGGCCAGGACGGGGGACGCAGCCGCTCCTGCGGCCGCCAGGCAGACGGCCGCCGCCGGCCATATGCGGCCCGCGCGCCTGAGCCTTCCCGGGAAGGCCATCCGCCCCTCCTTGCCTCCCTACGCGAACCCACCGGGGGTGCCGCGAGCCTGCCGGCACCCGGCCCTGGAGCGAAAAACCGCGACGCCCCTCACCGGGTGAGAGGCGTCGCGGCCTCTGGCGAACTGCGGTCTATTTGAGATGGAAGCGTAGCACGCGCGCGGCGGTTGTCAAGAGGGATCCCGTTGACTTCCGCCGCCCGGGCGGGCAACGTACGGAGCGTGGAGACCGACCGGTGGAGGAGGTCCTGATGGCATCCAATCCTGAGTTCGGCGTCGGCCTGCTCGGGCTGGGGACGGTGGGGGCGGAGGTCTACCGCCTCCTCGCCGAGCGGGCGGAGCACATCGCGGCCCTTGTGGGCCGGCCCTGCGTGGTGCGGCGGGTCGCCGTGGCCCGTCCCGGCCGGCAGCGGCGCGTGCGCATTCCCCCGTCGCTGCTGACGGCGGAGGGGGCGACGGTGGTGGAGGATCCCGCCGTGGACATCGTGGTGGAGGTGATGGGCGGGCTGGAGCCGGCCCGTACCCTCCTGCTGCGCGCGCTGGCCGGGGGCAAGGCAGTGGTCACCGCGAACAAGCAGCTGCTGGCGGCACATGGCGCGGAGCTTTCGGCTGCGGCCGCGGCGGCAGGCGTCGACCTGTGCTTCGAGGCCAGCGTGGGCGCGGGGATCCCGCTCATCAAGCCGCTGCGCGAGTCCCTGGCCGCCGACCGCCTCCGCCTCATCGAGGGCATCCTCAACGGCACCACCAACTACATCCTCACCCTGATGAGCCGGGAGGGGAGGACCTTCGCCGAGGCGCTGGCGGAGGCGCAGGCCCGGGGATTTGCCGAAGCGGATCCCGCCGACGATGTGGACGGGCACGATGCGGCGGCCAAGCTGGCCATCCTGGCGGCGGTGGCCTTCAACACGCCCCTATCCGCGGAGCAGGTCTACCGCGAAGGGATCGGCGGCGTCACCCCCGCGGACATCAGGCACGCCGCGGAGCTGGGCTACGTCATCAAGCTGCTGGCTGTGGCCCGCGACCGCGACGGCGCCCTGGAGCTGCGCGTCCACCCCGCCCTCATCCCGGCCGGCCACCTCCTGGCCGGGATCGTCGAGGAGCGCAACGCGGTGCTGGTGGAGGGGGAGGCCTGCGGGCGGGTGCTCTTCAGCGGGCCGGGTGCCGGAGGCGCGCCCACGGCGGCGGCCGTGGTGGGCGATATCATCGACGCGGCGCGCAACCGCCTCCGAGGGGCCGGCGGCCGTACGCTCTCCGCCCCCTCGGTGCGCCGCCAGGTCCACCCCATGGAGCGCCTGGTCATCCCCTTCTACCTGCGCCTCCAGGTGACCGACCGCCCCGGCGTCTTCGCCCGGATCGCCGCGGTCTTCGGAGAGGAGCAGGTGAGCATCGCCTCCATCGTGCAGAAGAGCCGCGGCGAAGTGGCCGACGTCGTCCTGCTGACCCACGAGGCGGAAGAGGCGGCCGTGCGCCGCGTGGTGGCGCGGCTGCGGGCGATGGACGTGGTGCAGGTGGTGGGCAGCGTCATCCGCGTTGTGGAGTAGCGACGGCCGTCAGGGCCAGAAGAGGCGCAGGAGTATGGGGACCAGCACCGCAGCGACGATGCCGAACATCGCGGTGTTCAGGCGGGCGCCGAGGCCGTCCACCCGGGCGTTGGTGCGCGCGACCGCCTCACGGAGCTCGGAGGCGAGCGCGTCGATCTTCCCGTCGATCTTGGTGTCGAGTCTGGCGAACCCGGCGTCCACCTTGCCTTCCAGGATGGCCAGGCGCCCCTCGATGGTCCCGAGGCGCCTGTCGATCTGCTCGTAGGCGCCCTCGAGGCGGGCAAGCCTGACATCTGCGGTCTCGGTTCCCATAGGCGACCCTCCTTTGACTTTACCAGGAGCGAGGATCGGCCGGAAGCGAGAGCTTTCCGGGTCCCAAGAGAGTTGGGAGAGTTCGGGGAGCGGAGCCGTCGGGGGGCCAGATGCGCTCCCCGATTTTGACCTGAATGTTCGCCCTCCGCGAACTAACCGCTTGACAGGATGACGGCCGGCTGCAACCATGGCGCCAAGTTCCTCGCGCGTCGCGCGAGAGGCGCCTAGGGTTCCGCTTCCTCCACCAGGGGAAGGCCTGGTTCAAGCGGCGCAGGCCGGCTGCGCACCAGCCGCAGGTTCCCGCTCGGTCCCGGGCGGACCGGGTGGGATCGGCCGGCCTACCATCGGGAGAGAAGCCCGAGGGAGAGGTTCGCACCCGCCGGGACGGCGGTCGGGTGGGTGTCTCGCCCTCGGGCTTCGTGCATAAGGGGGCGGCCCGTTCGAAGACGGCTGCCTTTCCGGATGGACGGGACGCGAGAGACCACAGGGCGCTGCGGCCAGAAGGAGTTCCGGTGACCGAGCCGATTGCGGAGCACGACGCCTGCGGCGTGGGGTTCGTCGCCCACCGCCTCCCCAGCCACGCGGTGCTGGCCGCCGCGCTTTCCGCCGTCTCCAGGATGAGCCACCGCGGGGCCGTCTCCGCCGACGGCAAGTCGGGGGACGGGGCGGGGGTGCTCACGCAGCTTCCCTACAACCTGCTGCGCCGCGACCTGCCGCTGGGCGACGTGCCCGATCAGGACCTGGCCCTGGCCATGGTGTTCCTGCCGCCCGCCGCCGCCGACGACGCCGCAGAGGTCCTGGATCAGGCCGTCCGCGCCGAGGGGCTGCGCGTCCTGGGCTGGCGTCCCGTGCCCGTGGACCCCGACGCGCTCGGCGCCTTCGCCCGCGTGACGCAGCCGGTGATCCGACAGCTCGCGGTCGGGCGGCGGCCCGGGGACGATGACGCCGCCTTCACCCGCAGCCTCTACCTCGCCCGGAGGACGGCGGAGCGGCGCCTGCGGGAGCGCGGACTTGGAGCCTACATCGCTTCCTTCTCTCACCGGACCGTGGTCTACAAAGGCCTCTTCGTCTCCCCCCAGCTCGGGCGCTTCTACCGCGACCTGACCGACCCCGCCTACACCACCCGGCTGGCGGTCTTCCACCAGCGGTACAGCACCAACACCTCCCCCAGCTGGTGGCTGGCCCAGCCCTTCCGCTACCTGGCGCACAACGGGGAGATCAACACCCTGCAGGGCAACCTCCTGTGGACCCGCGCGCGGGAGGCGATGCTGCGGCGCTCCGTCTGGGCCGACCGGTGGGAAGACCTCGTCCCCCTGCTGCAGGAGGGAGGAAGCGACAGCGCCCACCTGGACAGCGTCCTGGAGCTGCTGGTGGCCTCCGGCCGCTCCCTGCTCCACGCCCTCCTGATGCTGGTGCCGCAGGCGTGGGAGGAGATACCGGACCTGCCGGATGCGGTGCGCGCCTTCTACGAGTACCACGCCTGCCTCACAGAGCCGTGGGACGGCCCCGCCGCGCTGGCATGCTCCGACGGCCGCATCGTGGCTGCCGCCCTCGACCGCAACGGGCTGCGGCCCGCCCGCTACGCGGTGACGGCGGAGGGGCTGGTGGTGCTGGCCTCGGAGGCCGGGGTGCTGCCGCTTCCGGCGGAGCAGGTGGTGCGCAGGGGCCGGCTGGGGCCGGGGCAGGTGCTGGCCGTGGACACCGCAACCGGCCAGGTGCTGGCGGACGCTGAGATCAAGGCGCAGCTGGCCGCCGCCAGGCCCTACGCGGAGTGGACGCGCCGGACCATCCGCGTTCCGGACGGGAACCGGGAGGCCATACCGCCGGGCGCGGCTGAGGGGCCGCGGGAAGTAGAGGACGGAGGCGCCGGACCGGCAGCCGGGGGCGGCACTCCCGCCGCCGACCTGCCTCGCCGCCAGCAGCTCTTCGGGTACACGGCCGAAGAGGTGGCCTACCTCCTCCTGCCGATGGCCACCGAGGGCAAGGAGGTCGTCTTCTCCATGGGCGACGACACCCCGCCCGCCGCCCTGGCGCGCCGGCCCCGCCTCCTCTACGACTACTTCCGCCAGCGGTTCGCCCAGGTGACAAACCCGCCCATCGACCCCCTGCGGGAGCGTCTGGTGATGTCGCTTGCCGCCAGGGTGGGCCCGCGTCGCAACTGGCTGGAGGACGGACCCGAGCACGCCGCGCTGCTGGTCTTTCCCTCGCCGGTGCTCACACCCGACCAGCTCGGCTGGGCGCGCGCCCGCGCCCCATGGCCGGCGGTCGCCCTGGACGCCACGTGGCGTGCGGACCGCGAGTCGCTGGAGACCGCGCTTGGCCGCCTGGCCGGCGAGGCGGAAGCCGCGGTTGCCCGGGGGGCGGGCCTGATCATCCTCAGCGACCGCGCCGCCGACGCCGCGCGCATCCCGGTCCCCATGCTCCTGGCCACCGGCGCCGTCCATCACCACCTCATCAGGGAGGGACTGCGCACGAGCGTCGGCCTGCTGGTCGAAAGCGGGGAGGCGCGCACCGTCCACCAGCTGGCCTGCCTGCTCGGCTACGGGGCTGAGGCGGTCTGCCCCTACCTGGCCCTGGAGACCGCGGCCGCGCTGCCCTCCGCCAACGGCCGCCAGCCGTCGGCCCGGCGCTACCGCAGCGCGCTGGAGCAGGGGCTGCTCAAGGTGGCCAGCAAGATGGGGATCAGCACCCTTGCCGGGTACCAGGGCGGACAGGTCTTCGAGGTCGTGGGGCTGGACCGCCGGGTGGTCGAGCGCTACTTCCCCGGCACGCCCGCCCACCTCGGCGGCGTCTCCCTGGACGACCTGGCCGCCCAGGCGGCCGCCCGCCACGCGCGCGCCTTCGCCGGAGACGGGGAGCTGGCGGACCCGGGACTGGTCCGCTTTCGCCGCGACGGCGAGTACCACGCCTTCAACCCCTACGTGGTGAAGCGGCTGCACCAGGCCGCGCAGTCGGGCGGCGGCCCGGCCTATGCCGCCTTCTCCGACCTGGTGGCCTCCCGCCCGCCCACCGCCCTGCGCGACCTGCTGGCCTTTGTCCCGCGGCCGCCCGTCCCTCTGGAGGAGGTGGAACCCGCGGAGGCCATCGTGCGCCGCTTCGTCCTCTCGGCGATGTCCCACGGAGCGCTCTCCCGGGAGGCGCACGAGGCGCTGGCCATCGCCGCCAACCGCCTGGGGGCCCGCTCCAACAGCGGGGAGGGAGGCGAGGATCCCGCCCGCTACCTCCCGCGGCCCGACGGCACCAGCGCCAACAGCCGGATCAAGCAGGTGGCCTCGGCGCGGTTCGGGGTGACGGCGGCCTACCTGGTGTCGGCCGACGAGCTGGAGATCAAGATGGCGCAGGGGAGCAAGCCGGGCGAGGGAGGCCAGCTCCCCGGCCACAAGGTCAGCGCCGAGATCGCCGCCATCCGCCGCGCGCAGCCGGGGATCACGCTGATCTCCCCGCCGCCCCACCACGACATCTACAGCATCGAGGACCTGGCACAGCTCATCTACGACCTCAAGCGGGTGCATCCCCTGGCCCGCGTGGCCGTAAAGCTGGTGGCGGAGGCCGGCGTGGGCACCGTGGCCGCGGGAGTGGCCAAGGCCTTTGCCGACACCATCCAGATCAGCGGACACGACGGCGGCACGGGAGCCTCGCCTCTGGAGTCCATCAAGCACGTGGGCCTGCCCTGGGAGCTGGGGCTGGCGGAGGCGCAGCAGGCGCTGGTGGCCAGCGGCCTGCGGGGGCGGGTCCGCCTGCGCGTGGACGGGGGGCTGAAGACGGGGCGGGACGTGGTGGTCGCCGCCCTGCTGGGCGCCGACGAGTTCGGCTTCGGCACCGCGGCGCTGGTCGCCCTGGGCTGCGTGATGGCCCGCGCCTGCCACCTCAACACCTGCCCCACCGGCATCGCCACTCAGCGGGAGGACCTGAGGCGCCGGTTCAGCGGGCGCCCCGATCGGGTGGAGGCGTACCTGCTGGGGGTTGCCGAGGAGGTGCGGCGCCACCTGGCGGCGCTGGGGGCCCGCACCCTGGAGGAGGTGATAGGGCGCAGCGAGCTGCTGTACCCGGTGGACGAGTCCGTCCTCGGGCGCCGCATCGGCCTCTCCGCTCTCCTGACCGGCGGTGCCGGTGCGCCGGAGGCGGCGCGGCGCTGCGTCCAGCCGCGCAACAAGCGGCCCGAGGGACCCACCCTGGACGACCGCATCTGGCAGGACGCCTGGCCCTCCGTGGAACGCGGCGTCCCCGTGCACCTGACCTACCCCATCACCAACATGGACCGTACGGTGGGCGGGCGCCTGGCGGGAGCCATCGCCAGGCGGTACGGGGAGGGCGGGCTGGCGGAGGGACGCGTCGTCCTGCGGTTCACCGGGAGCGCGGGGCAGAGCTTCGGCGCGTTCTGCGTCCCGGGGATGGTCCTGGAGCTGGAGGGCGAGGTCAACGACTACGCGGGGAAGGGGATGAGCGGGGGGACCATCGCCATCCGCCCGCCCCGCGGCTTCGCCGGCGCCTCCCATGAGAACGTGATCGCGGGCAACACGCTCCTCTACGGCGCAACCGGCGGCCGCCTCTTCGCCGCGGGGCGCGCCGGCGAGCGCTTCGCCGTGCGCAACAGCGGCGCTGTGGCCGTGGTGGAAGGGGTGGGCGACCACGGGTGCGAGTACATGACCGGAGGGGTGGTGGTGGTGCTGGGCCGCGCCGGCTACAACTTCGGCGCGGGGATGACCGGGGGCCGGGCCTACGTCCTGGACGAGGACGGCGGGTTCGCCGCACGGTGCAACCTGGAGACGGTGGCGGTGGCGCCGGTCGAAGCGGAAGACCTGGAGGGGCTCCGCGACCTCATCGCCGAGCACCTGGCGCACACCGGGAGCCGGCGCGCGGCAGGCCTGCTGCAGACCTGGCCGGCTGCGGCCGCCCGCTTCGTCAAGATCATCCCCCACGGGCCCGCGGGGCAGGAGGCCGGCAGGGCCCGCCACCTCCCCGGGCAGGAGGCCGGGAGGGCATCGGGCATGGAGGCCTCTTTTGAGGCGGCAGGTTCGCCAAATTCCGAACTTTCGGGATTCAGGGCTTGACAAACCGCGCCGCACTCTGCTAGCGTGACCGGCAAGTCCATAGCAATTCGGCCTGTCGATCGAGGAAGTGCGCCTAGGGTTCCGCGGTCCCCAACCGGGACCGGCCTGGACCAAGCGGCGCAGGCGGTGCACCGGTCACCGCTACACCGTCAGGACAGAAGCCTGAGGGGGAGGTTCCTCGCGGAATCTGCAGCCTTGGGCTTTTGTGTTTGACGGATCGACGGCGCTACCGGCGATGAGGGGAAGCAGTAGGCGGCGCGCGGCGCCGAGAGAGCCAGGGCAGGTGGGAGCTGGCCGCCGCGGTGACCGCACGAACTCGTCCCCAAGCCGCGGGACCGAAGTCTTTAGGGACTAGGTCCCGCCGTCCTCGCCCCCGATAGCGGGCGGAGAGTTCCGGGGTCTCCTGGTGGGGCGCGCACCGCGCGGTTCCCGGTGCGGTCCGCGGCCCGCACCTGTGAGGTCCGGAAGTAAGGTGGTACCACGGGAGCCGCCCGTCCTTACGGGTGGCTCATTTTGTTTTCACCGGAGGGTGTAGCATGACGGTAACCACATCCCGCACCGCCAGGCGCACAGCCCCGGGAGGGGTGGGCCGTCCTGGGGTCGCCCGCTCAGGGCGGACGGTCCGCACGCGGCAGGAGCTGGCCCGCTCCGGAGCCGAGCTCCTCGTGGAGGGCCTGCGCCAGGCCGGTGCCGCTGTGATCTTCGGCATCCCCGGCGGGGCCGCGCTGCCCATCTACGACGCCCTCTACGACGCCTCCGACCTGCGGCACGTCCTGGTGCGCCACGAGCAGGTGGCCGCCCACGCCGCGGTGGGATACGCCCGGGCCTCGGGGCGAGTGGGCGTGTGTCTGGCCACCTCCGGGCCGGGGGCCACCAACCTGGTCACCGGCCTCACCGACGCCCACATGGACTCGGTGCCGGTGGTGGCCATCACCGGCCAGGTGCCCACGGCGGTCATCGGGCGGGACGCCTTCCAGGAGGCCGACGTCATCGGCATCACCATGCCGGTGACCAAGCACGCCTACCAGGTCTGGGACGCCGCCGACCTGCCCCGGGTGATCGCGGAGGCCTTCTACGTGGCCGCCGCCGGGCGGCCCGGCCCGGTGCTGGTGGACGTGCCGCGCGACGTGGCCCAGTCGCGCGTCGTCCCCCGCCCCGTGGAGGACGTCACCGCCCGCTACCGCCCCCACCGCGAAGGCAACGCTGCGCAGATCGCCGCGGCGGCCGAGGCGCTGCAGGCCGCGCAGCGGCCGATCATCTACGCCGGTGGCGGGGTGATCTCCTCCGGCGCCTCCGCGGAGCTGACCCGCCTGGTGGAGCGCACGGGGATCCCCGTCACCGTGACGCTGATGGGTAAGGGCGCCATCGACGAGCACCACCCCCGCTGCCTGGGCATGCTGGGGATGCACGGCACCGCGTACGCCAACTACGCCATCAACGAGGCCGACCTGATCCTGGCGGTGGGTGTGCGCTTCGACGACCGGGTGACCGGCCGCCTGCAGGACTTCGCTCCCCGCGCCCGCTTCATCCACATAGACATCGACCCGGCGGAGATCGGCAAGAACAAGCCGGCGCACATCCCGATCGTCGGCGACGCCAGGCTGGTCCTGGCCGCTCTGGCGGAGCGCGTGACCGCTGCGCCGCAGATCGAGCCCTGGCTGCGGCAGATCGAGGAGTGGCGACAGCGTTACCCGCTGCGCTACCGACAGGGCGACCAGGTCATCAAGCCCCAGTTCGTCTGCGAGGTCGTGGCCCGCCTCACGGAGGAGCGGGCCATCGTGGTCACCGACGTGGGCCAGCACCAGATGTGGGCGGCGCAGTTCTACCGCTGCCGCGAGCCCCGCACCTTCATCAGTTCCGGCGGCCTGGGGGCCATGGGGTTCGGCTTCCCCGCGGCCATAGGGGCGCAGCTGGCCTGCCCGCAGCGGACGGTGGTGGCGCTGGTGGGCGACGGCGGGTTTCAGATGACGCTGCAGGACCTGATCACGGCGGTGGAGTGGCGCCTCCCCATCAAGGTGGTGGTCATCAACAACGGCTCGCTGGGTATGGTCCGGCAGTGGCAGCAGCTTTTCTACCGCCGGCGCTATTCCCACGTCATGCTGCGCAACCCCGACTTCGCCCGCCTGGCGCAGGTCTTCGGCGCCCAGGGGCGCACCGTGCGCCGCCCCGAGGAGGTGGAGGAGGCCGTGGCCTGGGCGCTGCAGGTTCCGGATGTGCCTGTGGTGCTGGACTTCCTGGTGGACCCCGAGGAGAACTGCCTGCCCATGATCCCATCGGGGCAGTCGGTGAAGGAGATGATCCTGGAGTGACGGACGGCGCCCGCACCCGGCGGCAGTCCAACGGCCAGCCTCCGGCGACGGTACGCAGCATCTCGCTGCTGGTCGAGAACAGTCCCGGCGTGCTGGCCAAGATCGCCGGGTTGATCCGCCGCCGCGGCTACAACATCCACAGCCTCTCGGTGGGGGTGACCGACGACCGGCGGGTCTCCCGCATGCTGGTGGTCCTGGAGGGGGACGAGCAGGCGGAGCAGGTGGTGAAGAACCTGAACAAGATCCTGGAGGTGCGCCGCGTCCACGACCTCACCGGCTGCGACACGGTGGAACGGGAGCTGGCCCTGATCAAGGTCAGCGTCACGCCGGGCACGCGCCAGGAGGTGCTGCACGTGGCCCAGATCTTCCGTGCCCGGGTGGTGGACGTGGGCGAGCACACCGTGGTGGTGGAGGTCAGCGGCAAGCCCGACAAGATCGACGCGCTGCAGGCGCTGCTGCGCCGGCACGGGATCCGGGAGATGGTGCGCACGGGACGGGTGGCCCTGGCCCGGGGGTCGCAGACCACCTAGGAGCACCCGTCGGGGAGATCACGGGCAAGGAGGAGGAGCGTATGGCCAGGATCTACTACGACAGCGACGCCAGCCTTGCCCCCCTGGAGGGGCGGCGGGTGGCGGTGGTCGGGTACGGCAGCCAGGGGCACGCCCAGGCGCAGAACCTGCGCGACAACGGCGTGCAGGTGACGGTGGCCCTGTTCCAAGGCAGCCGCTCCTGGGCGCGGGCTGAGGCCGACGGCTTCCGCGTGCGGACGGTGCCCGAGGCGGTGCAGGAGGCGGACCTGGTGCAGGTCCTCATCCCCGACGAGCGCCAGGGGCAGGTCTTCCGCGAGGAGATCGCTCCCCGCCTGCGCGGCGGGCAGGCCCTGGGGTTTTCGCACGGGTTCGCCGTCCACTTCCACCAGGTGGTCCCCCCGCCCGACGTGGATGTCTTCATGGTGGCCCCCAAGGCCCCCGGCCACCTGCTGCGGCGCATGTTCGCGGAAGGGGGGAGCGTACCGGCGCTGCTGGCCGTCCACCAGGACGCCACCGGCAACGCGCAGGCGCTGGCCCTGGCCTACGCCCGCGGCATCGGCTGCACCAGGGCCGGCGTCATCGAGACCACCTTCCGCGAGGAGGTGGAGAGCGACCTCTTCGGCGAGCAGGCGGTGCTGTGCGGCGGGGTGACGGAGCTGATCAAGGCGGGCTTCGACACCCTGGTGGAGGCGGGCTACCAGCCGGAGATCGCCTACTTCGAGTGCCTCAACGAGCTGAAGCTGATCGTCGACCTGCTCTACGAGGGCGGGCTGGCCTGGATGCGCTACTCGGTGAGCAACACCGCCGAGTACGGGGACCTGACCCGCGGGCGGCGGATCATCACGGAGGCCACGCGCCAGGAGATGCGCCGGTTGCTGCGCGAGGTGCAGGACGGCACCTTCGCCAGGGAGTGGATCCTGGAGAACCAGGCCGGACGGCCCGTCCTGGAGGCCCGCCGGGCGGAGGAGGCGCGCCACCCCATCGAGGAGGTGGGCCGCCGCCTGCGGGCCATGATGCCCTGGCTGCGCCGTGTGGAGGTCCCCGGCGCCGCTCAGCCTCCCGGTCCCGGGGAGCGGGCCGAGGCGGCGGCATCGAGCGAGCCCGCCGCCCCCCCGCCGGCCGCGGCGGCGCCGGCGCGCACCTCAGCGGGGAGGTAGGCCATGGCCGACCGCGTAGCCATCTTCGACACCACGCTGCGCGACGGGGAGCAGGCGCCGGGCTTCTCCATGACGCTGGAGGAGAAGGTGGCCATGGCGCGGACCCTGGCGGAGCTGCGGGTGGACGTCATCGAGGCGGGCTTTCCCATCAGCTCCCCTGGCGACGGCGCGGCCGTCGCCGCCGTGGCCCGGGCGGTGCGCGGCCCGGTGATCGCCGCCCTGGCCCGCGCCGCCCCCGAGGACATCGACGCCGCGGCGGAGGCGCTAAAGGGGGCGGAGCGGCCGCGCATCCACACCTTTATCGCCACCTCCGAAGTGCACATGCGCAGCAAGCTGCGCAAGAGTCCCGACGAGGTGGTGGCCGACGCGGCGGCGGCGGTCCGCCGCGCCCGCCGATACGTCCCCGAGGTGGAGTTCTCCGCGGAGGACGCCAGCCGGTCCGACCCCGACTTCCTCATCCGGGTCTTCGCCGCCGCGGTGGCCGCGGGAGCCACGACCATCAACATCCCCGACACCGTGGGATACGCCACCCCCGACCAGTTCGCCGCGCTGGTGCGCAGGGTGCGGGAGGAGGTCCCCGGGATCGAAGGGGTGACGGTGAGCGTCCACTGCCACGACGACCTGGGGCTGGCCGTGGCCAACTCCCTGGCGGCGGTGCAGGCCGGCGCCAGGCAGGTGGAGTGCACCGTCAACGGGATCGGGGAGCGCGCCGGGAATGCGGCCCTGGAGGAGGTGGTCATGGCGCTGGTGGTGCGCCGCGACGTCTTCGGGGTGGAGGTCGGCGTGCGCACCCGGGGGCTGTACGGGGCCAGCCGCGCGCTGGAGGCGGTCACCGGGATAGCGGTGCCGCCCAACAAGGCCATCGTGGGGGCCAATGCCTTCGCCCACGAGGCCGGCATCCACCAGCACGGAGTGATCGTCAACCCCCTGACCTACGAGATCATGCGGCCCGAGGACGTGGGGGTACCGGCCACGCGGCTGGTGATGGGCAAGCACTCCGGCCGCCACGCCTTCGCCCGAGTCCTGGCCGAGCAGGGGGTTCACCTTCCGGAGGAGGCGCTGGAGCGGGCCTTCGTCGCCTTCAAGGAGCTGGCCGACCGGCGCAAGCGGGTGACCGTGGAGGAGCTGGTGGCCCTGGCGCGGGAGGTTAACAGCACCGCCGGCGGCGTGCGCTCCTGAGGTCGGGCGATGGGGATGACCCTGACCGAGCAGATCCTGGCCGCCCACGCGGGGGTGGCCACGGTGCGGCCCGGGCACCTGATCGAGGCGCGCGTGGACTTCGTCTTCGCCAACGACATCACCGCCCCGCTGGCCATCCAGGAGTTCGAGCGCATGGGCGCCGAGCGGGTCTTCGACCCCGACCGGGTGGCCTTCGTCTTCGACCACTACGTCCCCGCCAGGGACATAGCCTCCGCGCAGCAGTGCGCGGTGACCCGGGAGTTCGTCCGCCGCCACCGGCTGCCCCACTTCTACGACGTGGGGCGCAGCGGGGTGGCCCACGTCCTGCTGGCCGAGGAAGGGTTCGTCGGCCCCGGCGACGTCTTTCTGGGGGCCGACTCCCACACCTGCAACCACGGGGCGCTGGGCGCCTTCGCCACCGGGGTGGGCTCCTCGGACCTGGCCGCGGCCATGGCCCTGGGCCGCCTGTGGCTGCGCGTCCCGGAGACGGTGCTCTACCTCTTCGCCGGCCAGATGCAGCCCTGGGTGACCGGCAAGGACCTGATCCTGCGGGTCATCGGCGACATCGGGGTGGACGGCGCCCGCTACGCCGCCATGGAGTTCGCCGGCGAGGCCCTGGGACAGCTGACCATGGACGAGCGCTTCTCCATCACCAACATGGCAGTGGAGGCGGGGGCGAAAAACGGCATCATGGAGGCCGACGAGACGGTGCTGTCCTGGATCCGCCCCCGCGCCCGCCGCCCCTTCACCGTCCACCACCGCGATCCGTCGGCGACCTACGCAGAGGTGCGCCGCTACGACGTCTCCCGCCTGGAGCCGCTGGTGGCCGCGCCGTCTTCCCCGGGCAACGTGCTCCCCGTGCGCGAGGCGGCCGGCATCCGCGTCGACCAGTGCTTCATCGGCACCTGCACCAACGGGCGCATCGAGGACCTGCGGCTGGCCGCCCGGGTCCTGGCTGGGCGGCGGGTGCACCCGGAGACGCGTCTGCTGGTCATCCCCGCCACCCCCGCCGTCTACCGTCAGGCGCTGCAGGAAGGGTTGATTCAGGTCTTCCTGGAGGCGGGCGCGGCGGTCAGCACCTCCACCTGCGGTCCCTGCATCGGCGGGCACATGGGGGTGCTGGCCGAGGGCGAGGTGTGCGTCTCCACCAGCAGCCGCAACTTCACCGGGCGGATGGGGCACCGCGGCAGCCGGGTCTACCTGGCCAACGCGGCGGTGGCCGCGGCCTCCGCGGTGCGTGGTCGTCTGGCCCATCCCGACGAGGTGGTGCGAGAGGCGGTGCCGGTATGAGCGGGCCCCTGCAGGTGCGCGGCCGTGCCCACACCCTGGGCGACCACATCGACACCGACGTGCTCATCCCCGCGCGCTACCTGGTGACCAGCGACCCCCGGGAGCTGGCCCGGTACGTCTTCGAGGACCTGGACCCCTCCCTGCGGGAGCGCATCCGCCCCGGCGACATCCTGGTGGCCGGCGAGAACTTCGGCCAGGGCAGCAGCCGCGAGCACGCCCCCATAGCCATCAGGGCGGCGGGGGTGGGCGCCATCGTGGCCCGCTCCTTTGCCCGCATCTTCTACCGCAACGCCTTCAACATCGGGCTGCCTCTGCTGGAGTCGCCCCAGGCCCGCGACCGGGTGCGCGACGGCGATGAGCTGCTCTGCGACCTGGAGCAGGGGCGCATCGTCAACCTGACGCGCGACGAGACCTACCCCGCCACGCCCGTGCCCGAATTCATGCGGCGGCTGCTGGCCAGCGGAGGTCTGGTGGGCTACGTGCGGGAGGCGCTGCGGCGCGGCGGCGCAGGGGGCGGAGGCGCCG
>FWWM01005166.1_pt1 | contig 29272 bp, 22 predicted proteins | sample 2228351 | NCBI WGS metagenome assembly FWWM01 (sample SAMEA103939774, study PRJEB20133) | metagenome | reverse complement strand
TCCAGTCGTGTGCAGATAGTAATGCAATATGCACGAGAAGAGGCCTTGCGGCTGGGGCATGATTATATTGGGACAGAGCATTTATTGTTAGGACTGATCCGGGAAGGCGAAGGGGTGGCCGTTGAGATCCTGAAGAACTTAGGATGTGACTTGGACGAATTGAAACGGTCGGTAGAGGATGCGGTGCGCACCACCGGAGATACCATGACCATCGGCGATATTCCGTTGACCAAGCGAGCGGAGAAGATTTTGAAGATGGCCTACATGGAAGCCGAGCGTTACAAATCCGATGTCACTGGGACCGAACACTTGCTACTGGCATTGGTACGAGAGCGGGAGGGCGTAGCGGCTCAGGTCTTGCTGTCGTTTGATATTACTTATGATTTGGTTCGAGAGGAATTGGAGAATATTTTGCGGGGGACGCCAACGGTTCGAGAAGGCACCCAGAAGCGATCCAAGACCCCGGCGCTGGACCATTTTGGTCGTGATTTAACCGAGCTGGCACGAAAAGGTGAATTAGACCCGATCATCGGTCGCGAGGAGGAAATCCGACGAGTCGCGCAAATTCTCAGCCGGCGAAAGAAAAATAATCCCGTGCTTATTGGAGAACCCGGCGTTGGCAAGACTGCCATCGCTGAAGGCCTGGCGCTGCGCATTGTCAATAAGCAGGTACCCCGAGTGCTCCACAACAAGCGGTTGGTGACTTTGGACCTCGGCGCAATTGTGGCTGGGACCAAGTATCGTGGTCAATTTGAAGAGCGGATGAAGGCCATCATGAACGAGCTGCTGCGCGTCAAGGATGTGATCCTGTTCATCGATGAGCTCCATACGATTGTCGGTGCCGGCAGTGCTTCCGGTTCGCTCGATGCATCCAACATGTTTAAACCTGCGCTCTCGCGAGGCGAGCTGCAGTGCATCGGTGCCACCACGCTGGATGAGTATCGCATGTACATCGAAAAGGATGGTGCTTTAGAACGACGTTTCCAGAAAATCATGGTCGATCCGCCCTCTGCCGAGGAGACCATAGCGATCCTGCATGGCCTAAAGGATCGTTATGAAGCTCATCATCAGGTGAAATATACCGATGCCGCCATTCAGGCTGCAGTTCGGCTGTCGGAACGCTATATTACCGACAAATACTTGCCCGACAAAGCGATCGATGTGCTGGATGAGACGGGGGCAATGGTTCACCTGGCCAATATCGTCGTTCCGAAAGAGATTGTGGAATTAGAAGAAGAGATCAAGCGGATTCAGCAGAAAAAAGATGCGGTGATCAAGGCGCAGGAGTTCGAGCAGGCAGCAATCTATCGTGACCAGGAGAAGCGGCTGGCGCGCAGGCTGGAAGCTGCCCGAAAAGAATGGCAGGAGAGCGAAAACAAAATCATCGCCACGGTCACCGAACAGGACATCGCCGAGGTCGTCTCCATGATGACTGGCATTCCCGTGAAAAAGGTCGCGCAATCAGAATCGGAACGATTGCTCGGGATGGAGAACGAGCTGAAGAAACGGATCGTTGGGCAGGACGAGGTGATCGCCAAGCTAAGCCGCGCCATCCAGCGCACCCGTGCTGGCCTCAAAGATCCCAATCGGCCTATTGGTTCATTCATCTTCTTAGGCCCGACCGGTGTCGGCAAAACGCAATTGGCCAAGGAGTTGGCAGCCTACTTGTTTGAAAATGAGGACGCGCTGATCCGGATCGATATGTCCGAATATATGGAAAAGTTCGCCGTGTCCCGATTGATCGGCGCCCCGCCTGGCTATGTTGGATATGAAGAAGGCGGCCAGCTCACTGAAAAGGTGCGACGCCATCCCTATTCTGTGGTGCTGTTCGATGAGATCGAAAAAGCGCATCCTGATGTGTTCAACATCCTGCTCCAAATTTTGGATGAGGGGCGTATTACCGACAGTCTAGGACGGCGCATTGATTTCAAAAACACCATACTGATTTTGACCTCTAACATCGGCGCTCGTCAGATTCGGCAGGGAGGAGGGATCGGTTTTTCAAAAGGGGATGAAAAAGCCGATTATGAATCCATGAAAAGCCGGATCATGGATGAGGTGAAACGACTGTTCAATCCCGAGTTTCTCAATCGGGTCGATGAAATAATCGTATTCCGTCACCTCAGCAAAGAGGACATGGTGAAGATCGTGGATATCGTGGTCGAGGAGATGCTGGAGAAGGTTTCGGATCGCGATATTCAAATCCAGCTCACGAAGGGCGCCAAGGAATTTATCGCAGAGAAGGGATTTGACCCGGTGTTTGGCGCGCGACCGCTGAAGCGGACCATCCAGCGGTACATCGAGGACCCGATCGCAGAGGAGATCCTCCGCGGCAATTTCTCCGATGGCAGCCGAATTCAAGTGCGGAAAAAGGGCGATGTACTGGAATTCATTGAGGTGGGCAAAAAAACTGCGCAGTCAGTCGACACCAATCTCGGGGACATCGATGAGGTGGCCAGCTAACATGGAAGGAAAACAAGTGCCGAAATGCTCTGTTTCGGCGTGCACTACTTAGCTTGAAATTAGACAATATTGGGCTTCAAGTGGTTAGAGAACAGGCAGGCATTAGCTATTGGGAGAAAATCCCAGCACCAGGGGTGCTGGGATTTTTTATTTGACCAATCGCGAAATTTGTTTGAACTCCGGTGTCCCCGCTTGTTCCAATAGCTCAAACAAAATTGCCTCCGTGGTGGTGGGAATCACCCCGGCCTGAACCATTCGATCGATGGCTGCTTCATGATCCAACTTTCGGCGTGACGAGATCGCGTCCGTCACAAGATGAACCTGAAATCCATTGGCCAGAAGGTCCAGGCAGGTCTGTAACACACAAACATGCGTTTCGATGCCACAAACAGCCACCTGGCGAATTTGATGTGAACGCAATTGATCCATCAGTGGCTGCGCCATGCAACAGCTATAGGTCATCTTTTCGACAATAGTCGATTGATTGATCAAATCCAAGATCGGCTTCTCGGTTGGCCCCAATCCCTTGCGATATTGTTCGGTGATGAAAATGGGCACATTCAAAATTTTTAGCCCACTGATCAATTTTGCGGTATTTTTAACCACGCGCTCGCGATATTTCATGACTGCATTGATTCGCTCCTGAATATCGATCACCAACAATCCAGTTGTCGCTTTGGTTAATATTGTCCCATGTCGTGTCATAATTCGTTCTCCCTTTTTAGGTTCAGCAATCGTTATCGCTTCAGAATTACCTGCTGATGCAGCAAATCTCGTGTCGCACCAAAAGTCGCCAGCAACAAGCTGTAGCGATCTTCGCTCGATTGAAAATTTGTTCGATAACAATTAACGCCCAGATTTGGGCGTCAGATTTTACAAACAATCAGAATAAAAAGCAAGGATTATTTTCAACGATCGAGTTGCAAACGAAAAAAACATCTCACGATACAAGGGACTCGCAGTGAAAACAGACGGAGCGTAGCTAACGAATCACTCCCAAAGCCGGCAGGCTCTTGGGCTTCTCATGGGCGAATTTTAGGAATAAGCACTCGAGGATCACCTCCGGCGCCTGGTAATTGAGCTCGGCATAGAGCGGCGTTGTCCGGCGAAACGAATTGGCATCGATCCGAAGTTGATAGAGCCGCTCTTCGCCAAATTTGCAAATCACTACACCATGATTAGGGGTCTCGCAAGTGAGAATCCCTTTTCCCAAATAGATCCCAGGGTAATCGTTTTCGGGATTTAGCTCATCGAACAATGTCATCGAATCGCCAAACATGAGCTCATCGATGCTCTTGGGAAACATCGTTGCTTCGCTGTCGATATTGAGCACTTTTCTGAGCTTATTAAATTTCCGTCGTTCCAAAGTTCTTAGGATCTGCTGCGCTTCTCTCATGACCTTAACAAATTCCGAAGGATTTTGGTCGGCGATCGGGGCGATATTGAAATCCTCTTTGTAAGCATATCGCGTGATGATCCGCGTCCACACCGCCTTTTCCGATTCAATCGTGGGAACAGCTTCCAGGTCCAGGATCTTGATCTCATAACGAGCTGGCTTCGGCTGGCCCTGGGTGGGGATATTTACATACATCGAGTATTCGCGCATCAAGTTATCGGGCCGTGGCGGCTGGGATTCGAGTATCGTGTCCAGATCATCCCGCAAACTCACCTTGCGGTTGCGGATCGATTGAATGATCGCTCGATACACAGCGCGAATGGAATTTTGTTCAATGTCATTCTCTTCGTACGCACACCCAAAGGTCTGGATAAAATCATGCTGCTTATAAACATCTTCGATCGGCTTCTGCATGACTGTAAGCATCGTATCCAATAGCGTGGTGTAGCGCTGCGATCGCCAACAATTATCAAGATTGGCTGGTTGACTAAAACCGGCGGTCGTTAAAACGAACAATGTTAACAAAACCGACAAGCCCCTTATCATTTCTTGACACCGTTTCATCATCAAGCTTCCTTTAAATGTCATTCAAGCAGTAATGGATCAATTTAATTAATTCGGTTGGCACTTCGGTTTCAGGACTGAATTTTTCAGTTATCTCTTTGGAGATGATCCATGACAGCATCCATCGGCTCCAACAATTATGATAGTTCGGTGTATTGATGTGAGCATTAATAACCTCCGCGACCGTATTTGCAAATTTATTTCTGATCCAGGGATCCTTAATGTTGAAGATCTGATCGATCGCCACCTTATCAAGCGCCGAATTAACGAGCTCGGTTAGTTTGATCAGCTTCTCCATTTCCGCTCTTTTATCTTTGCTTGTGCTTCTTGAAAAAAGCACATCTTTTCCATTACCGGCTGGGCCGGATTTTTCACCGGATGCTAAATGGGCTAAACGCGGCTTCTGGGTCCCTGGTGATTCGTACATAATGAACCAATTGACCAGCGGTTCAACAAAATAATTGTGCTGCTGATTGGCACGGATGTAGAGCGCCGAGAGATAAACATGCCGTGAACCGCGGCTTTTGGTCTTCGACTTGACAAAATAGGCGCCCTCAGGCAAAGCCAGATAGGTGTTGCTGCGCCCGTCATTGGCAAGGACATTCTTAAAAGCCTCTTTGATGCGATCTTCAGCAAGCAGATAAGTGTATTTCATCTTGTCGGCTGGACTGGTGACGCGCATGAACTCCATTTCATCGATGTCCAGATTGGTGGTGATCTTGAAATTGCGCAGATTGAGATTGACCTTGCCGAAGGCATAAAGATCGCTGCCTTTAAAATCGATCACGTCAATGAGCCGATTGTATTCTTTTGCGCCGACCAGCACCGGATTGGGAAGTTTTTTGAAGATTGCAGGAATGGCATCGCTGTAATCGAACATGGCCAGCGCCTGATAATAGTCATAACAGGCCTTTTCATAATACTCCAGATTGAGGGGAGCCTTCTCCAGGTAGATCAGGGCGCGGTATATGAGCGCTCGCGCTGCAATATCGCGCGGTCGATCCAAATTCCCGTAACCTGAGAGCGAAAGCGTCTCGTAAATCTCCAACAACTGTGACACATAGATGGAGATAATATCTTCAAAGGCACGTAATTCGGCAAGGCTGGATTTTCGTTCATAATATATTTTTTGATATTCCCGATACGTGTTCTGAATGTCACTCTCATAGCGTTCCATTTGTGGAATCAGAATCCGATCCAGCGATTGCCCCTGGGCTGATGCGATCATGCCCGCCCCAAACAATAACCAGAACCACCAAAACCTGCTGCGCATAATGATCCTTCTATTGATTGATGTCTTGTACAGAGTTGAGCAAATTAAACGCCTTGTTCTTATCATCCAAAAGATCGGCCAACCGGGTATACATCTTTCGACCGATCCATACTTCATAGGGTAATTTTTTGTTCATGATCGGAATCGAAGTGCCTTTATAGAGCTGAAGCGCATATTTATAATCAGCCACGGCTTTATTGAAGTTTTCCTTCGCTTGTTTCGAGCGCTCCAGGTAGGTGAGCGATCGAAAAATCAACGCCCGGGCAGCCACGCCACGATAGGTCTCTAAAGATGAACCCGCCAGTCGCTCCATTGTGTTGTAAATTTCCAAAATCCGATCCACATAGATCGATAGCAAGTTCTCAAAGGCGATCATTTCTGCGAGATTCCGATCCTCCTGTTCTAAAAATTTCTGCATTTCATTGTAACATCGGACCACATCGTTTTCATAATCCACCATCTGTTGCTCAAATTTTGTTTTGATCAGCGACTGCGGCATCGCCTCACCGCTAAACAGCGCCACCAGTATGGCGCAGATCAAAATAACTTTAATCTTCATCTCAATACCCTCCTCCCTTGGTTGTATAGTAGGATTTTTGAGATAATGTTTTGATAATGGGGCGCAACCAATGCAGCACCGATTGCAAACCGAATCGTTCGGCAATTTGCTGGTAAACCTGGGCAAATTGCAAGAGTTCCTTTGCGGTCTGAGGTGGAAGCGGGCCATAGATCTGCGGCAATTGGATATGGTTGATCTCCAGCACCGCCTTCCAGGCTTTATCCACCATGTCGACTGCAAATTTCTCATCGCCCAGCTCGTAGCCGACGTCGGAAAGCTTCAAATAGAGGTCTTCGTAGCCCTCCCATTGGAATTTCTGCTTCAATCCCCCTTGACCATCGGGGACCAAAAGTTCTTCGCCGATGCGCCGCGCATGCAAAAAGGAATTCATGCGATCTTTTGACGTTGTAATGCTAAAATAGTAATCGACCAATCGGAAGATCGCATTGCCATAGACCTTTTTGATCTCATTTTCCAGCTCTCGGGGTATATCTGCGCGATGTTCCTGCAAAATCGTATACGCCTGGCTGGCTTTTTCCCTGGCATACTGGAGCTCTGTTTCGCGGCGACTATTGCGCCCCTCTTTTTCCATATAGAGCGCAACTTTGGTGAGCTCCTTGAGCATCTCGGCTTTGCGCTGCGTGCTTTTGGCGAAGCGCAGCGCCAGTTCCAGATAACCGCGACAGATTCGATACGTGGAATCGTACGGGTTGGCTTTGAATATCTGTTCCGCCTCAAAGCCACGGGCCCGCCATTCATTGCCCCGCAGGTTGTACTCATCATCAATGGCGCGCCGATAATAAACGTTGAAAAACACGCTATCCTCGCGGGAAAGATTTCGCTTCTGGGCCAGATCGCACGCCAGCCGGATCATGAAACTGGTGAATCGACCCGTGGTGAGCGCGCTGTCCGGTGGGGTGATCGATATTTCCACTGCCTGCTGGATAAATATTTTGAGCTTGTTCAGCAGATCGTTCGATACCGTCCATTCATCCCGAGCATATATTCCCAAAATCCCGCGCCAGGCATTGACCAGGCCATCCAGATCGCGGCCCCTTTTCAGCTTGATCGCCCGAAGCGATTGCATATAGCCGTAGTTAAACGAGATTTCAGGATCGCCATAGAGCTCGTAGCTTTTGATCAGTGAATTGATCGCCTCCTCAAGCTGATCCATGTTCTGTTCTTGCGAATAAATCCGAAACTCGGAGAATCCCTTGTAGCGGTAAACGTTCTTCATGACATCAGTATAACGGCACTCGGCGTCCGGGTAGTTTTGCTCGCAGCGTTCAATGATTTGCTTGCATAAATTGACCACAGTGGCAAAATTGCCACCCTCGTATTCTTTGCGAACCTTATCGTACAACGTCCGCACATCCTGTCCGAAGCCAATTGACACTGAGGTTATCCAATAAATAAACACAAGGGACAAACCAAATTTTTTCATTGCTGCTCTCTCCAATTTTTATTTAAAAATTCATGGCATTATTTGGGTGGAGAAGAATTACTTCGCCATTTTTGCCACTGTTTCCCATCCTCACGAAAGTAATTCAGCCTTAATGTTTCAAACTCTTTTTGCTCAGCAGAACTTAGCTTACCCTTTTCTGCCAGATCGATGGCCAGCAGAATAATGAAACGCGCAAATACCCCCTGGTAATTTTTGCTGGCGATCGGCTCGGTATAGCGCTCAGCCACACGGATAAACAGCTTAATTTTGTCCAGCAATCCGGTTGAGACTTCCCAACCTTCCCTCGCATACAGGCTCAACAACGCCTCCCAGGCCGTCACTAATCCAGAGAGTTCAGTCCGATTGCCAATTCGTATCGCATTAACCGCTTCCAAATAGCCTTTTAAAAATTGAACTTCAGGGTCCCGAAATAGATTGTAGCTGTTGCTTAACGATTCAATCGCATCGGTTAACCGTTTCGGATCCTGTTCAGCTTTAAACAACTCGAATTCGGTGATCCCTTTATAGCGATAGATATCTTTCATGATGTTTGTGTACCAGCATTCTGGCTCTGGTGCGGTTTCGCATCTTTGGATCACCTGTTTGCATAGATTTACCGTGCTGTAATAGCTTTTTTCTTTGAAATAGGTTCGGATCCGTTCATACTGCTCTGCCACTGACTGGCACCATGCTGCGCTCGCCAGCAACAGTATTCCCAGTATCCCGAGACATTCGCCCCAAATTTTTCCTGTCTTACGAGTTTCGTGCGCTATGCTTTTGGCATTCATGCTTGCTTTGTCCCCGAGCTGTTCGTTTCCTCAATGATGAAGCACAGAATCTCCTCTATTTCGGCGAAGATTCCAGCGACGACAGCATCGCAACCACTCACTCAGCGACCGTATTGAAAATCATTTATCGACTTGAAAGCTTTTGCTACTGGGTAAGCATCAATCGTCACTGAAGTCGAGACCGGACTCATCTGCTTTGTGAGTAATGGGCATGTTCACGGCATGCCAGTCTGACGGCTAATCTCAGCTATTGGCTCTAAACAAATGACGTCGCTCAGCAGAGGAAGCTACTCTGATCTGCTACCAGCACAGTCCTCTCAATCGAAAATAGCTGCAATCCCCTTAATCGCACCTTTTCCTCATGACGCTGTTCCCCCTCATGGTGTTTTACAACAATAGTAAGATCGAAAATGGAGGCACTTTTGTTGATGGTTTAGAGCAATGTTAAACGGATCAATGAATCCAGTGCTTTTTGCAGTTCTAAAATCTGCTGTTGGGGACGGTAGCCAGTAACTCTTATAACCACTTTGCCTCCTTTTGACCAAAAAATCTCGTGAATCACTCCATCGTCATAGCTGAGAGTGACAATCAAGCCATTGCCGCTACGATGCACGTTGTCTGGAAGCTTACCGAAACGGTTTTTATCGAGCCGATCGAGTGCAGCATTGATCTTGTTCCACAAACGATATTCGCTGGTGCCAATCGTTGATTCCGATTCCCTGAGAAGAAATTGGTTCCGATTCACGGGGATCAGTTCTTCTTCTGTCTTTTTTTGCTCTATTGGTTTTGGAGAGGTCTCCATTGCCAAAGGCGGACTATCAAGATCTGCCCCGGTGTCGACAAATTTCTTTCCCGCAGAGACCGTAGTGGGATCGAAATTGAGGCCAGTTTCAGTTTGCCGACCGATATTCGTTCGATTTGGTGAGAGATCCAGCGATGCTCCTCGATCTTCCATTCGATTGCGCAACATCATCGCATAATCGATATTATCCAGTTGCGAACTAGCCAGCAGGTTATCCGTCGGTTTAACCTCTAACTCCAAAGTGACATTCTCCAACTCCTCTCGAAGTCGGTGCACATCGTTATGATTGTTCCGGATTACCACAGAATAATCGGTGATCATCTCTTGCACTGGTGGCGGCGGAGGCGGCAGCTCTTGTTTTGTCACTGGTATCTCAATCATTTCTAATGCGATCTTGATCCGCTCCCGTTCTTTGTTGTGATTGTAAAGACCTGGGAAGAGCTGGAAAAATATTAAAGCAATCAAAAGACTCGCGACAATCGAAAACTCGAGTCGCTTGCGATAATCGATGGCATGATCCAGGATTTCTTTCTCATGGGTCTGTCTCGCAATAACAAATCCCTGGCGTCCAGTTGAAAAATCTTTAATGATCATCGGTATCCTTCTTGCCAAGTAGAATGATTGTCTCAGTGGGTGTTTATTTGAATTTCTCAAATTCTGTGCCAGCAGATTTGAGGGATTCAACCGTCTGATTCTAAATCAATTAATTTTTCAAATAGCCGATTCCCCTGATTCAAGAACTGTATCACTGCAAAACAGTGTGTCAATCGATTCAACCGAGGGATAAAGAACGAGATTTTTGCATTGCTATTTGTGCAATTTTTAACTTAAAACTTGACTTTCAGATTTTTTTTTGTAAATTAGACCAGCAAATCGAGCGCATACTGATTCACATTAATACAGTCCATCCGAAATCCAGAACTGGCCTATCGCATCGATCGATCCAATGGCATACGATCCTCCCAATAAACAAACGATGATCCTCTGCTGCTGGCGAACTGTTTTTCGTGGGAAATTCGGTTGGAGTTCCAAACGTTACAATCAATTCATCGTGAATAGCTCTCGCTAAGCGGAAAAGTTATCATTGCTCCTAAATGATCTGGGTTTTGACGGTGGCTATCGCCCGAATTTTGTGCAGAAATGCAGGCCTTGCCAATAATACGCCCATCATGATGAGAGACCTTGACCGATCGGAACGGTTCGCTCGTTATCGTTTTCCAATTACGTGAGATTTTCAGCAAAACGCTAATCGCTACTGGGTGCTTTTTGGCAGCATTTAGAAATTTCAATTGATGGGAACGCCTGATTGTGCAAGCGTTCCGGCGGGTTTTATTCCACAAAGGGCCAAATTTCCATTGGGCGACAGGGGATTCCTTTTTTGAGGATAGGGAAGGGGAGGATCACCTGAGTCAGCAATCAACTTTAAATTGGATGAAATAATATGAAGCTGATAAAGGCATTACTGTTTGGGTTGTTGGTATTCATTTTGGTTATAGGAATAGTTCTCCCAGGGGTATTGCTGATTTTTGGCTTACAATCGCAGCCGAAAATTCATTCCAGTAGCACGCTATCTCACGAGGATGTCGCTCGTGTGAAGCGATTTTTGCAGGAGAACGATCCCAGAAGGTTAAAACCCGGCGAATTGAAGCGTGCGGTCATTGCGGGTCGGGATTTGAACCTTTTGCTGAGCTATGCGCTGATGCAATCTGAGGGCAAGCAGAAGGCGTTCGGTCAGGTGCGCTTTTTCGGCAATCGCATGCAGATGGATATCACTTATCGGCTGCCCAACAATCCATTTGGAAAATATCTCAATGGCTCCATCCTGTTGGTGGCCAGCGCTGGGGAATTGGAGATTCGTCAGCTCACCATTGGCCGTCTGACTATCCCGCGCTGGCTCATTCGCCCCGGGTTGATCTTCACAGATTGGTTGCTGCGCCGCAACGATCAATATCAGATTGTGAAAGAGCTGTCTGGTTCGATCAAATTTGTGGCGATTGAAAATGAGGAGATCAGCATCGATTATCTGTGGCGACCAGAGCTATTTCGCAAGCTGCGAAGTCGCGGAGAAGTCTATTTGTTGACCGCTGATGAAAAGGAACGGTTGCGAATTTATGCGGAACAGCTCGCTTTGGTCTCAAAGCCATTCAATGGCCAGACGGTCCCGCTATCCAGATTAATGACGCCCCTGTTTCAATTGGCCCGGCAGCGAACGCAGCGAGGGAGCAATGCCATGGATGAGCACCGCGCACTGATTTTTAATCTGGCGGCTTTATCGATCGAACGCGATATGGGTAAATTGGTTCAATCTCGGGAAGGCAATCGCTTTCCGCGCCCCAACAAGGTGAGGCTGACGCTATTGGGTCGCAATGATTTGGCCAAGCATTTTCTGGTATCGGCAGCGATCACGGTCTCTGGTGGCACTGGCCTGGCCAATCTGGCTGGTGTTTTTAAGGAATTGGATGATTCGCGCCAGGGCAGTGGCTTCAGTTTCGCCGACCTGGCAGCGGACCGCGCTGGCGTCCGATTCGCCGAACTGGCCAGTGGTTCGCGCGAATCGGCCCTGTTGCTCCAGGAGCGAATGGCCGCCCCAGTTTTGGACACCGATTTCATGCCTGCCATCGATAATTTGCCTGAAGGCATTCAGGAGCTTGCATTCAAGAAGGCCTATCGGGACCTGGATAGCGAAACATATCGGGCAATGGAGGCAGAGATCGATCGGCGCATCAATGCATGTCGGGTCTATCAATACTGATCTTACTGGTGACAGTAGCTTTAGCGGGAGATAAACCCGCATTCCCTCATAATGAAAAAGCCGCCATCATCACCCATTGCATCCACAAGAGACGCCTGCAAAATTTCCCAATCGTAAGAGCCTTTCAGCGATTGGAAAGCTCAATCTTCAGCTCCAGGTCGTTTGTGCCGATCGCCCCGATCTCAGGCAATCTCTTCGAGGCCATGGGATGCTCTGGCCTGGTGGGATGGGGAGCCTGGATCGCGATGGGGCCGAAAATCGCCCTATGTTAAGATATAGTCTTTGGCGAGGCGCTGAAACTGGTCGATTTGAGATTGCACCCATTCGCGATTTCTGCCCAGGTGGTGGGCCATGATTTCGGCGACCACGGGCGCAATATCGCGGCTGGCTTTGGCGTCCAGAATCAGGGCGCGGGTGCGTCGCGATAGAAAATCCTCAACGGTTCTGGCCATTTCGTGCCTTACAGCCCAAACGATCTCACCGTGGCGAATGGGCAGTGCGGAATGGAGGCGTTGGCGATAAGCCGGGTCTTCCTGGAATAGGTCCTGGATAGCTGGCGCATCCGATCCATAAGCGGCCAGTTCTCCGAATTGTTCGGGATGACGATGGTAACCATGAATTTGAAGCGTTTTAGTGATGCAGGGCTGAGCATCGAGCCGGGCTAAAATTTCAGCCTGGTCGATGGCATCCTCGGCCATCTTGCGATAGGTTGTCCATTTTCCCCCAGCAATAGTTACCAATCCAGATCGGGAGATAATCAGCGTATGATCGCGTGACAGCGCTGCAGTGCGCTCCTGGTCGTCGCTTCCAATGAGCGGCCGCAGGCCAGCAAACACGCTTAACACATCTTGGGGCGTTGGATCTTTGGTCAGATATCGCGCAGTATGCGAGAGCAGGAAGGTGATTTCCTCTGGCAATGGCCGGGGCTCCATTGCAATTTCAGTCACTGGTGTGTCGGTCGTGCCGACGATGACGCGTTGGTGCCACGGAATGGCAAATAGCACGCGACCATCATCGGTGTGGGGGACCATTATGGCGCTGTCTCCAGGGAGAAAGGATTTGTCCAGCACAATATGAATACCCTGGCTGGGACGGATCAAAGCTGGCGCCTGGGGGTCATCCAGGCGCCGGATCGAATCGCTAAATACGCCTGTGGCATTGATCACCACCTTCGCTTTGATCTGATATTTGTTGCCAGTTTCAAGATCGGTCGCAATAACGCCATTGATCATTTGATTGGCTCTGGTCAACGCTGTCACCTTCATGTAGTTGATCACAGTAGCCCCTTGCTCAACGGCGGTCTCCGCCATATTAATGATCAATCGCGCATCATCGAACTGACCATCATAATAGATTATCCCACCGCGCAGGCCATTGGTTTCGATGGTTGGAAGACGCTGGATGGTCTCTTCGCGAGAGAGCTTTTTGGAAGGCCCAAATCCGTGTTTGCCCGCCAGGATATCATAAAGCTTTAAACCAATTCCGTAAAATGGACCTTCCCACCAATCGTAATTGGGCACGATAAAAGGGAGGTTGTGCACCAGATGTGGGGCGTTCTGCCGTAGTAGCCCGCGCTCCTTTAATGCCTCTAACACAAAAGCGATATTGCCCTGCTGCAAATAGCGGACACCGCCGTGGATCAATTTAGTGCTGCGGCTCGAAGTCCCCTGCCCAAAATCGGCCTGTTCCAAAAGAAGCGTACGATACCCCCGGGAGGCCGCATCGATGGCTGCACCGATGCCAGTTGCGCCCCCACCGATGATGATCATGTCCCATTCACCCTGAAGCATGTCGAGTCGACTGATCATATCCTCGCGTTTCATCATGACCTCACTTATTTCTGGTAAACAAACCTAAAAACCTGGCCAATGCGAAATTGAATTGATCCGATAACCAGATCATTTTTTTGTTGCGACCATAATTTAAAAATTCATGGACTACCTGAGCAAACTCAGGTGCACGAAGATAGCCGTAAATTTTATGGGGATTTTTTCTCCCCTTATAGACATAGTTGTTGCACACGATCTTGTCAATCACATGAACGCCCCGACTATTGGAACGATAGTCATCGCTCAAATTGTAGTTTAATGTCACGCGATCCCGCAAATCCGAAAAATTATACCAGCACCGCATGACATTTTCTGGCGTCTGCAATTTGGCCCGCTTCACCAGGCGCTGCTTCATTTCTGATGCCACCTTGGCGATGATAATCGGCATCCCTAATGGCGATCCAACGGTCACCAACGTATCGATCGCAACGTCCGGTGCGGTTTGGCTGAGGACATCATAGGCGATGATGGAACCCATGGAATGGCCGATGAGCATGATCTTTTTCTTTCGATGCTGATGAATCGCCTGCGCCAATCGCTCGCGAATCACCTCTCTGAGCAATCGCTCTCGCCCATCCATGGTGATCGTCGCTGATGAGTAATAAGCATCCAGATCCTTGAAAAAGCTCCGCATGATGAAATCGGTTACCGCGACAAAATGGATGGAGAGGTTCTTCTTCAAAAAGATCTTGTCGATCTGACGCTCTAAATAATCCAAGAATCTCTGCCGGACCCGGCTCGGTGGTTTCACCTCGTTGGGAGAACCCGGCGTATAGGGCTCTTTGAGATACCTCGGATGACGCGGATCGGTGATCTTTGGATCGCACGGCTCAGGATGTAACAGATCTGCCCAGTAGACAAGTTTAAATCGAAAAAAGAAGCGGGGATGCCCCAGCGTCAATAGGCCTTCCTGAATTGAACGCCTCCACCATTTTTCAAGAATCTTGTGCGATGGTTTTTTCCCCAGACCATGAATGCCGATGATGATCCTCGACAATCGACTCTCCCTTCGGTTCGTTTATTTTTTGGTATTTTGACCCATTGAAATTACGTCTGCTAAAAGAAAAGCCCGCGCTCGAATCGATTAGAGCCCTCCATCAACCACCAGCAAGCCATGGATGAGTCCGCTGAACATATTGTGCTTGTAGACCATTCTCCCAATGTTATTGCTTGCTAAGATGTCTGTTGGATGATGATAAAAGCAAATTGTATCGAAATAAAATTCGCTATAGGGACGTCAGCGGATTCCTGGATCGCTCAACTGTTGCCTGAGCCAATGGGCACGGTCGCTGGTGATGCCATCGACACCAGCAGCGATCAAATTTTTTGCTGGTTCCAGTTCGTTTACTACCCAGACATAGAGTTTCAGCCCAGCCGATTTCACTTGAGAGACAAAATTCGCATCGATGTTTCTCTGATATGACACATCCAGGCCGTCCAATTTGGCACGGCTTGCCCGCTCAATGAGATATTTCAACTCCGATTCCCAATGTCGGAGATATTCAAAATGTCGAATATCTCTAACCCAGAAAATTTGCAGTGCTGGGAACTGTTTCTTCGCCTGAGCCATAACTCCCAGATCGAAACCGATAAGCTGAATTTGATCTGGAGAGAGATTGATCTGCTGCAAATTCTGGCGAAGCGGTTTGAGTATGCCGGCACTGGTTTTGATTTCGATAATGAGCTTTTTTGCCGCTGGCACGGTTTGCAACACTTCCATCAGGGTTGGGATGCGCTCATTGGCCCATTGTTCACCCCGGTAACTTCCAGCGTCAATGCGCTTTAGTTCAGCTAAGCTCAGGTCCCGAATGCGTTGCAATCTACTGTTCAATCTGCCGGTATGGCGATCATGGATCACCACGATGTGTCGATCGCGGGACAGATGAACATCGATTTCAACGGCATCGACATTGCGTTGCCATGCCAGATTAATTGCGGCCAGGGTATTTTCTGGAGCATCGTAGGATTCGCCGCGATGCGCGATGAACATCATGTCTATCTCTTTCGCTTCCTATTTCGGACCAGCCCCATAATTCTCTTAGCCATTCGCATTCAGATTTTATTTCATCAAATCATCGTAACAGCGTCATCTTTTTGGAGGCAATTTTTCCATTGCATTCGAGCTGATAAAAGTAAATGCCAGCCGGCATGGTCTGGCCGGCGCTGTTCGTCCCGTCCCAACGCACGGCAAAATGACCAGCCGCTTCCATTTCATCGACCAAGGTCCTTACCAGTTGTCCCCGAATATTATAAATTCGCAGGGCCACATGCGCCATGGTTGGAAGATCGTATTCGATCCAGGTGTCCGAATTGAACGGATTGGGGTAATTTTGTGACAGGGAAAAGCTGGGTTTGAACAAGTTGCTATCTGCCAGGCTGGCATCATTGGTCAGCGCTTTGATACAGAAATTGGCGGTATGATCCCAACTGGGATCTTCAAAATGATAGTCGAACAGATCGAGCCAGCGGTCTTCGGCGCGATAGTAACTCTCGCCAGGGTGAGCCGCCGAGATGACAATGGTGTTCTGCTGCGAAGCCCCGAGCAGCACTGGCACCTCGGAGGTGCGGTCGATGGGATGGCCTCCATGGGAGAACTTGACATAAACATAAAAGTCATCATGCGCGCGCAGCGGAACGGGCTTCTCTAAATCGATAGTGTGAAAGCCAGAATAGGGAATGACACCACTGGCCTCTGCCAGTTCCTCAATCAATGACCCATTTCTAAAGCGATCATAGACCTTGATTGTGTACTCGACCTGGTCTCCAGCGGTAAAGAAGCTCACCGACTTTAACCATTCGTTGCCTTGCACGGCGAAAGCATTGAACGCTTCATTGACTTCGGTCAACGTGCCGCGCCAGCCATGATAATCGTGGTAATAGATATGATCGTAGGCCATGGGCTCGACATGCTGAAATGAGATGGCGCCCATTTCAGGATGAACGCCGCAATGTTTGTCATAATATGAGATCCAAAAATAGCCTTGATTGCCCCAGCCTTCTCCCCAACTATTCTTACAGAGCCAGGCACCAGGGCGTTCGAACTGGGTTTGCTTTTTATCGTCCCAACCAACAATCGCGATCGCATGGTTGGGGTCCAAATCGTTCCACGATGGTTGATAGTGCGTATAGCCCAGTTGGCTATTGATGAAATTGCTGTTATAGCACATGCACGTGCCCATTACGCCATGCTTCATGATGGCAGTTTTCATCGCGTCCTTGCAGATATAATCTGGATTTGGCGCGTACCACTCGATATCTCGGACGTAAAAGTAATGGTAGCTTTCGCTGCGTCGGGCTGGCGGCTTTTCGAACGATTGGCCATCGATGTCGCGGATCGCGCCCTCGCCACGGGATAGATAGGCAGCCGTAATGCGATAATCGCCGCCGTAATGGACCTGCAAACCAGCGCCGTATGGAGGATCGAGATCATCATTATTGTGTTCGTTGAATCCATTCCACCAATCGAGATGATACTCTGCCAGATTCGGCTCATCCCACTCACCAGCAGCCTCCCAAACGCCCGTCATCAATAGATTCCCTTCAATTGCGGCCATCGCGCCATGAGTCCAGCAGGTGCCACCTCGCTGGCTCTTTACGCTGGTCACATAGCTTATTCCATTCACATTACGGAGGTCAAACGAGCTGGGAAGCGATTGTGGGCTCACTGTCGAAATGTGAACCACGAACCATATCATGCAACTGAGCATAATTTTTCGCATTGCAGATCCTCCCCAATGATGTGACTGCATAAAGTCACGATTGGTCAATATAGGCCTTCTGATCCAGAAGCTGATCAGCGGCCAGCTTACATTGGCTGAGCGGCCCGATAGTGAGAGCTGGCACACCGACGAATCATCATCGATTTTTCTCAGCCAGAATTTGATGGAGGTTCGTCATGAGCCAATGCTATGCGTAAGACGCCAGATATCCTCCACTTGAACAAGCGCTTTCGTTGCCGCGGTCAAGTTGACTGATGACTTCGCTATTGCGATAAAGCTGCTGTATGAGCAGAAGGCTCATGCTGATTGAGATGCTCGATCACTCGTTCAAAAGCGATCTTAAACCAGACCGTATATTGATCAGGTTTCTGCTGGATCGCTTGCCTTAATGAAGGCAAATCGATCCACTTGTAATCCTCGGCCTCTTCCGCGTTCAGATAAATTGGGCCATCGTAGCGCCCGATGAACACATGGTCAAATTCATGTTCGGTCAGCCCATGATCGAATTCCGCCTGATAGATGAAATGAAACGCATGCTGCAAATCGGTATCGAAGCCCATTTCCTCTTGAAGTCGCCGATGCGCCGCATCGATCAACTCTTCTCCTGGCCGCGGGTGGCTACAGGTAGCATTGGTCCAGAGGCAGCCAGAATGATACTTCTCGCAGGCGCGCTTCTGTAAAAGCATTTGGCCCTGGGAGTTAAATATAAAAATCGAAAACGCGCGATGCAATTTGGCTTCCTCATGCGCTTTCATCTTCTCTTCTATCCCGATTTCATGGTCATTCTCATCTACCAGGATCACATATTCATCCATATTGTGCCTTTTCTCTATCCATGTTCTATTGATTGCTCATCTATTCTGATGCCACATCAGACTATTCCGCTCATCACATCGTCTATGTCAAATGCCATCGAGCAAAAATTGGCTATGGAATTTGTTTTATCCCAAAGAGTTGCTGTTGCAAAATGTCAAAAACAGAGCCTATTATTATGCCTGTCTGCCAGCTTGCTGACAGCAGCGATATTAATAGAACGATTCTCAAATGTCATTACAACACAATGTCATTGCGAGCGAAGCGAAGCAGCCTCTTGATAGCTAACAGATTGCTTCATCGCTTCGCGCCTCGCAATGACAACATCCATTCGAATGTTAATTTGGAAACCCTCTCTTAGTTTGCTTGAATTTGTTTTTTCCCCAGAACCAAGTATGAAATGATTTTTGCACCCCGGTTCTTGTTAATCCCTTTGGCAGGATTCCGCCCACTTATTGGTCTGATGATATATCGCTCTCTTCAAAAAGTAGCTTTGTTCAATCAGCCCAGCTATGGCGAACAGGCGCGTTACGTTCGCACTGGGATGCACCTGAATGTTCATTAAAACAGATGCCGATCCGTGACGAAAGCATCTTCGGCTGGTTCAACCAAAATCGTCTTCTGCACGCCATCGATGCTGTCGAGAATTTTCTGGAGTTCGAGCATATTTTGGGATTGGCATAGACAATGGACATTGGGTCCAGCATCGATAGTAAAATAACAGGGAAGCCCAGCCTCCCGCAACTGCTGAACGGTCTTGATAATTTTCAGCGTCGTTGGTTGCCAGTAGAACAGAGCTGGCTGGGAGGTCATCATTACTGCATGCATATAGAGGCAGTTGGCCTCGGCCAATCGCCCGACCGCGTTGAAATTGTTTTCCAGGATCAACTTTCGGATCTGTTGCGCTTGTTGTTGGGATATCTGGATTCGAACGTCATTGAATGGGCTGGTCGTGGCCAGCCGATGTCCCTCGTCAGAAGTGATGGTTTTCCTGCCCACATCCACGATGGCGATGACTGCGTTCATATCGAAGCAGTTGGTTGGGCAAATTTGCTCGGCGTATGCGGTATCATGCGATTGGCCGCGATGGCAATAGACGAATCCACCATGGATCGATCTGGCAGCCGATCCGGAACCTAAGCGTGCGACGGTGGAGAGCTGTTCACGAGTGAATTCGAGCCCCAGCGCGCTGGCGGCCGCCAGGGCCAGCGCAGCAAAGGCCGAAGCAGATGACGCCAGCCCAGCCTGAGTTGGGAAATCGTTGCGACTGACCATCCGAAATCGGTCCGCTACCTGCGCCTGCCTCCGGAGATGGTCCACCACCCGAACGACGCGCTCCAGATGGCGTCCCGCAATCTCCTGACCTTCGACAACCACAGTATCCCGATCGAAATCAGAAGAAAACTCGATCGTGGTGTGAGTCTGGAGATGAATGCCGTTGGTGAGACCGTTTTTGGTCATGCTGACGGTATCGTTCAGAGGGATATTGAGCTGGGGATCGTGCTGTGAAGAACGGCCCCAGTATTTAATTAGTGCGATGTTGGAATGAGCGATCGCCGAAGCTTTCATGCTGTGCCCTTATTATACCCTGTCTCGTGTGGGCTTCTAATCGATTCACGAAGCCGCTGATGATTCAAAAAAATGGTCTGTCCCATGTCGAATTTCATGCGTCAGCAGGAGGCAATAGTACCCGCTTCAATCGATGGGGGTAAATTCACCGAACTGCTTAGAATAGATCTTGCACTGCCCGGCAGTTTTCCATCGGGCATTAAAATTATAATAGAATTCCAGAAACTCAGAATCGCCCCCGCCAATCGTGGTGATCAGGTAGCGATTGCGGAGCACTCCAATCGTTCGGGCGCGATTGGCAGGCACCGGGGAATCGCCGGCCGAGACATCCACAGGGATCCAACCGTAATTGGGCAAATAGACCTCTGCCCAGCGGTGCCAGACGTCATCGATCCCTTTATCCTGGCTTCTTACCACAATGGATCCCGCATAGCGCGCAGGCAAACCCGCAGCGCGACACATCGCAATAAAAATGAAGGTGTACTCGCTGCAAGAACCTGTGCCCCGTTTTAGCACGGTCGGGGCTGGATTCCACCCACCCAATGGCTTCAGGTTATATTCGATCTTGTCGCAAATATAATCGAAGATTCTCCTCACCATCCAATACGGATGCCTCTCCTTGCCAATTGCCTGTTTCACCGCCTCCTGAATGATTGGATGGTTGAGATCATATTTCATCCCATCAGAAAGGTATTTTGCAGTGATTTCTTTCGGAATTTCCTCCAATCTACCAACCCGCTCCGGGAAAATGACATACTCGGTATGATAGAGCCGCGCCGTCACTTTCATCTTCGGCTGGATCATGCTCCCTGGCCGAACGTTCTTGAATTGAAAATGGGCGAACTTCTGTCCCCAGCGGTCGGTCACAATCGCATGCGGCTGGGGTTCAAACTGAACGCTATCCAGCAGTTGTTGATTGGGCAGATCGATTGGGATCGCGAGGTAGCTATCCAATTGATCCACTGGATCTGGTCCATAGTTGCGAAAATCATGGATGGCCTCCCAGCGGTAGGTCTTGGGTTCCTTTTTAATGGTGAAATCAGGATCTGTGAGATCGAGCTGATATAGCTCGGCCTTCTGATAATCGCTACACCAGAGCGTCTTACCGTCCCAACAGACGCCATAAGGATACGGTCCTACTGATGGCAAAAAGGTGACCACCTGACCAGATGCCGGGTCTACTCGATAGAGCATATCATCGTTATTGTCCGCCACCCAGATATATTTGCCATCCCAGGCTAATCCCTTGGAGCTGTTGGAAGGAGCTGGGATATTCTCATGCATCATGCCGTCGATGCGATTGATTTTGAGCAGCTTTTTTTCTTTGTTGTCAACCAACCAGAGGAACTCGCCATCAAAGGTGAGGCCGATCGGATCCGGGGAGTTCGATTCGAGCAATTTTTCGGCGATCCCGGTCTGGATATTAATGCCATAGATCCATCCCTCTCCAGCATCGACACACCAGAGCCGCTCACCATCCCAGGCCAGTCCCCGAGGATCGAATCCCGGTGCTTTCACCTGCCGAAGCACTTGACCGCTGGCGGGATCGATCTGATAGAGCGAGTAGGTTCTTGCATCCGCCAGCCAGAGAAACCTGCCACCGTATGCCAATCCTGTTGGATGCTGCGCAGGCGTTTTGAAGGTCTTTTGCGCGTGGCCGATCACTGCAAGCGCACCAGTCATGGGGAAACAACAGAAGGCGATAAACAGAAACAACGATAGCCAAATCGCAACGCGATGATCATTCATTCCTTTTCCTCCCTCTCGTGGTTACATGATGACTCTATGAGCGAAAACGCCAACTTTTTTCTCATGCGGTCATTGCAAGCGCAGCGAAGCAATCGATTAAATTCTGGTGATTCAGAGAAATTGCTTCTCAGCCTGCCTGCAGATCAACACGGGTATTCGATCACTCTCGGTTCAAACACGAATGAAACGCTCAATCGATTTTTCATACTGGTTGCTCGCACCATGGTTAGCTGATTAGACTTTCACGTCCAGCAAGATCGTACGATCACCCATTTTACTTTTCGAAAATCAACGGCCTAGTATTCTGATCTTAACGCGCCGGAGCTTTTCATCGCTCCAGCAGAACAATTTATGGCTGTCATAATCTATTGAATCGAATCGTAAAAGTCAAGCACAAATTCCACGCAAATTTGCTCATGCCACAGAAGAGATTGGCCGAAGCATCCTTATGTTTGAACCTGCGACTGTTTTATCGCTATCGATCGGATTGATCTTTGGTTCAGATGGGGACTCTGGACCAGCCGGTTCGATCGATCATGTCGGGAAAGATTTGGTTGGAATCATTGGGCCTTGGCCCAATAAAAAAGACCTCGCTCCATCAATCGCGTTTGGATCGCGCCGCTGTCCAACAGTTGATTCAGATATTTGTTGACCTCGCTGATGGGGATGCCTAACATCTGCGAGAGATCTTCGGCGGTACCTGGCCGTCGCCGGATCATTTCGATAATAGCCGCTTCCAAATCATCCCTGTAAATCTGACTTTTTTGGTTCGATGGAAACCTGGCAATAATCTCCACAGGCCAATCCAATTGTTCTGCGATGGCCTGAAGTTGTTCGCGACTGGCTCCAGCGACCCAGCGTTCCGTCCCGGGCCGATCCAGCGAGTTCAATTGCACCAGATCTGGCTTGATCTGATGGATCGCCTGTTTGAGCTTTTGAATATGATCCGCGTGGTCATTCACTCCAGGAACAATGAAGATTTCGAGCCACATTAAGCCGGTCTGGATTTTTTTGAGCTCTGCCAGGCCAGAGATCATTTGATCCGCGGTAATCAGGCGATGGGGACGGTTGATGCGCTTCATGGTGAGGTAATCAGCAGCATCGAGCGATGGCAGGATCAAATCAATAGCGGCGACCTCCTGCCTCAGAGCTGATTGATAGAACAACGTGCCGTTGGTCAACAGCGCGATTTTATATTGGCCGAAATGCTGCTTCAAAAATGCGACCACCTGTCCCAGGCCACTATGCAGGGTCGGTTCTCCCGCTCCAGAAAAAGTGACGAAATCGAGCATCGGCCCTCGGGCGAGAAAATCGGTCAATTCTGAAATCACCTCGCTCGTGGGCACATATTCTGCCCGCTCGACTGTCAAGTGGGTCGTTTTGCCACATTCGCAGTAGATGCAATTGAGCGAGCACGTTTTGTGCGGCACCAAATCCACTCCCAAAGATCGGCCCAGTCGCCGGGATGGGACTGGTCCAAATAAATAGCGATAGCCCATAAATTTGCTTGTATTTTTCCTCTGGTTTGCTTATTTTCTGGCTCTCACAGCGACATCAATATACGAAAAAATTATGCGAGTTTCAAGGGATTATATTGATGGGCACATTCATCGGACAAAATGGTTCGGCCTGTCGATTTGCGATCGCTGCTTTAATTATTTTTGTTGCATAATATCATAAACGTTCTGTATTGTCGTGCCTGTGAATGGAATACCTGATGAGATTGCTATCCACTTGCTGGAGGCCTGGAATGGCATTGCTTGCCTGAATTCGATTTTTGCTATGGAATTAGGCATGGCTCTTTGATCCTTTGCTCAAAGATAACATGTTTCGGAAACCAGTGATGCGCAGATAAAAAGAACCATTGAAAATGCTGAGGAGGCGAATTTATGATTACCAGAGAAGATTACGAGCGAGCGCGCTTAAGGACATTGGATTATTTTCGCAAAGCTGGCATTGTATTGACGTCAGCCGAGCAACAGGCCATTGAGGTGGCTGACTTCGGCTTAAATGAATTGGAGAGCACCGGATTAGAAATCATCACTTATGTGAATACTGATCGGGTTTGCGCAAAGGAGCTGGTTTTATTTCCTGGGCAGACGTGTCCCGAGCATCGCCATCCCCCAGTGGCGGGAGAGCCGGGCAAGGAGGAGACGTTCCGCTGTCGTTGGGGCGAGGTTTATCTCTATGTGCCAGGCGAGCCAACCCCCAATCCCAAAGCCAGACCCCCGAGAGGCAGGGAGAAGTGGTATACCGTCTGGCATGAGATCGTTCTGAAGCCTGGAGACCAATATACGCTAAAACCAGATACGTTACATTGGTTTCAGGCTGGGAAGGACGGGGCGATCGTGTCGGAATTTTCGACCAGAAGTCGCGATGAGAGCGATATATTTACTGATCCTGAGATTGCAAGGGCGCCGGTTGTCAGTGATCAGTGATCAGTAATCAGTAATAAGTGATCAGTGATGAAGGTTGGCGATGGCGGTGGGAAAAATTTCTTGACTTTTAGCTGAATAATTTATATTTTAGCTCGCTGAATTTTGAAATGTGGCAAGAAAATTTGATAAGCGCTTTTTGAACTTTCATGTCGCGTGATCAGGTTGGCGAGATCAGGCGAAACATATAGCCGGCTGTTCGGAAGCGATTTTGATCCTATTAAGCGGGTTGCCCGAAAGCGTGAAGCAGAAGAAGCTGAAAACCCAATATATTTGCCAGAGCTGTGGTTTTACCTCGCCGCGCTGGGTGGGCAGGTGCTCCGAGTGCGGTGCCTGGAATAGCATGGTCGAAGAAGCCGTCGCGCCCAAGGCCGATACTGCTTCTGCTCGCACCCCTCCAGCGGTTCCTGCAGTGCCGTTAGCTAAGATTCAGTACCAGCAGGAGCCCCGCATCCGTTGTCACAGCGAGGAATTTAATCGCGTATTGGGTGGCGGCATTGTCCCAGGGTCTCTGGTGCTCATTGGCGGGGATCCTGGCATTGGCAAATCCACATTGATGCTCCAGGAAGCTGCGCGACTGGCAGGCGACAATTTTAAAGTGCTCTATGTTTCGGGTGAGGAATCGTTAACACAGATCAAAATGCGCGCAGAGCGGCTGCGACTGAGCAGCGAGCATTTGTTTGTGCTGACAGAGAACGATCTGGAGAGCATATTCCATGAAGTCGATCAGATCAAGCCGCAATTGATCGTGATCGATTCCATTCAGACCATCTATCGGTCCGAGCTGGAGAGCTCGCCAGGCAGTATCAGCCAGGTGCGCGAATGCGCCCAGCAATTGCTACGGTTGTCCAAAGCGCAAGGCATCCCGGTGTTTTTGGTCGGCCATGTGACAAAAGATGGTTTTATCGCTGGGCCGAAGGTCCTGGAACACACGGTAGATACGCTCTTGTTCATTGAGGGAGACAAGGACCATTTTTTTCGCATTCTCCGAGCGGTGAAAAATCGTTTCGGCTCGACCAATGAGATCGGTGTGTTCGCGATGACCGAGCAGGGACTGGAGGAGGTGCCCAATCCTTCGGAAATATTCCTGTCTCAGCGGGCCGCTGATAGTTCTGGTTCATCGGTCATTTGCGTTATGGAAGGCTCTCGGCCAATTCTATTGGAGGTGCAAGCGCTGGTCAGCCCTTCGAACTATGGCCTGCCGCAGCGGAGCGCCACCGGCATCGATCCCAAACGATTGTCCATGTTGCTGGCCGTGCTGGAAAAACGTGTCGGAATCCGTATTGGTACCTTCGATGTATTCGTCAATGCCGTGGGAGGCGTTCGCATCGATGAAACTGCGGCGGATTTGGGGATTGCGATGGCCATCGCCTCTAGCTTGAAGAACAACCTCATTCCTCCCGATGTGGTTTTGATCGGCGAGATCGGTTTGGCCGGGGAAATTCGACCCGTGCCCCAAATCGAGCGCCGCATTACCGAAGCGGAGAAGCTGGGATTCAAGCAACTGATCGTTCCATCCGCCAATATGAAATCGCTCAAGCAGAAGGGACGCATTCAACTTCACCCAGTCGAAAGGTTGTCTCAGGCTGTGGGCAAATTGATCGGTTAACTGCTGCTCAAGATTCGTTCGATCAACCATTTTTAAATTTGAATTATAACCTAAATTTCTAAAATGAACCCTGGCAATGAAATGTAAAAGCCCTGTGCCCACCAAACACACGGAATGACGCGAAAAAAGAAAAATGCTTTTAATGTATTTCCCTGTGTTCGATGGGTATTTTAAAAATTAAATCTTCATTTTAGAATTTCAGGTAATAAAAATTTCTTGGGGCAACAGAATTGGAACTGGCACAGAAATGAAGTTCCGAAAAGCTTCCTTCCGTGTGAGTTCTATTTCCGTGTCCAAAAATTCTGAGTCCTTTCGTTTCTGAGATAAAAAACAATGTTTCTAAAATAAACCAAGACTGAGTAAAGATGTTTTGCCCACGAAACACACGGAAGGACGCGAAAAAAGAAAATGGAAGAGTTCTTTCAATATATTTTCGTGTGTTCGATGGGCGTTTTAAAGATCAAGTTTTCATTTTAGAATTTTAGGTTATAACCTAAAATTCCCTGAAGTTTGGACATTATATAGCAAAAAAAAATCGTCAAGATCAGGATAACTTGCTAAGAATCAGCATACAGCATGGCGGCCAAGATATTGACTGGCAGTTTTAGGGGCTTTTGCTCTGATGGCTGATCGTTGATGAAGCCCCTTTTTCTCGCGACGATCCAGGAACTGGGTCGTTTGCGCTGGCGATGTTTTTTGCGCTTTTTCCTCGAGGCCAAAGTTGGCGGCCAGTCCCATTGCAGTTGTGCCTGCATGACTTCGCGACGAAATTGCGCCACGATATCTAACGTGGAGGGCCGCCTATCATTTTGGGCTTTGCGCTGATACCATTTCGGCACAGGCAAATAGTCGCCGGTGCGAAACGGGCCGTACGCATTAATACTGGCCAATAATAGCGTACTGTAAACCGCCACAGTAAATTGGGGATTGCGGGCAATCGACTGGGACGATCGAAGTTGCGCATCGCCTAACCCCATCAAGCTCTTTTCGTCACGATGATTGACTTCAATATCCCAGCGCAAGAAATAATATTGCAAGATCAATTGTTCGGGCAATTGATCACCCCGCACCAGCAGATAGGCAGGCTCGCGATACAGCAGCCGGGAGTTTTTGCTTTTCCGATAGCGCAACGGCGCAATGATCACCAACTGGCAGCGCTGTCGTCCCGTGCCTTTGGGCCACAGAACCGAGTGGATCACTTTATAGCGCAGCGTATGATATTTACCAGCAGCAAACACGCGGGCGGTCTGCCAGGGAAGACTATCATCCTGGCGAATTTGCTCGGGGGTTGGCAACTGTTCGCCATAAATGCGATAGCGCCCCCCTTTTGGGGTACTGGTGGGCTTTTGTACGGGGCGAACCAGCTTCAGGTCTTTGCGCGCGCGGGCAATCACCACGGTATGGTGTGGCAGGTCCCGCAGAAACTGCCGATTGCAAAAACTGCCATCCACCGTGACAATTAACAGCCGATTGGGACCATTGGACAACTGATCAAGTTGCTGGCGCAGCTTTCGCATCGCCTGATGCGCCACCACGCTGATGCGCTGGTGTTGTTGGTCGTGACGATATTGCTGGTGAGCTTCTGCGGCCGCATTTTTGCGAGGCTTCTTGGCTGGGGGCGCTTCCTCAAACAACACTGGAATCGCGCGAGTGGCCTCCAAACATCCCTCGGGATTGACAATCACCGCGGCTTGCAGGAAGCGAATCGCAGGAGTTAAATTGGTATGGTACGGCAATGACTGCGGATCACGCAACGTGCGCACCGAAGCGATTTTTTTGCCAGTCTTGCTGCGAAACGATTCATCCATCGCCACCACCAGCGCATTGCCAGGCCAGTGGGAATGCGCGTCACAGGCCTGCAACAGCTCAAAATACAGGTCACTGGCCTGCCAGTGGCGCTGTGAAAACAGCTTGTAGTCGGCGGACCAATCCCGATGCTGCGCGTTTTTGCTGCAGATCATCCGAGCAATGGTATGCCGACCGTAGGTCACTACGTGCGCAAAGGCTAACTCGCGCGCCCGCTGAAACGTCTCCGAACGGCTGAAACAGGGCGCCAAGCGAGACCACAATTCATCAAAACATTGGAGGAGCTTCATGGCTGGCCTCCATCCCCAGCGCGCTCAATCAGGGCATAGGTGTTGGGACCAGTTTTAATAAAGCGGTCGTGTCGTTTGATGCGCTTGGCTAAGGCGGATACCACCGATTCCTTATCCAGCGAGCGGCCGAATTGGGCGTTGGCGCGCTCGATGATCTCATCGACATGGAGCGGTGAAGCGGCGCGAGTTAGTATGTCATAAACGATATCCATTTGCGACATACGTTTCTCTTTGGTGGTTTTAAGGGGTTCCAGTCCCAATCGTTTGCGGAATTGTTTGATGACGTTGAGCTGGGCCCTAGTCAAAGCCTCGTAGAAAGATAAAATTTCATCGATGATTTTGGTTTCCATACGATCCTCCAGCGGTATTGTACTACTGGAAGATACGAAATTATTTATGTAATGTCAAGCATTATTTTGAACATACATGAAATATTTTTTGAAATGTCCAAACTTGAGCCCCTTCTCTTTCTAAGAGAAGGGGGTTTGGGGGATGAGTTTCATGGTCGCACTGCCCTGAACTCACCCCCCGGCCCCCTCTTTTGGGAAGAAAGGGGGATCAGTTCTGTGATGAACTTGCCTCGAACTCACCCCCCGGCCCGATTTCTTAGGAAACGAGGAGGAGGCTGTGGTCGGTTCTTTGGGGTTAGATTTCAGCGGTGAGAGCCCCATTCTCTTTCTATGCAGAGAGTGTTTTTTAGATGTGTTTGATGATGATGTTGATCTGAACTCACCCCACTTTATCGAGAGGCGAGGGGTATAAGAAAAAAAATGGATAGAGAAGCGAGTATCAGAAAGCTAGTATCCTATTTTCAGAAAACGCACTCAAAGAGATGTAGCTTTGCTTGTGGAAGGAGGAAAGCAAAATGAGTCTCTCACATGATCCAAGATTAATAGAGATTGCAAAGATGATTTGCAGGGAACTGCGCAAGCGCCAGACCAATGCGGAAAAAATATTCTGGGAAGCGGTAAGGGATCGAAAGTTTATGGGATTAAAATTCTATCGCCAATTTCCGATATTCTTTGATTTTTCGGGTCGAGAGACCTTTTTTGTTGCCGATTTCTATTGCCATGAGAAACGGTCGGTTATCGAGCTTGATGGGAAGATTCATGACTATCAAAAAGACCATGACGAGAAACGAGAAGCAATCATCAACGATGAGGGAATAGATGTGATTCGTTTTAAAAATGAAGAGATTGAACAAGATCTGAATGGCTTATTAGAGAGACTGAAAAAAATATTTGAGAAAAAGGCGTGATTTTGATGCCACAGAAGTTTTGTCCATTGTTTCTTACTCATCAAATAAATCGAACACGATAAATTTTATTCATGGATAGAATAGCGAACAGAATACTTTTTTGTCTATGTATAGAGAGTGGAGTTTGGAGGATGAGTTCGATGATGATATTGCT
>FWWM01002815.1_pt1 | contig 29275 bp, 23 predicted proteins | sample 2228351 | NCBI WGS metagenome assembly FWWM01 (sample SAMEA103939774, study PRJEB20133) | metagenome | reverse complement strand
CTATAGATCGAGAGTAACGGTTTTAGGAAGGACGAAGTTCACGAATTTGGACCAGCGGATAAAGGTTTTGCACATCTGTGAAGTGACAATCGGCGGTACCCTCGGTCAGCACGGTGGCGGCGCCGGTGGCAGCGGCCCACCTGAGCGCTTCCGGCCAGGGATCACCCAGGGAGAGGCGCCAGGCCAGCGCTGCCGAGGTGGCATCCCCTGCACCGGCGGCATTGACCACCCGTTGACGGGGCGGGAGGGCATGAAACACACCCGCATCGGTGCTGGCGATCACTCCCTCTTCGTCGCAGGTGATCACCAGAGCGGGCAGCCCGAACGCGCGGCGAATTTCAAGGGCCTGTTGGGCCAACGCGGTTGGCGAAGCGGGGCTTACCCCGAAAGTTTGATGGAACTCCTGCGCGTTCATCTTGAGGATGGTGGGGCGAGCCGAGGCGGCCTGGAGGGCCGGCTCGCCCGGGCAGTCAACGAGCATCGGGATCTCCGCGCCGTGGGCGAGGGTGATCAGGCGGGCATAAAAATCCCCCGCTACACCCTGCGGCAGCGAACCGGCCAGAATGACCCACTGTGCATGTGGAAGGTGTGCGGCGAAGCGCTGGATGAGGTCGGCCTGGGCGGAGGGTGGGACCGCATAGCCCCCGGCGATGATGTGGCTGTGCCGCTGATGGGCCTGCTCGACGATCACCAGGGCGATCCGTGTTTCGCCCTCGACCCATACCAGGTCATGGGTGATGCCGTACCGTTCCAGGAGGCGCACCAGGGCCTGACCGTTGTGACCGGCGACGAATCCCAGGGCGGTGGTCGGCAGGTTGAGGGCGCGCAGGGCCACCGACGCGTCAAACCCCTTACCGCCCACGCTTTCAACGCATCGGGAAGCCAGCATGCGGGTGCCGGGGGTGAAGGAGTCAATGAAGTAGACCCGATCTAAGGCCGAGTTAGCCGTCACGGTGAGGTACATGGGGGCTTCTCCGGGGTGGGGCTCAGGCCAGCCAGCGGCTGGCCAGGATGCACCAGGCATTCCAATCAATGCGTTCGAGGGCATCCACGGCGGCCCAAAGATCTTTGGCGGCCACGATGATCCCGTGCTGAGGGATCAAGACGGCCGCGGCCTGCTGGCGGATCCGCTCTTCCTGACCCAGCAGGCCGGCCACGATGCTCTCAGCCAGTTCCTGGCTGTGGGCGGGGGCGGGGGGAATGACCTTGATCACACCGAACTTCTGGGTGTTCTCCAGGACGGGCGGGATGGGGCGGGAAAGGGAGCAGAAGGGGAGGACGTGGAAAGGGTGGGCGTGGATGACCGCCTGGACGTCCGGGAAGGATTGGTAGATGAGGAGATGGGCTTTGCCCTCTCGGGAGAAGCGGGGGTGATGGAGCCAGTCGTCCAGCGTCAGGGGGCCGCTGAGGATGTCCTGAGGGGACAGTTGCCAGTGGTATCGGCTGCCGCTGTATTTGGGGGTGATGTAGAGGGTGTCGCCTTCTCTGGCACTGATGTTACCTCCGGACATGTCGGTCAAGCGCCGTTCGAACATTCGGCGCCCGATTTGAGCAATTTGTTCGGGGAGAGATGCCATCAGAAACCTCCATGGTAATATAACAAAATTATATCATATTGTCAAATGTCAATAGCAAAAGTGACCATTTCAAAAGTATGAAAAAGTGTTTAGACGGTGAAGAGGAGGGTATCAGTGGAGTAATCCTTCCTGGATCGCTGGAACCTCTGGCCGTGCCTGATGTTCTTTCGTACTTGGAAGGATGAGCTGGGTAGGCGATTCAAGATGGGAGAAACCATACTTGCGAACACGCGAAGAACGGTATCGTTCTATACGCGGTTACAAGCATCTCCAGTCCGCTTTAGGGGTTAGACGCTTGATTGCCTTGGCTGTCAATCATCTTACTGAGGCCTTGCGGTTGATGGAGTGGATGGGCTGAACTAACCCATAAGTCATCGGGCTTTTCCCCTCATATCTTTTTCCCCGTTGCTTACCGGATTTGAAACAATCACCAGTGAAATCGGCGCTTTGCGTGTCGCACAAGATAGTCGTACAATAAGTATTGTAAGACGCAAAACCCCTAAAAACAGCCCAAAAATGCCCGTTTTTGGGGCTAAAAAGGCGTCTAAATCGTGTCGCACAATGTTTTTAGCCGAAGGAAAACCCGCCAATGAACCCTCTGGATGACTTCCTCGCCACCCTTACCAGCCCGCGCACGGTGGAACGCTACCGCGCCGCGCTGGACGAATTCACCCGCTGGTACGCCCAAACCAGCGGCAGAGAACCCGACTGGCATCTGCTCACGGCGGTCGAGATCAAGGACTACCTGGCCTACCTGCACAGCGTGCGGCGGCTTTCGGCTGCCAGCGTCAACCTGCGCCTGGCGGCGATCCGCTCGTTCCTGCGCCATCTGGGGCGCAGCGTGAAGGTGAAGGGGGCAAAGCAGGTCACGCCGCCGGTGAAAGCCCTCTCGCCGCGTGAACTGGGCCGGCTGCTGGCTGCCGCCGAGCGCAGCCCGCGAGACACTGCCATCCTGAACCTGCTGGCCAGGGCGGGCTTGCGGGTGGGGGAGGTGGTGCGCCTGCGGCTGGGGGATGTGGAGATGAACGGACGCAGCGGCTGGGTGACGGTGAAGGGCGGCAAGGGCAACAAGAGCCGCCGCGTGCCGCTGAACGGCGAGGCGCGCCAAGCCCTCAAAGTCTGGCTGGAAGCGCGTCCGCAGGGGGCAGAGGACTGGCTGTTTCTCTCGCGCACGGGCAAACCGCTTTCGGAGCGGGATGTGCAGCGTATGGTGGCGGAGTACGGACGCATAGCGGGGGTAGAGGCCACGCCGCATGCCTTGCGTCACACCTTTGCGACCCGCGCAATTGAAAAGGGGGTGGATGTGGCGACCTTGCAGGCTTTGTTGGGTCATTCCCGCTTGGAGACGACCGGGCGATACCTGCACCCGACCGCCGAGCGGATGCAGGAGGCGGTGGAGGGGGTGTGAGGGAGGGGGAAACTGGCAAGCGTTACTGGCGGGCGGGGGAGTTAGCGAAAAAATGCCAAAGGGCGAACCCGCTTTTCGGCGCTGAATCCCTGCGGGCGGAGGCGAAGCCCCCCCGCCCGTCCGCGTGCAAGCGATGTTGGTTGCGTTTTACTCATCATCCGCACTAAGTTTTGGAAAGTAATCATTTATATCAGTAGGTTGCAATGCCCATCTGTAAGCAGGATGAACTTCCCAGTCAAACCCAAAGTCAGAAATCTGAGACGACAAGTAACGATTTTCTTCAAAATACTTACGAATAATTGTGCCATCAGACTTTTCTTTTCGAGCAGTTATGAAGTTAATTTTATAAAGAAAAGCAGCGAGGTCCTTTTTATCTGCTTCTCTCTGATTTGCAAATATGAACCTGCCCTGTTCCATAATATTGCCGATTTTACTTAATAGTTGATCAGTCCGATAAATGTAACCTTCCTTTGCGGTTCGCTCTTTTCTATTAGGACGCATATTCATTATAAGCCGTTCAATTTCAGGTAATTCTGACCTATATTCATTGATGGTATCTTGAATTCTACCTTGTGAGTACTCCACAAAAACAGCATCGAAATCTTCAGTTTGAATTATGGACGATTTCCGCTGATAAGCATGTCTAGCTGCTAATGTGCAAAGCTTGATTAGGTCACGTGGACGTTTTCTTATCAACGACATTAGTACCCTATACATTGGAGCATTTTCCCAATGCCCCTTGCCAATAAATTTTGTTTCCGTAATTGGTTTTAAGTATTCAGCCAACTTAGATTGACTCAATTGTAATAACGTGTTTTCGTCAACATTCCGCCCAAAGAAAGTTTCAATTCTCTTAACTAAGAGAGCAAAGATTTCATGATTTGTCCATGTATGCCAAACCACAGATCCTTCTATCTTATCTGTGGATTCATCCGATGTCCGCACGAGATAATAAACATCCGAACGTAAAGCAATACGAAAAAAAACATTTCGATTTTCATTACTAATATCTCGTACTGCGTTTAATAAAGCGGAGATTCTCGTTACATCGTTTTTGCGCCCCTGCCAGCCCCTATCTAGGTCATCTATATAAACTGTGACGCGAGGTTTTTCCAAAAAATTAAGAATAAAATCTCGTTTGTCTGTCGGATAATATGCATTATTAATGTTTATCAGTGTATCAACAATAAAATCAAGTATAGCCCCCCGAAAATTTTTTGGAGATTGATTTAAGTGTTGAGAAATCCCCAAATAATCAAATACTTTTTCTGAAATTATTTTGAAAAGCCCTGTTTGCCAACTTCTTACCGTATGCAAAAAATCTGACGTATCAACGCCTAGATCAGTAATGTCATTAGGTTTGATCAAGACTGACACAATACCATTCGGATGGTCTTCCATAACGGCCATTTTCAGTAGAGCTGATTTGCCAATTCCTTTGTGACCTACAAGTATTCTGAGTGGTAAATCGGTCACAATTCTTTGATACACACTGCTCTTAAAATAATATTCTTTAAGGCGAACAGGATCTTCATCTTCTGCAGCTTCATGCCCAAACAGTCTTTGAATATTTGTTTCGGTAAATTCAACCATGTTTTATTCCCTATCTAATCCTTTTTAGCGGGTCTATTCCAAGTGATTCTAGTTTTCGGTTTAACTCGTCTATTCTCTTTTGCGACTTGACCGGCTGAACAAAAGCATAGTCGAATAATTGTGTTAACACATCTAAAATCCATTCTGCTTCCCCGTTTTCTACTTCTACAATCTCTCCCGTATTTTGATTTTTTATTGGATGAGCGGCAAAATTTCCAACTTGCCGAATCGCATCTACTGCTCCTGATATTTCGGAAGGTAAGTTAGGCAATTTTAGGAATTCGTCTATTTGTTCCGATAAATTACGTTTGTTAATTCCGTACTTATCTCTGAGTATCTGTTGGAGAAGTCGTCTACTTAGGGCCGCACTAGCTTTAGGACTAAAAGGTAGAATAGAATTTGCTTCATTGTAAGCATCTCGATATTCTTTAGGTATCTCTTCGTCCGTTACACGAGGTGAAATTATGGGATAAAGAATGATTTCTTGTTGAACTTCAGATAATTCGCCATTATCGTCCACCCACCTATATTTACCAATGTGTAACAATACAATTAAGTTATTGCATTCCGGACATAATCCGTGAACAAACTCTTTCCCTAAACCCGTATTTGTATAGTCGTTATCGGGAAACGCAAATTGTGCTTTGACATCAAGTCTTATGCCAGTATAGCAATATGGACACTTCATTGTATTCTTCCAATTTGTCTTTTTTCGAAAGGCAGCAACCAACGATTAATTATACGGATTCTTGATACGCTGTAATTATGCCGTATAGCCAACCCATAACCGTTTGTTACACGGATACTACGCTTGATTATTGCAAACAACGATTGCATCCCAATCTTAACCTATTGTACACCATCATTTTTTTGGAACAACCCTTTATGAGCGATCAATCTACCCAAAAACCAAGAAAGCTGCTTGACCAGCTCCGCGACGCCATTCGTCTAAAGCATGACTCCTCCAGCGCCGAGAAAACCTACGCTCACTGGGCAAATCCGGCTATCCTGTTTCACAACCAACGCCATCTGGATGAGAGAGGCATGAACGAGCAGATTCAATCCGTAGTCCGAGCCTGACCTCTCATTCCATCTGTTCCGCTAATTTGTCCAAAGCAACTTCCAAATTATATTCGGCTTGTAACCCCAACCAAAACGGGGGCGAAATGCCAAAATTACGGTCTATTTGAGTCTCCGTATCGGTTGTGATGCTGCCTTGTCCCCAAACCATTTCATTGATGTCACATGGATCAACGCCAATTTTAATTACCAACCGGCGTTCAAGCAAGTATTACGGTTCGGCTTACAAGGACAGCCCAGCGCTTTATGCCTTACCTATTCATAGCGCAGCGCTTCGACCACATCCAATCGGGTTGCCTGACGGGCTGGCACAATCGCCGCCAGCGCACCAAACAGCAAGCCCACCGCCACAGCCGACAAAATACCAGAGGCCGGGAAGATATATTCCATCGGGAAGCCCATTGCCTCAAAGGCTTTGACCGCCATCACTCCCATGTAAAGCCCGGCTAAAATTCCAAAGGCCGTGCCAATCGCTGCCAAAATCAGCGCCTCTGTAAGGATGATGGTGCGCACCTGTCGGCGGTTTGCCCCCACCGCCCGCAACATGCCGATTTCGCGGGTGCGTTCCAGTACCCCGATCGCCAGCGTATTGACCATCGCAATCAGAGAGGGAATGGCAAGGAAAGCTGCCATCGCATACATAGCGATGAACACGGCGTCAAACATACGAGCGTTTTCTTCGACATAGGCTTTCCCGTTCAGTAGTTTGAATTGCGGGTAATCTTTCATCAATGTCATGAAGGCATTTTCGACCTTTTGCCGGTCTGCATTGGAAGCAAGATTGATCTGGAAAAATACATCTTCCTGCCGGCCAAAATCCAGCGCAAGGTTGGCCTGAGAGATGTAGGCCGTGGTCGTTTTGGCGTTCAGATAATCGGTCGCAAGCCCTACTACCCGATAGGTTTTCTTTCCAGTGGGAGTGATCATTTCGACCTCATCACCCACTTGGATGCCGGTTGCCGTCGCCAGCACGCCATTGACAATCATCGCCCGTTGATTTTCCAGCGCACGAAAAGCCTCATCCGCATCGCCGATGGTGAATGAGAGCGCATCTAACTGACGGTAGACTTGTGGATCAATCCCCAATACGCCCACAGCAATATCACCGATTTGAGCAGCCCCAAAGCGCAGCGTGCTGACCAGTTCCACACCCTCCACCTTGCGCAGATCATCCGCCAAATTTGGGGAAGCGCCCGTGTTCGACCCCCACACGGCAAGCGTTGGCGGAACCAGCAGATAGTCGCTGCCCAAACTTTTTTCCATAATTCGCGTAAAGGTCAAGGCAATCGAGGTAAGGATCGAAGCCATCATCACCACCACGGCTAAGGCAATCATCGTCGTAGAAGCGGTCACAGTCGCCCGCCCCGGTTGACGGCTCAGGTTGCCCTCCGCCAGTTGAGCAGTGCCGTTCCGGGCAAAAAGCAGCTCCAGCAGATTTCCAAACAGCGCCGCAATTGGATTAATCAGAGCGGGCGCCATAAGGATCAAGGCCACTACGAATAGTACGGCTCCTAAACCAATCAGGGCAGCCTGCTGACTGAACAAGATGCCGGCCGCCAGCGCCATCAACACCACACCACTCCAAAATGAGAGGCTGGCAATTCGCTTGAACGACACCTTCCCCATTGAAGGACGCAGCGCTTCCAATGGTGTGATGCGGGATGCCGAATAAGCCGGGAGCAAACCAGCCACAATCGTGATGCCCACACCTAACACAATGGATGTAACCAGCAAAACCGGCGAAACCTCCGGCGGGCCAACCGTAATGTTCAGGAATTGCTTTCCAATCGGCACGATCAACTGCAAGATCAGTAGGCCAAACAGGTATCCCAACACCAGCCCGGCAGCCGTACCAATCACGCCTTGCAGCAACCCTTCGGTAATGATCAGCCAGCGGATGGTGCGGCGGTTTGCGCCTAAAGCGCGCAGCATGCCAATATCCCGCCGGCGTTCGGCTATGATGGTACGAAATGTGTTGAAGATAATAAAGCCGCCCATCAACAAAGCCAGAAAACCCATCAAAACGAAAATCAACTGGGCATTTTTGAGGTTGGTGAAGATTTCCGAGCCGGTTTCCAGCGCACCGATTTTGAATGAATCGCCCACAACCTCGCTAATTCGTTTTTGAACTTCCGAGCGACGCGTTTCATCCAGCGTACCAAAATTGGCATCAATGACATTGATCTTACCCCGCATGTTCATCAACCGTTGAGCTTCGTCAAGGGTCACCAGCACTTCTTCATTGCCCGGCATCATCCGCTCTGGCAAAATGCCCACAATGGTTAACTCGGTCAACCCAACGGCGGTTGGCAGGGTCATCGTGCCGCCCAACTGGACATTGACCTCTCTTGCCAGTGAACGGGTAATGACCGCCGCCTGAGTGTCCTCCGGTTCGAGGAAGCGCCCCTCCACAACATTGTAGGCAATCATCTGACGACCCAGCAGCGGATCAATCCCCTTCAACACCAGCGCGGTGATCCGGTCAAAGGCCTGCGGATCATGGTCGAAGTAATCCGCAGGCAGGTTGATGATGCGTTCCAGCGAACCGCTGGCGACTTCCACGCCTTCCACCGCGCGCACTCTTTCCAAAACAGCCGGATCAAAAGCCTCTCCGGTTCTATGTGTAATGGTCACATCCACCTGTCCGGCAACTGCCATCACCTGAGTCTGGTAAGCCTTGACGAAGGTGGGCAAAAAGGTATTCATTCCAAAAATGACCAGCACCCCAAAGCTAATCGCCAGCGTCGTCAGTACGCTGCGCAGTTTACGCCCGCTGAGATATCTCCATGCCAGAGTCAAATACAGGTTCATCTTTCGCTCCTTTGGTGTATCCTCAATCGCCAATTTCCCGCATTCTATCCAGCACGGCATCAGCCTGTTCACCGTTGCGGTGTTCTAAAATCGTTTCGTCCACAATTTTTCCGTCTTTGAGGAACACAATCCGGTCCGCATAGGCAGCAATGCGCGCATCGTGCGTCACCATGAGGATGGTGCGTTCCCATGTCGAGCAGATTTGCCTCAGCAAGGTGGCAATTTCCTCCGACGCCCGTGAATCCAGGTTGCCGGTTGGTTCATCGGCCAGAATGAGCGCCGGGTCACTCGCCAGCGCACGGGCAATGGCAACCCGTTGTTGCTCACCGCCGGAAAGTTCAGCCGGATGATGATTCATCCGATGCTCCAGACCAACCCGCTCCAACCATTCCTGTGCCCGTCGGCGGGCTTCCGCTGGCCGGGTTCCATCCAGAATCATCGGCAAGGCCGTATTTTCCAGTGCGGTCAGCACCGGAATCAGGTTGAAAAATTGAAAAACAAAACCCATTTTCCGCCGGCGGATGGCGGTAACCTCATCATCGCTGAGTGTGGTCAAATCCTGACCATCCAGAAAGACCTTTCCCATTGTGGGACGATCCAGCCCGCCAATCAGATGCAGAAGGGTAGATTTGCCGCAGCCGCTGGGTCCCATCACGGCAACAAATTCCCCCGGCCGGATAGAAAGGTTTACGCCATCCAAAGCATGAATGGCTGTTGGTCCATAACCGTAAATTTTGGTCAGGTCTTGAGCGGTAACGATTGAATGATTCATGATGCCTCCAAGAATTCAGATTGACAATGGGTTGGTTACGGGTTGTGTTTGGGCGGACGTCCGCGGGGACGCAGCTCCGGCTCTGGTATCGGCTGCCGTTGCACATCGTCCAGCCGACTCTCGATCATCTCCAGCCAGCGCAAATCAGCCTCCACATGCATGATCGCCTGATCCAGGAGGAGAATATGCGCCAGTGAAATGCGCGGGTCCAACTCCATACGCATGGCAGTCAAGCGATGCAATTCCTGAAACAGGCTGGTGCGTTGCAGGTAAATCAAACGTCGCGGGTCGGTGTGACCGGTTGCCAGCGCCAGCATTAACTTCAAGAAAAATTCATCCCGTTGATGCTCCACTTTAACCGGCGCTTCGAACCAGCGGCGCAGTTCCTCCTGGCCGGCTGGAGTGAGGGTGTAGCAGCGTTTGGCTGCATCCTCCCCCTCTTCACCCGTTTCTTCGGCAATCAGCCCGTTTTCTTTCAATCGGGTCAGTGTGGTATAGACTTGGGCTGGTTTGAGTTCCCACGCCTCGCGTCCACCCATCACCGTCTGAAAAGCCTGCAACAGTTCATAACCATAGCGGCTGCGCTGGTAAAGCAAACCTAATAATGCGTTACGGACAGACATAGCAAAAAATACTCATCGGTTTACCAAATTGAGCAAAAATATAAAACCGATAAGTATTTTTGTCAAGAGGATTGGGCTAACAGAGGATTGGGCTAACAGGGGGTTGGGCTACTCCATCCCATGCCCGGCCTTGTCGAAAGCAGGATTATCCGCCATTCAGATAATCGCTCAAGGCTTGTAAAACCCTGCCCAATTCTTCACCGGCAGCATATACCTTGTCGGCAAGTTCCAGCAGCGGGGTGGATTTACCAGCCTGTTCCAATTCGGCTGCCATGCCGGCCAGCTGAGACGCGCCCAGCGTCGCGCTGTTGGATTTCAAGGTATGGGCTGAACGCACGAAACGGGCGGGGTCATTGCTGCTCATGGCTTCTTTGAGAGTGTCCAGTAATTTGGGCGCATCGTTCAAATAAGAACGGATAATATCCTCGATGAAACTATCCGCATCTTCGCCCATGAAATCACGGTATGAATTCAATGTACTCAGGTCAAGAGACATGTTCACCTCGTCTGATCTTTAGATAGGCGCTTTCCAGACCGCGCATCAATTCTTCCACCCGTATCGGCTTGGAAATGTAATCATCCATACCCAGCGACAGATACCGTTCGCGGTCGCCTTCCAGCGCGTTCGCGGTCATCGCAATCAAATGCGGGCGCTGTTTGGGCGGGTAACGTCGGCAGATTTCCTGAGCGGCTTCTTCGCCGTCCATTTCCGGCATTTGCACATCCAGCAATACGACATCATAATGCTGGCGATGCAACGCTTCTAAAACTTCCAGCCCATTCGCCGCCACATCCACATGGTAGCCCATGCGTTGCAAAATCCCTACGGCCACTTTCTGGTTGACCAGATTATCCTCTGCCAGCAGAATGTGGAGGGGATACCGATGGGCAAAGGTATGGTCAATCACTGGTGCGGTATGTTTCTTCGGCTGTAACCGCTGCTTATGGTTCAATACCGAATGGATTGTTTCAAATAACTGGTTTGGCTTGAGCGGTTTATACAGCACAGTAGTAAACAAATCCTGCGTAGCAGTTTCCGGTTTGTAGCCCAGGGAGGTGAACAGAACCATCGGCAGGTTTTGACCTTCCGGCAGTTTACGAATTTCACCTGCAACGGCTATTCCGTCCAATTCCGGCATTTGCATATCAATCAAAGCAATATCAAATGTCTCGCCTTTGCGGATCAACTCCAGCGCTTCTGCTCCACTGGCAACCGAGTATGGCTTCATCTTCCAGCGGGCTGTTTGACGTGAAATGATCATGCGGTTCAGGGCATTATCATCCACAATCAAAATCTTGCGCTCTGCCAGTTCGTCGGTATGGATTTGATGGGGCAGCAAACGTGTCGCTTCGGTGGCTTCGGCGCAAATGGTGAAGTGAAATGTGGAACCTTTACCCAACTCGCTTTCGACCCAAATTTCCCCGCCCATCATTTCCACCAGCCGCTTGCTGATAGACAGCCCCAAACCGGTGCCGCCGAATTTCCGCGAAGTAGAGGCATCTACCTGAGTGAAAGGTTGGAACAGGCTGTTGACCCGTTCTGCGGGAATACCGATGCCGGTGTCCCGCACCGCAAAATGAACTTTGTACTCGTTTTGATCGTTGATTTTTTCGGCTTCAACGGTGATGAAGACCCCGCCTTTCTCGGTAAACTTGACGGCGTTGGAGAGCAGATTGACCAGAACCTGCCGCAGGCGGGTTACATCCCCCATCAAACGGTTGGGCGTGTTTTCCTGAATCAGGTACGAAAGATCCAATCCCTTTTCAGAGGCTTTGGAAGCCAGCAAATCCATTGCCGACTCGATGCAGTCGCTTAAATAGAACGGCTGCTTTTCCATCACCATTTTTCCAGCCTCGATCTTGGAGAAGTCAAGAATATCGTTGATGATAGTAAGCAGGGAATCGCCGCTGGTGCGAATGGTCTCGACAAAATTTCTCTGCTCGGCATCCAGCGAGGTATCCAGCAGCAGACTGGTCATTCCGATGACGGCATTCAACGGAGTGCGGATTTCGTGGCTCATATTCGCCAAAAATTCGGCTTTGGCTTGAGCAGCGGCTTCCGCCTGCCGGCGAGCTTCCAGCAGTTCACTGATGTCATGATATATTCCCAGCACACCAATCGGTTGATCATCCACCACGACCGGCACGCCGAAAATTTCTACATCCACCTGGCTGCCATCCTTGCGCTTACGCTGCCCAATCAGGTGAACTTTACCACGACTGACCACTATTTCATTAAGGGACTTTGCGATTTCCAATTCATTTTCCGGTACGATCAACTTGTCAATATTCTGATATTGAATTTCATCCCGCGAATATCCAAACAGGTTTTCAAAAGCCGGATTGCAGCCGGTGATACGATGATGATGATCCAGTGTGACAATGGCCACAGGAGTATTCTCCACCAGCGTTTCAAAATAGTGTTTCTGCCGGCGGATTTCATCTTCAGCCTTGCGCCGTTCGGTGATGTCTTCCATCACCGAAATGACATACTTGATCGAGCCATCCTCATCGCTGAGCGGGATCGAAGTCTGCTGGTTGATGAAGAGCGTCCCATCCTTGCGCTTTTCAATCAATTCGCCCTGCCAAATTTGCCCCTTCAACACCTGATCGGCAATTTGGCGATAAAAATCATCGTCATGCGCACCCGAGCGGGAAAACCCCAATGTCTTACCAATCACTTCCTGCGGCAAGTAACCGGTCAACTGCGTGTAAGCCGGGTTGACCCAGACGACCCGGTCTTGCGGATCGGCCAGCAAGACGGCATTCGTAATATGGTTAAGGATGACGCTGTGCAGACGCAGTTTTTCCTCATTGATGCGGTTTTTCAAAATGGTGGCAAGGTCGCCGGCCACTGCCTCTAAATCCAACGGGTTCCAGGTTTCATCATTAACCGCATTTTCATCAATGTAAACTGCCAGCACCGCTTCCAGTTGACCATCTACTTCAATGGGCACATACAGGTTGCCATGAAAATGATCGCGCCGGATCGAGGAGATTTCGTTCTGACAGGTCACAAATTGGATTGCATGATTTCGCATGGCGGCCCCGCAGCGACAATAGCCGTCCGGCACAAGGCGGCAAAATTGACCCGCTTTTGGATCTAAATAACGTTCCGCCACAATTTTCAGGCTGTTTGAAGCCTTGTCATGCAAGAAGATACCCGCCTGTTTGGCAGAAGCAAGAATGGGTAATTCCAAAATCAAATCCAGAGACTGCACAAGAGTCTCTTTCAAGGGTAAATTCTGCAAAGAAATCTGCAATAATTGATTTAGGATGTATTGGGTTTTATAGGCTTGATCCAACCGGTTGACCCGCTCAGTGACGGTGCTTTCCAGTTTATCGTTGATGGTTACCAGCGCTTCTTTTTCTCGGCCCAGCCAATAAAACACGATGCCCAGCACCAGCGGCGCGGATGAGACCACCCAAATTACGTGGTTGACCTCGTACATTTCAATCACAGAATCCCAGCCACGAAAACTCGCATTTTTAGAAAACTCCACCGCCAGCGAAAACGCCGGAAACAGAAAGCCAACCGCAAAGCCGATCAGGCCGTACTGAACGGCTAGTCGTTTTCTTAACCAATCAATGAGCATCGCCTTCCCACTCCATGAACATAAACCATCAAGGCGTAGCCGTTGAAACAAATCGTAGCGTACCGACATCCAGCCCTTCACCCGGCAGAACGGCAATCTGAAATTCATGCCCAACCCGTTGATCGGCCACAATCAAATACTGTTTGCCGGCTGGCACGCCATTTACCCGGAAGAAACCATTCGAATCCGTGAATGCCGTAATGTTTGTACCCAGGATGTAAATTTCTCCGTGAAAAGGCTGCCCATTTTCGTCTACAACCACACCTTGGACGCTGCCAGTACCCCTTACCAGTTGGGCGCTATCCGAACGCGCCCAAACAAGCGCCGCCAAGGCAATTACCGTAACCGCCAAGATCAAAATAATCCCTTGCTGCGGGCTTAATCGTTTTTTAGAAGGCAGATCCTCCCGCAATCCGTTGCGAAAATCTTTGAGCGAAGGTGACTGTTCGAAATTCATCTTAACCTCACCGGTCGAATCCCAATTTACTTAACTTCCAGAATGGAAAAATAAGAAGTGCAGGCAGTGGTGTTGCTCCACGCGCGAAAGCCCACTCCTCCATCTTTGTACACATGATCGGTAACTTCTAAGATTTTTTCTCCGTCAATCAAGACCGTAAAAGTTGCCCCCTGAATCACAATATCAATATCGTGTGGGGTGTTGTAAACAGCAAAGTCAGCGGGGATGTCGGCTTGAGCGATGGGCTTCCAAATCTCCTTGCCGTTCATCCAACGGCGAATCAGAAAAGCCCCGTTGGAAAAGCCATAGGATTTCATGCCGGGGTCATATTGAAAAACGTAACCGGAAGCGCCCTGTTGCCCGAAGGTCGTTCTGAAAAACACGCCAAATCCCGACCCCTGATCAATGACAACATCTTCCAGATGGATCACATAATCCCGCAATTCCTTTTCCATCGAACATTGATTGAAGGTCTGGGTTGATCTCCAGCAAAAATTGCCGGATTTGATTTGAGGAGCGCTGCCTGTGCTTTGCCAGCCCGTCAGGCCCTGTGAAAAGTCGTCCTCACAGAGGGCTACCGGTTTTGTAGAAATTGCGCAGGTGCCGCTGCTGGAAAACATGCTGACGACTGCGCAGTACACATCCCGCAGTGAGATGCCAAACAATTGTAAGATCAGGATCAGCGCCACCACGGCTAGAGCCATGATAAGCCCATATTCCAGCAAACCCTGCCCTGACTCGAACGATCTCTTCCTCATAACGAACCTCCCTGCCAATTCACTTTTGCCTGGCTTTCATCCTTTTTTGAACGCGGACGAAAGCTTCGGAATACGGTTTGGTCGGATTTTTCTTGTGATCCAACTTGCTCCAGTAAAAAGCAAAATCCTCGAATAAACCACCTAAAGCGCTTTCTGGCGCTGCAAAGACGGGCGGTTTACCCATCGTTAGCGCATTGACCAGTTCCTCACCGGCAAAAGGCAAAACAATCTCGACCCGTTTTTGGAGCGCTTTTTCAATTTCTTCTCTCGGCAGCCCTTTGCCCTTGAATGTCCAATTCAAGACCAGTTTTACCTTATCGGGCGGATAACCAATTTTGGCAAACACATCCAGAGCAATGCTGGCACATTGCACCGCTGCCAGTTCCGGCACAAGGACAAGCAAAATTTGATCGGCGTGATCCAGCGCCGCAAGGGTTGTTTCCGAAAAATTGTGCGGAAGGTCAATCACCAGGTATTCGTTTTGCCGAGCAAGCAGGGTCAGGACTTGTTTGACCTGATCGGCATTCAGCAGTTCCGCCTCATAAGGACGGCGCGGAGCTGCCAGCACATTCAATCCGGACTCGTGTTTCAGCAAAACCTGATAGATCACCTCATCATCCATTTCTTCAGCCGGAATTTTGGACAGCTCGGCCCAGCTGTGACGCAGGGGTAGATCCAGCATCAACGCCGAAATTCCATTTTCGAGCGCCAAGTCCACCAGCACAACCGGCTTCTTCCATAACTGGCTGAGACCAAGGGCGGTATTCGCCGCAATCGAAGAAACACCGCTGCCTCCCCGTAACGAGAAGACAGCAATGGTTTTGGCTTCACTGTTCGCCGGTGAGGGCAGGTAGAAAGAAGAACGCCGCAGGGCTGCCTGAACCCGTGCCAGAAATTCCTGTGGCTGAAACGGCTTGGGAATGAAATCATCCGCGCCTGCTTCAAAGGCCTTAAGTCGCTCCTCCAACTGATTGAGGGAAGTCAGAATCAGGATCGGTAAACGAGCAGTGTCGGAGCGATCTCTCAACCGGCGGCACAATTGATACCCATCCATTTCGGGCATCATCACATCCAGAATTACCAAATCCGGCATGACTTTGGGAATGTTTACCAAAGCATCCGTAGCGCTGGCAGCCGCATAAACCTCGTAACCTTCTTTTTTGAGGATGCCACCCACTAATTTACGACTGACCTCATTGTCATCCACAATGAAGATCTTCTCACGCATAGCGTCGCCTCCACCTGATCTAAAAAAATTATAAATGCGCGGCTTTGCGTTTGCCGTAACATCTCTGTAAAGAATACTTTCAGTTTTGTAAGTTCGTAACAATTTTTCCAGAAAATGTCACCTCACAGAAGGCTTATTTGACACGGTTTCGGGGTATGGGGATGAAGACAAAAGATTTTCTACACCCAATGATTGTTTTTCAGGTATTCAATGATAAGCGGTCATCTCTACCAGAAGACCAACCAGCAAGTTGGTCGCACTGAGCGAGCGAGCAGATTACCCACGAACAGCGCGGTTGCCACCCTCACGTTCAGGGAGGCGAGGAGGGAATGAGCATTTTCAGCCAATGGCAAGCGTAGCGTTTGAAGCAGATCAACGCAGACTCTTGAACCAGCATCCCTTATGGGGATGATATTCCCTTGCGAGGACGCTGAACCCAACAAGAAAAGCCCGCCACACTGGGCGGGCATCAGGGATTACGGCGTTTTTCCCCATTCGATTTTCCAGGTGACTCACCAGGGACTCGAACCCTGAACCCACTGATTAAGAGTCAGTTGCTCTGCCAGTTGAGCTAGTGAGCCGCTTCGTGCACGGCGTATTATATCCCAAATTTTTGCGGTGGTCAAATGATAGCGGCCAATCGAAGATCATGGCGGTCAAGTCACCTTTTTTCAGTATTTTCAGCCTTTCTCTCAACAAACATGCCTGCCGAGTTTACAGTATTGTTATTTTCATCATACATTCCTTGACAAACATAAAGTTTGATATTTATACTCAACAATATACAGTTCCTGAGCGACAGGGGGCAATCGCATTCAAACGATACCCAAAAAGGAACTAAAGAGGAAAACTCGCATGATGCTTGATAATGCTCCTGTCGCACCAATTCGGTTCTTTTCAAGTCTCAGAAACTACTTTCAAAAAATATTATTTTTTGTCTTACTGGTTGGTCTGCTGGCAACGACCGTCCAGCCGGCCGCAGGGTTTTCACTCCCCCGCTCAACTCCTTCTTCCCTTAGCAAAACCGTTCAACTAAATAGCCTGAACAGCACGGTGCATCAGGTCGTCCCTAACGATGATGGCACGATTTACCTGCCTCTCGTCAGTCGCGGGGTAAATACCGAAAACTGGCCGACTCTGGCAGCCAATCCCCAACGCACTTCCTGGATCAGTCACGAGGTTACCGGCAATTTATCCATTCAATGGTACCGCCCCATTGAAGCTTACATCCCCCAAAATGTGCAAATCATCGCTGTAGACGGGTTGCTTTATGTTTCCACCGCGAAAGGGCTCATCGTTCTCAACGCTGCTGATGGCTCGGTGGCATGGCGTTTCGATACTGAGATGCCGCTGGGTAATTCTCCCACGGTGGAGAACGGCGTCGTCTATGTCGGCGGTTATGACCGCAAATTGCACGCTTTGGACGCCCGTACCGGCCAGCATCTCTGGTCATTTTCCGGCGCAGGCAGTGGTTACAGCGCCAATCCCCTCGTGGTGGACGGAAAGGTCATCATCGGCAACCGGGATGGAAAGATGTACGCCATCGGCGCTCACAACACACCCCGCCAGGGCCAACTGCTTTGGTCATTTACGGCCGGCGGGCCGATCATTCTCAGCGCGGCTTACAGCAATAACACCGTCTATTTTGCAGCCGGTGACAATCGCGCCTATGCCCTCAACGCAACCACGGGGGCGCTCATCTGGCGCTCTGAAACCATGCCCGGCGAGCAATTTCAATCCTACTGGCCGGTAATTTATCAGGACAAGGTCATTTTTTCGGTCGCGCAGGGATACCGCACCAGTTCCCGCCCGGGCTTGAACAGTGTAACCTCGCAATCTGGCGGGACTTTCGGCACATACCGGGAATTGCAACTGGAAGGCATCTTCGAAGGTTTTCCTGAAGGAGAAATTGTCGGCGGTATTTACGGCCCGCAACCGGGGTCGAATGGTTTTCAGGTCGTAGATGCCAGCAGTGTTCTGGAATATCTGGAAGAAAATCCCGCCACCGATCCCTTTAAGCACAAACCATGGCGGCGCGTTTTTGTGATTTTGAATCAAAGCAACGGTCAGGAATACCGCTTCGACACCGACAATGACGGATTCGTCGAGTACGCCCCCTTTGCGTGGTGGGGCACCAATTCCGGCAACCGTTATCCTCCCATTATCGGACCGGATGGAACGCTCTATGCCGGCACCCTCTATCAATGCTGCTCGGACTCCAAAGGGCGGGTGATGGGATGGCGCTTGGGTCAATCTTTTTTGAGCGTGATCGGCGGCATGGGCGCGCTGGCCGAACCGCAGGCGATTTCCGGCGGCGGGAATTTTATCTACCGCAATCTGTGCTGCGACCGGGTTGGGGATTATTTTTCAGTCACTACCCCTGAGCAACCCCGGCAATTATGGTCTTACGACCTCAGCCAGCAAGCCCCCGGCTATGATCCCACCTGGGTAATCTGGCCGGGTTGGCCGCGGCTGCAAGGCTGGTACCGCGGCACGACCAACAGCATCAACGCCGCTTATCACAATCACGGCGACCAAAACCCGATCATCCCCCATCAGGGGCGGCTATTTACCCACCGCAGCAACACGATTATTGCCTACGGCGCTGGCGGCGGGCCGGGCTTATTACCCATCGTACGCATCAATCCACCATCTGCCGTTGGAAGTTCGCTGGACAACGCCGAACTGCTCAGACGGCTGGAAAACGAAATCAGCAAAATGATGGATGCGGGTCATCTACGGCCGGGCTATTACAATCCCGGTCAATTTGCAGCGAACAATTCCGAATTTGTGGACTATTTCGACAACCCCGGTGAAACCCTGTATGTGTTGAGCATGGCCTACCCGCTGCTTTCCCCAGACCTGCAAAACCGGCTGCGGCCGTATTTGCAGCAACATTTCAGCGCCTTTTTTGACCCTAACATGTACGCCACCATCGGTTGGAACACCGGTGCGCCGCGCGAGGAGATGATCCTCCCGCCCGAAGTTCAAGCCGACCTGGTCAATCATCCACCGCGCCCTCGGGCAAGGGGTTTCTCATGGGAATACCCGCCCTTCAATTTTTACGCGATGTGGAAGTATGCTCAAATCTTCCCCAACAATGTTGGCCGGATTTATGATCTGGCCCGCAGCAAGATCAATGTGCAATGGTCGGCTGGTCTTTCGAACGACCGCTTCCGCGAGCGGCCTTTCGAGCATAATGCTTATCTGGCCGGTTACTACGGCTTTCTGAGATTGCAGGAGATGGCCGGCCGCACGACACAGGACGCTCAATTGCGTAACCAGGTGACCAACGAATACAACCGCCTGCTGGCTTTACGGGCCGAGTTGTTCAGTAAAGACTCGTACTGGGTTGACCAACGATACCACAAAAAACATCTGGATGTATCCGCCAATTTTCTCTGGCTGGTGCCGGAAGTAGCCGATTACCTGCGCCAAAATCGCCTCAGTCAGGTACAAACCGCTGTACAGGAATACGAAGCGGTTGCGCCTTACTGGTTCGTTTCCCGCTTTGAATCCAGCCTGGGTGAAGGGGTGATGGCCAATCTTTACAGCATCAACGCGCTCTTTCAGGCCAAGGCATTGATTCTGCGCGAAAACAAAGCCCAACTGACCCGCTACATCGACACCCCCGCCTTTATCCGCGGTGATTTGTTCTACATCCTCAATCTGGTCACGGCCATTCAGGCTAGCCTTTAAAACTCACAGGCTAAAAAGGGGGGTGGGTTTAGCGCCCCTGCGCAGCACTCCGGTGGGAGCGCAGGGATGCGAATCACATCCCCCTGCGGTAACGCTGAGCCTCAGCCCAATCCCTTAATATTTCAGCGCCCCCGCAGGGATTCGAACCCTGAACCTCCAGATTCGAAGTCTGTCACTCTGTCCATTGAGCTACGGGGGCAGTTGAGCCTATTATACCGCAATTTCAACGCTGCTTGACACCTTTTTTCATCCCACCTATAATTGACCCATAGTCACTTCAAGCAGAGGTTACCTGCCCATGCCACGCGTCCGTGCCGTCTCCCCCGCCCAGAAAGATGCACGCCGTACCGCTATACTTCAGGCTGCCGCCGCTTTGTTTGAAAACGCTCCCTACGATCACATCCTCATGCAGCAGATCGCTGACCGCGCCGGCGTAGCCAAAGGTACCCTTTTCCTCTACTTCGAGTCCAAAGAACACCTCTTCCTCACCCTGACCGTTGAAACCCTCCAACGCTGGCTGAGCGACCTGCGCGCCGATTTACAGGCTGCCGCCCCCCCATTGATGACGCTTGCCTTCACCCGACTTGTGGAACGCAGCCTGCGTCGCCAGCCTGCTCCCGCCGGGCAGTCCATGCTGCTCCGATTGCTCAGTTTGCATCCTCAGCGTCTGGCAGAAGCCCTCCCTCCAGCCGCCGTCAGCGAACTCACCGCCCAACTTTACTCATCCATTCAACCCGCGGCGGAATGGATCGAAAGTCTGTTGCCGTACCTGCAACCCGGACAGGGCGAGGTAATTCTGCGGCGAATCATCGCCCTCTTAATCGGACTGCCGGGATCAGTCGCCCTGACCCCGGCCAATGATTCGCCTTCGGATGTCTTTGCGGATTTAGCGGCGGCTTTGAACCTGCAACTTTACGCGCTGGAAACGCTCCACCGCCGCAGAAATTCTGCCGCTTGAGTTTACTGTAAACTGAGAATGGCTTGCGCCGCCATCTGCAAAATTTGATTGGGCAGCAAACTCAACCCCACCACCGCCAGCGCCGAACCAACCGCCACCAGACTTAACCAGCCGTCCCGGCGGATGCGCGGCTCACCACTGCGCATGAACATCATTACCACAACGCGCAGATAGTAGTAGGCCGAAATCAGCGAGGAAAGCAGGCCAATCAAAGCCAGTTCCACATAACCCGCATCCACCGTTGCGCGGAAGAGGAACAACTTGCCCCAAAATCCCATGGTCAGCGGAATACCGGTCAGCGAGAGCATGAACACCAGCATCGCCACGCCCAGCCATGGGTACTTCAATCCCAAGCCGGCGTAATCCTCCAATTCAAGGCCCTGATAATCGGCCCGTTCTACTGAAATTACCACCGCCCACGCCCCAAAAGTAGTGAGCGTGTAGGCCAGCAGGTAGAACAACATTGCCGCCACAGCCTGACCAGCCACCTGCGGGTTGCCATAGGCCACAAAAGCCATCAACAAATACCCGCCGTGCGAAATGCTGGAATAGGCCAGCAACCGTTTGAGATTGGTCTGGGCAATCGCCAGAATGTTTCCCACCAGCATGGTCAAGGCCGCAATGCCCCAGCCAAGCGGCGCTATGTCGGCTGCCAACGTGGGGAAGGCCGTCAGGAACACCCGCAGCAAAACCGCCACGCCGGCGGTCTTAACCGCCACCGCCATGAAACTGGAAACCGGAGTTGGCGCGCCTTGATACACATCTGGCGCCCATTCATGGAAGGGCACAGCCGCCAGTTTGAAAGCGAAACCCACCAGCATCAGCGCCGCACCGGCAATGAACAGCGGCAAATTAACCGCCCCCTGCCCGAGCCGCTCGATGATCAGCGACAGGCTGGTTGTGGCAGTCGCACCAAAAATCAGCGCAATACCGTACAGCACAAAAGCGGAAGAAAACGTCCCCAGCAAAAAGTACTTCAAAGATGATTCTTCCGACTCGGCTCGCTCGCGTGCCAACCCGGCCAGCACATACAGCGGGATGGAAAGGAATTCCAACGCAAGAAAGACCATAATCAGGTTATAGGCCTGGGTGACCAGCATCATGCCGGCAATCGAAAAGAACATCAGCGGGTAGAACTCGCCACGCTCCAAATTCATGCGCTTGAGGTAGTCATGAGAAAGCGCCACCACCACCAATCCACTGACCAGATACAGCACATTCAAATAGACGGCAAAACCATCTACGATGATCATGTTTTGAAAGGCCAGCCCGCTGCCGCCCACTTGCGAAAGGGTTACCCCAATCGTCACCGCCAGACCTAAGGCTGCCAGCGCTGCCACAATGCCCTTACGGCCCTTCGGCACCCACAAATCCGCTACCAGCAGGAGCAGCGCCCAAACCAGCAAAACGAGAATTGGCAGTGTGAGAATGAAATCGCTCAGGTTCATTGCATCGCTCCTAAGGAATGGCCAGCACGGCCGTACTTTGTACCAGCGCGACCAGCCGTTCTACACTGGGATTGATCAAATCGAAGAAGGGTGCCGGGTACAAGCCGATCCAAAAAATCAACACCAGCAGCGGCACAAGCGTGATGACTTCACGGGCGTTCAAATCTTTCAGCGAGAGGTTGGCTTCTACCCGTACCGGCCCGAGAAAGACCCGTTCGAACAGGACCAGCAGATAAACCGCTGCCAGGATGACACCCACCGTTGCCGCTCCGGCTAAGTAGGGACTGTTCAAAACGGGCGAGCCAAACGCGCCCAGTAAAATGGTAAATTCGCCCACAAAGCCATTCAGGCCCGGCAAACCAGCGGAAGAGAGCATGACAATGAGGGTCAATGCCCCCAGAATGGGCATCACTTTCCAGATACCGCCAAACGCGCTCATCTCGCGAGTGTGACGGCGTTCATACAGCATGCCCACAATCAAAAACAACGCACCGGTGCTCAAGCCGTGATTGATCATTTGCAGCACGCCACCGGCCAGCCCCTGCTGCGTGAGCGCAAAGATGCCCAGCATCACAAAGCCCAGGTGACTGACCGACGAATACGCCACCAGTTTTTTGACATCTTTCTGCATCAACGAAACAGCCGCGCCGTACAAAATTCCGATCACGGCCAACACGGCCATGTAGGGTGCAGCCTGCAGGCTGGCTTCCGGAAAGAGCGGCAAATTGAAGCGCAAAAAGCCGTAGCCGCCCATCTTGAGCAGGACGCCTGCCAGAATGACCGAGCCGGCCGTCGGCGCTTCTACATGCGCATCCGGCAGCCAGGTATGCAGCGGGAACATCGGCACTTTGATGGCAAACGCCAGCGCAAAAGCGAGGAACAGCCACAACTGGGTTTGGGCAAACAACTGCCGCTGGAGCAGCAGATCATTCCACGCAAAGCTGCCCACTTGCAGGCCCATGACCAGAATGGCCAGCAGCATCAGCAGCGAGCCGAACATGGTGAACAGGAAGAATTTGACCGCCGCATAAACCCGCCGCTCACCTCCCCATACCCCGATCAGGAAGTACATTGGTACCAGCGTGAACTCCCAAAAGATGTAAAAGAGCACCAGATCGAGCGCCAGAAACACGCCGAGCATGCCGGTTTCCAGCAGCAGGAAGAACGCCATGAAGCCCTTGACGCGTTCTTCCACCGCAGACCAGGTTGAAAGGATGGCAATCGGGGTCAGGAAGGTGGTCAGCAAGACCAGCAGAATGCTCAGCCCATCCACACCCAGATAAAAATCAATCGAAATGCCGCCAACCCGCAGCCATGAGGTTCGATAGACCATTTGCAGATCGCCTCTGGCAGGCTCAAATTGAGCCAGCAGCGCCAGCGAAACCCCAAACGTTGCCAGCGAGGTCAGCAGCGCCGTCCAGCGAATGGCGTTTTTCTGCTCAGCCCTGAGAAACAGGATGATGAAAAACCCGACCAGCGGTAAAAAAGTGACCAGAAGAAGCGGATGAAGTCCGAAGATCATGAGAACTCCTCAATCCACAAGATGACAGCCTTAGCGCAACACCAGATAGGTGACCACCAGCGCCACGCCCAGCAGAATGGTCAGCGCGTAGGAGCGCACATACCCGTTTTGGATGCGCCGCCACGACTGAGCCGTAGCCCGCATCAGGTTGCCAACTCCGTTGACCACCCCGTCAATCACGCCCTGATCCACCGGTTGGGCGAAGAACTGCGCCAGCCGCAGGTATGGCTTGACCACCACCGCCTGAACCAGTTCATCCACCCACCATTTGTTTTCCAGCGCCAAAAACAGGCCGTTGAGCGGTCGGGCGAGCAGGTCGGGCTGATGCGCATCTTCCAGCGGCTTGCGCCCGTACACCAGCCACCCCGCCAGCAAACCGGTCAGCGCCACCGTTAACGAAATCAGCGCCACCGAAAGGATGAACTTGGCCGGCTCGACGCCAAAGAGGCTGTGCTCCAACCACGTTTCCAACCAGTGAGTGGTGGGGAAGTTGAGCAAACCACCCGCCGCCGCCAGCGCCGCCAGAATGATCAGCGGGACGGTTACCACCGCCGGGCTTTCCACCGCTTCGCCGGCGGCTTCGCTGCGCGGCTTGCCAAAGAATACCATCGCCAGTTGACGCGCCACGTAAAAAGCCGTCAAAAAGGCGGCTGCGGTCAAAACAATGTACACCGGCGGGTGGTGCAAACTGGCATCCGCCAGAATTTCATCCTTGGAAAAGAAGCCGGAAAGGGGAGCAACGCCAGCCAGCGCCAGCGCACCGATCAAATAGACCCAAAAGGTCAGTGGCATTTTTTCGCGCAAGCCGCCCATGTTGCGCATGTCCTGCGGGTCAAAGGCAGAGTGATGTCCCTCCGCATGGCTGCCGTGTGCAGCGGCGTGTTCGTGACCGTGTTCCATTCCCAAAATGACCGAACCGGCGCCCAAAAAGAGCAGCGCTTTGAAGAACGCATGGGTGATCAGGTGGAACATACCGGCTACGGCTGCGCCCATCCCCACCGCAGTAACCATGAAACCCAACTGGCTGATGGTCGAATAGGCCAGCACTTTCTTGATGTCATACTGACCGACTGCGATCGTCGCCGCGAAGAAAGCCGTAGCGGCCCCAACCCACATGACCACGTCCTGAGCCAGGGCGACCTGCTGGTAAAGCGCCTGCGAGCGCGCCACCAGATAAACGCCCGCCGTGACCATGGTAGCCGCATGGATGAGCGCAGAGACCGGTGTCGGGCCAGCCATGGCATCCGGCAACCACACATACAAGGGCAATTGCGCCGATTTACCGGTCACACCCAGCAGCATGAACAGGGTGATCGCCAGAATGACACCCGGCAGCGCAGCGGCTACCTGCGGCGCTTGCGCGAACACGGTTTCAAAATCCAAACTGCCGAAGTTGTAGAAAATCAGAAAAATCGCAATCAACAAACCAAAGTCGCCAATCCGGTTGACGACAAAGGCTTTTTTAGCCGCCTGCGCATTGGCAATTCCGCCTGCCCCTTTCTCGAACCAAAAGCCGATCAGCAGGTACGAACACAGCCCCACGCCTTCCCAGCCAACGAACAGCATCAGGAAGTTATCGGCGCTGACCAGAATCATCATCGCCGCCACGAACAGATTCAGGAACACATAAAAGCGGCGAAATCGCTCCGGATCTCCGTTATGACGCACGTCAGCGTGCATGTACCCAATCGAGTAAATGTGAATCAGCGTACCCACGCCGGCAACCACCAGCATCATGGTCACCGAAAGCGTATCCACGCGGAAGTTCCAGTCGGCGCTGAAATTGCCTACCGCCAGCCAGCGCAGAAAGTGGTAAGTACCCCCTTCCGAATGTCCAACCAGGCCGAATGCCAGCAGCGCCGCTACGCCGAAGGATAAACCGGCCGCCAAACTGGCAATAACGCCGATCCCTTTTTCTCCCAAACGTTTACCGAACAATAAATTAAGAAAAATACCCAGCACAGGGAAGAAAACAACCCACGGCGCAAGTGGTAATACCGTTTCAAAGTTCATTCAGTCTTCTCCCGTTCCCAGAATGAAAGCCTTAGCGGCAGCAAATTGCAGAAGTGGAAAGTCAAATGATTGCCCCCCTCACCCTTTGAGCATGCTCATTTCATCGAGATCAATGGTGCGTTTGGCGCGGAAGATTGCCACCATCAAAGCCAACCCCACCGCAACCTCCGCCGCCGCTGTAGTCATCACAAAAAAGACGAACAAATCGCCGTCCAAAATCTGATGATAGGCGGAAAAGGCGACAAACACCAGATTAGCCGCATTGAACATCAACTCCAGCGACATGAACACCACCAGCGGGTTACGCCGTAGAATCACCCCCAAAACGCCAATGGCAAACATCGCCGCAGAAAGAATCAGATAATAACTCATTGGCATCGTCTATCCCTCCACGGGTGTTTCAGGCTTTTGAATACCCGGTTTGGGCCGGGTGGGCCCTTCATGCTTGGAAAGCAGAATGGCTCCGACGGTAGCCGCCAGCAGAATGAACGCCGTTACTTCGAAGGGGAGCAGGTAACGGTTGAAGAGCAGCATGCCGATTTCCGCCGGGCTGGCAAACGTCTGCGGAATGATCGGGATGGATTGATGCGGCGTCGTGCGCAGCAGATAATACAAAACAATTTCAGCCAGAAAGATCACCGCCAGCAAAATACCCAACGCGCGCTGCCCGCGCAACGGCTCTTCCAGCATCAGATTTTCCGCCCCGAGCAGCATGATGACAAATATGAACAGCACCATGATCGAGCCGGCGTACACCGTAATCTGCGCAAAGGCGATGAACGGCGCCCCCAACGCCAGATACAACAAGCCCACTGCGATGAAATTAACCACCAAAAAGAGCGCCGAATACAGCGCATTGCGGCTGACAATCAACCCAATCGCCGAAACGATGACCGTCAAACCGAGAATTGCATACACCAGCAGGACGCCAATATCCATTCGCTTGGTTTTCCTCCTTAATCTTGTGGATCCTGCATGACCGGCACCGAGCGGGTATATTTGCCCGGTTCGGTCTTTTGCGGGGTCGGCTGACCACCCGGCGGCACCGGCTCTAACAGCATGTCCTTGGTATAGATGGATTGATGCCGATCCGTGAAGGATAACTCATAGTTGTCGCCCAGCACAATCGCTTCGGTCGGGCAGGCATCCTCGCAGAATCCACAAAAGATACAGCGCAGCATGTTGATTTCGTAGGTGCTGGCATAGCGTTCACCGGGCGAGTAGCGTTCCTCGTCGGTATTTTCGGCCGATTCGACGAAAATCGCATCGGCCGGACAGGCCGCCGCGCACAACGAACAGCCAATGCACTTTTCCAGCCCGTTTTCGTAGCGTTTCAGCACATGCCGCCCTTTGAAACGCGTCCGCACCGGACGCTTCACCTCCGGGTACTGAATCGTAACCGGTTCCTGAAACATCTCCCGCAGTGTAGTCAACAACCCTTTGATCATACCTTTAACCTCCTGCCAACACGACCACCGCAGCCGTGACGATCACATTCACCAAACCGAGCGGGAACATGATCTTCCACCCCAGCTGCATCAGCCGATCATAACGGATGCGCGGCAGGGTCGCCCGCACCCAAATCATGAAGAACAGCCATAGGGCAACTTTGAGGAACAACCAATGCGGCCCTGAAGCAAACACCCAACCAATAACCGGCAGATTGCTCAACATCGCCAACGGGGAAAGATACCCACCCAAAAACAGAGTCGCCCCGATCATCGAAACGGCGATCATCTTGATATACTCTGCCATGAAGAACAACGCGAACTTCATGCCGGAGTACTCGGCATGATAACCGGCCGTCAACTCCTGCTCGGCCTCCGGCATATCGAACGGCGCACGGTTGACTTCCGCCAGGGAAGCCGCCAGAAACAGCACAAATCCGGCCGGTTGCAGGAAAATAAACCACAAACCCTGCTGGGCGCGCACGATCTCCAACATGCTCATCGAACCGGTCAACAGAATTGGGCCGACAAACGAAAGTCCTAAAGCCAGTTCATAACTTATCATCTGCGCGGTCGCCCGCAGACCGCCCAGCGTGGCATATTTGTTGTTGGACGACCAACCCGCCAGGGTAATCCCATATACCGAAATGGAGGTCACCGCCATGATATACAGAATGGCAATATTGATGTCGGTCAGGTAAAGAGTATAGGTCTTGCCAAACAGCGTTACGGTTTCTCCCCACGGGATGACCGCAGTCACGACCAGGGCAGGGATGACGGTGATTACCGGCGCAAGGGTGAACAGCAGTTTATCGGCACCCGCAGGAGTCAATTCCTCTTTGAAAATCAGTTTGATGCCGTCCGCCACCGGCTGAAGCAAACCAAACGGGCCGGCCCGGTTCGGCCCAACCCGCGCCTGAATACGCGCCAGCACCTTTCGTTCATACAAAGTCACATAGGCAAACCCGCCGGTTAGCGCCAGAATAATGATCAGCGATTTGATGACCCATTCCCAAACTTGAGCGGCTGTCAACATGAATGCTCCTTTCAATCCGCAGATGCAACGGTCACGCGGTCTAATCGCGCGGTTTTCAGCGTGGTGAGCGGAATACCCGTACTGCGCGCCACCAGCCCAACCCCCAGCGGAAGTTCTTCATCGAATTCCAGCTGCACCTCGCCCGTCCAGCCATTCCCGCTCAGGCGAGCCGTTTCGCCCGCGCTCAGGCCAAAAGCGGCAGCCGTTTGCGGATGCAGCCGAATGGTCTTGCCCGCCAGCCGTTGATGCAGCAGGGTAGAGGGCAGGACGGTGCTGCCGCGGTCGTACAGGCGCGTAACCGGCACCAGCAGGATTTCGCCATCACCCGCCTTGACCAGTGTTCCCGTTGACAGATCACCCACTTTCAGCGGCTGTTCAACAGGCAGCAAGGGCAGGTGCACACCCAGCCCCTGATGATTGTCGTAAGCCGTGCCGCCGTAGTACAAATCCGACCGTCCGATGATCGGGTACTGCGGAGCAACTTCTGCCAGTTGGGTGTAGGTCAGGCCGGCGTAGGCTGGCAGCGTCTTTGCCAGCCGCAGGAAGACCAGCGAGGCGGCACGTCCTTCCAGATCCAGCCCAAGCGCCTTGCCAATTCCAGCCGCCACCGCAAAATCGGGTCGGATTTGCGGGCGAGTCGGCAGGGCCGGGTAAAAGCGCTGAACGCGCCGTTCGCCATTCGTGAATGTGCCTTCCCGTTCGGTAAAGGCCTGCACCGGCAGCACCAGATCGGCGCGTCGGGCGGTTTCGGTCATGAACAATTCCTGCACAATGACAAAGCCGGCTTCTTCCACTGCCTGAGCCAGCAGCGGATCATCCCCAGCCGGGTCAGCCGCTGCAATCAGGGCCACTTCTGCTGACCGCAGAACAGCCGCCAAATCTTCTACCGGCCGAAAACCGGCATCCCACGCGCCCTGATCGTTCGCCCGCTGCCAGACAGCCACCAGGCCACTATTGACCTCGCCCACCTTGCCATGCGCGCTGATGATTGCCGCGGCGGTTTGAGCGATTTGTCGCGAGTGAGTCAAACCCATGCCTTCGCTGCCGTACACTACCACCACATTTTCGGCGGTTTGCAAATCCTGCACGGCTGCCTGATAGGCTTGCGGCGTTGGCGCTCCAGGCAGGAAAGCCGACAGCGCCTGCGCTTCTTCGCCATAGGCATATCGCAAGGTGTGCTTGGCAAACTTATCCAGCCGGGTTGAGCGCGGGTTCAGCACGATCAGCCGAGCGCCGCGCTGAGCTGCC